>Ga0265298_10006779_pt1 | contig 14054 bp, 9 predicted proteins | sample AusTroGonzalo_MG_3_FD_193486 | JGI IMG/M metagenome (GOLD analysis project Ga0265298, IMG submission 193486) | Bovine rumen microbial communities from tropical cattle in Woodstock, Queensland, Australia - Gonzalo_01 | ecosystem: Host-associated > Mammals > Digestive system > Stomach > Rumen ...
TCGCTCGTTCCGTTGGCAAGCTTCTCCGCCTCCTCCGCAAGAAGTTTCTGATACGCCTCGTCAATCCCCTTCGGCTTGGCGGTCGCGACGAACGGAACTGTCGCCGGATCCTTGAAGCAGTCCTCGTAGAGTTTCGGCGCCTTTGTCTTCGCAAGCTCGACAGCGGTACGGGCGTAGAAGTCCGCGCCCTTGTCGCGCGGATGGCAGCGGTCTGCCTTCCCCTTGAGCGCATACCAGCTCTCGGCGGGGCCGAGGACCATGTAATGCGATTCGATCTCCTTCTTCGTCATCTTGAGGAATGCATCCTTCGCGGCAGCGTTGATGTCGAGAAGCGGCACGTCCTTCGCCGCGGCAAGCTCGCGCGTCGCGGCAAGATAGGGTCCGAGCGAGGCCGCATCGGCGCGCACCGACACCTTGCCTTCCGCATCCTCGCTCACTCCGCCGATGTGGATGATCGAGGTCGCAAGGACGGGCGTCGCGCCCTTCTCCCGAATGCCGTCGATGAAGAGCGTCATGTTCTTCGTGTAGTCTTCCTTGTTGCAGTAGCGCTGCGGCTTGGACTTCGTCGCGTCGTTGTGTCCGAACGCCATGATCGCGTAGTCGCCAGGCTTGATGTCGTCGAGCACCTTCTGCCACCGCCCCGAGTCGATGAACGTCTTGGAGCTGATGCCGCCCACGGCCCGGTTGTGGACCTTGACGCCGTCCTTCGTAAAAGTCCGAAGACGCTGACCCCAACCTTCCTGCGGATACGATCCCGGCTTGTAGTCGCACATCGTCGAGTCGCCCATCATGAAGATGTCGGCTAATAGGATCATCGTAGCGGTCATCAGCGTCATGGCATTTCCTCCTTGTATGATGCCATTATAGCACTTAGCCTTCCCGCCTACACTACCCATCAGGGTAATCACCATGTGGAAATCAATACCTGCCGAAGTTCTCCTGCCTTGATTTCGTAATTTCACCGAAGCGAAATGGAAAACGGCCCGCCGCCTTGCGGGAGGATTGTCGCATAGCTGCGGAACGTGAGTGCGCCAGACACGTCGCGGCCTACCGCCTCGACAAGGGCACGGCCTGGCCGTGCTGGCGTCCAGCCCCTGCCAGGAATCACGAACGTGGCCTTCCCGCCTTCGACGACAATGCCCTTCTGCCAGGGCCTTCCGTTGATCGAAACGTCAAGCGACGCCGTCGCAGCATCAGAGACGTCTGTCTCTACCCTGACGGCATATCCGCCTCGCGCAACGAAATCGCTCTCGCTAAAATTGCCGCGTCCTGTAGCATTCGAAACGGAGATTGCAATGCGGTCGGCGCGCTTCTCGTATGGGTGGGCGCTAGCGCCGTTGCGCACACTCGACATGAGCGTCTCAAGTCGGGCAAACTGCGAATCAAGCCATGCGAGGCGCGTCGCCATCCACCACTTGAATATCGCGGCGTCCGCGGCAAATCCGCGCTTCCTCCCGCCGAACGCAGAGCGCCGCGCGGCATCCCAGAGCGCGTCGTCCGCCGCACCTGACTCGGCGAGGCGGTCAATCGCGCGGTCGAGCGTTCCGCCGTCCGAAGCCACCTCCTCCAACGCGGGGCGCATCGCCGCGTATTTCTCCATCGCCTGCAGGCAGAACCACGGATCGTCGAGCCATTCCTTGTAGAAGCTGTCCACGTATTCGCTGTAGTTCGCGTTTGCGAGCCGCCATGTGCAGACGTTGTTCGTGCCAACAGACGACGTGCCGCAACCCCAGTCGAAGTCCCACACGGGACCAAACGTCAGCTTCCCGCCGACGTCCTTGTAGGCAAAGCGGCTCTTGTACCAGGCATCGTCGTTACCGAATATGTCCTGCACAAGCCAGTACGACACAAGCGAATCGACGTCGCAGAGGTCGAGCCAGCTCTCGCCAGCCGAGTTAACGCCGTCGACCGAACGCCAGGAGGCGTGGACTCGCTCCCAGAAGTTTGAGCACCAATCCATCATCGCAGGGTTCGTGTACAGGAACTCGGGCTTCTTCAGCATCACCCTCAGGCCGCTGCCGATCGTGAACTTCGACAGTTCGTCGTACTCGTTCGAGAGCTCGAAGAGGTATCCGCCGGAAATGTCGGTTGCATCAGCGTCTATGGTGGACAGGTCCTCTTCGTCCTCGACAGAATCCTCCCAGTCGACGATGTCCACGCGCGTGTCGCCGACGCGTATGTGCTCGCAGAGCTGGTAGAGTCCAGCATACGCGCCGTTGAACACGACGTCCACCCATGTGGAATCCATGTACTCGAGCCCGAACCTGCCCGACATGTCGTACGCCGCCTTGTTGCGAAGATGCGATTCGTCGATGAAGTTCGCGAGCAGGACCCAGTGCTTGTTCTTTCCGAATCCGAAAAGATCAGTCTTCTTGTCGAGCTTAAGCTTGTAGGGCTTCTTGGGAAAGTTCCACGAGGTGTTGCCGCGCCCCTTTATTTCCATCGCGCCGTCGTACTGCTGCTTCCACTCCGCATTGCCCTGGATGCGCAGGTGCGCAGCCTTGAGGTCCTCCTTCGCGACAATCGGCTTGCCGTCGGCGGTCTCGACATATGCGACGGGAAGGCGGCTGAACCAGATCGCCTTTTCGGCGAGCGGACGTCCGTCCACCAGGACTACCGCCTTCAAGTAGTGCGCATAGTCGGATTCCGCAGGCACATACTCCGCAGTCGCGGACACGGGCGAAGCCTCGTAGGCGCCCGAGTAGTCGCCGCGATGCCATGCGAAGGAGACGGCGCCATCCTCGCCATCCCCTTCGCCGTAGTTCGTGGATGCCGTCAGAGCGGACGAAGCGCGCGGACGCTCCGCGCCGGCAATGTCTACGCGCCACTCCTTCCACATCGCGCCCAGCACGTGGTCGACGGAGTTCGTGACGGACGTCGCGTCCGTCACGGCCTCGCCGAGCGAGTTGGTCCAGCACAGGAACACGTGGTCTTCCCACGTCGGGACTGGCAATGGGCACACGAGCGCCTCGCCAGGCGCAACAGGCGAGTAGTTCTCCGCCGTCACGCCGCGTCCGGCGAACACGGCGACGCGAAACGTAGCTTCGCACTTGTCACCTCCCCGGATGGTGAGATATCCGCGGTCGAGGCAGTTTAGCGGCCTGTCCTCGAACTCTGGCGGTATCGCGCAAAGGACGGTCGCGACTACGCCTGTTGTCGAGACATTCGAAAGAATAGTCCGTCCCTGGAGCTGTATCCGCTGCCCCGGGGGCCAGTATCCGCCCGTCTGCCCTGCGTCCCACGAACCGATGCGGCCGTCAATGGACACGATGTCCGCGACGTACGTGTAGTCGCGTCCGACGGAGATCTTCTCCACCGCAGGAGCCCAGAAGTTGCACCAGCGGTCTCCGCCTCCGGACGGAATCGACACGGTGAAGAGTCCGTCCGCGAGCGTGATCTTGTCGGAAGGCAGGTCGAGAAAGTCCTTCGGCCTGTCGCCCGGATAGAGATTGGCGTTAGATCCGTACACTCCGCCGACGGGAACAACGCGGACGTCGTCCGCGAGCATTCCGCCCACAGGGTCGAAAGAAACCTCGACAAGTTGCGCCGGCATTGCATGGGCCGCCGCGCACGCAACTGCGCAGATCAAGATGTCCGCAATGTGTCGCATCGCTATCTCACGATGATGCAAGTGCCCTTCTGCGTGTAGCAGTACGCCACGACGCCGGACTTCGTCTCGCCGGACTCCGGCGTGAAGTACATGCGGGCCTTCGGTGCGTACTTCATCTCTCCAAGGGCAATCGCGCCCGTATTCACGGCATACGCCGTGTTGTTGTATGTCCAGTCGACGAGCGGCTGCGTGAACTTCGACTTGACGACGAGATACGGCGACTTCTCGTCGATCGAGAAGGCCATTCCGTGGATGTCGCCGTTAAGATCGGGGAAGACGCGGTTTGTCGTCCCCGCCTTGACAATGGGTGTCCGAGCGAATCCGTTCGTGGGAATGGTGAACACAACGGGAAGGTCTGCACCCATGTCGGCGTGTATTTTCGCGTACTGCAGGATTTGCAGCTGCGGACGCTCGCCAAGGAAGAAGATTCCCTTTGGCGTCTTGCCGGCGTAAGCCGTGTCCGAATCGCCACTGCCGCAAATACGGAATATGTTCGCGCGGACAAGGCCGTTGCTGATCACGATAGAGGCGTTTTCCCCTGAAAGCTCGAACCTGTTGCCGTCGACGCCGTGCTGGTACAACTCGCAACCATCGCCGACAAAGAGCGCCGCGTTGTCTCCATGGAGATACGTTTCCCAGCGGGTATACAGATATGCTCCGTTCAACATCGTGAGCGACGAATCGTGTTGTATATGGAAACTGCCACACGTGAGAGAAACGCCGTCAAGTGTGATATGCGTGTTGTCGTACTGCCCGTCGCCAAAGCCAGATGTCTCAGGATAGCCAATCGCCGCACCGGGAACGGTCCCTATGAACGTAATTACGTCGTTGCGCCATCCAAGGGCCGTGGTGCCCTTTAGTCCTTCATACGCCGCGTCGACGTAGATCACTGCCGTCTTGCTGCCCCAGCGCGTCTGGAACCTGGAGCCGTACGACGGATACCCAAGGCGAGGAAGCCCGTCGGCGACCGAGGTCGTCCACTTCGTCGAATCGCTCCAGTAGCCGGTTTCATCGGCTATCCAGAAGTATTCCGCCGGATCCTCGAGCGTCTCGGTGACAACGGATGTCGAATTCGTCGATGCCGAGCCGCCGCTCCCCACGACATTCATGACCGCATATGCAAGCTTCGTCCCGAGAAGCGCTCCGTCCCACACGAAAACCGTGTCGCCTGTCGCCGTCACGGTATTCGTGACGACACCCACCATCAGCGCCGCCGGATCGCCGTCCTTCGGCGCAGCCATGCCGACGGCAAGGAAGACCTTCGCGCTGTCGCCGTTCAGCGAAGTGACGTTTGCCGTGACGGTAAGCGTGTTCTTACCGTCGGCCGACACCATGTTGTGCGCAATGGCGTCTGCAAGCGTCACCGTGCCGGAAACCACTTCGCTCACTTCGTAGAGAAGCGCGTCCGCATACGCCTGGGAGACGTATTCGGCCTTGATGCGGTCAGCGTCAAGTGCGCCGTCCGAAAGACGGAACTCGTCGAAGGAACCCTTGAAAGGACGCGACCATCCGTCGTCCCAGTGTCCGTTCGCCGTATAGCCGAAAGTCAACGGGTAGGTTGTGTCCGAAGCCCCTTCCTGCCAGGTGTTGGCAGTCCAGTCGCTCTGGCGGACAGTCGCCCAACGGTTGCCGTTGATGTACATATAGCCGGTGTTGCCGTTGTACGTGACGGTAAAATGCACCCAACCATCGGCGAGGTCGGGAACGTCAAGCGCCGCGAGGCATCCCCAGTCCTGATTGTGCTTTCCCCAGTAGCCGATGTCGTCCGACGAATCAGGCAACAAGCTCACGTTCCAGCCATCGCCCCAAAGAATCTCCTTGCGGGTGACGATTGTCATGCGTCCGTCATCCCTCGTGCCGAAGACCTTCACCCATCCGGAAAAGGACAGCGAGTCGCCGAGGTCGAGGGCGGAATCATACGCGACCTCGAGACGGTTCGCACTGCCGTCCGTCGCATTTATGCGGCCGTTGCCGACTGGGCCAGTCGTCGCGACGCTTTGCGAAGTGTTGTCGCCGGCAGGAGACGCCGTAAGACCATTGCCCGTGGCGTCAGCTACAGTCCCGCTATCCTCGGCCATATGCCAGACGCCAACATAGTCGCTCCAAACCGCGGCGGAGTTCTGCTCGACAGCCGGTCCGCCGTAGTACATGTAGATGTGTCCGCTTGAAGTCCAAGTCGGGACGCGAACCCAAACGACCGACTCGCCGCTGCCGTCCCACTTCTCGATTTCGTACGGAAGCTGCGTACCCTGTCCGTCGACGAACAAGAGGTCCTTGTCGGAACCGGACTGCGTGACGTCCGAGTAACTGAAGCCCGTAATCGACGCCGAAAGGCGCACCGGCACCGGAAGGCCCGCGACCGACGCGAGCCCCGACCCGTAGCGCTCGGGATTGACAGTCATCGTTAGCTTCTTCGCATAGTCCGAGGGCTGCACCGCGAGCGCGGTCATCGCCGAGACTATCGTTACCGCCATAAAGGACATTCTGCTGAACATGTTTTTCCTCCCGTGTGAATGACAGAGTTTTTTCCTTGCTGCCGCCAACGATGCAAATGTTACCACAAACACTTCCAGATATGCAAATTGAAACGCGACCTATTCGCCAAAAGAAACACTGTCTTATGGACAATAGTCATTGCCTGTGCACGTAAAATCATGTATAATTCCCCACATGAAGTTGAAACAGAAGAAGGTCCTGGCGGCGATTCCGACAAACGGATCGGACGGACGTCTCCGTGTCGCGGGCGTGATGCGCTATGCGAGCGCTCGATCCAACTGGGATCTCCGCATCGTCAGCTCCCGCACCGCGTTCAATGACACGGAGGTCGAGGCGCTTATGGAAGATGGGATTGACGGATGCATCCTCGCGGCGTATACGCCGGCGGTCGCGACAATCCTCGAGCGCCGCATCCCGACCATCCTCTCCCTCGAGAACATTCACGAAAAAATCGGCGCGAGGGAAAACTGCCTTGCCGTCCTGATGGACAACCAGGAGATCGGTCGCACCGCAGCGGAGCATTTCAAGTCGCTCGGACGCTTCGCATCATACTCATTCGTGCCCGCGCCACCGAAGATTCCCTGGTCGCTGGAGCGCAAGGAGGCGTTCTTCGAGAACGCCGACAGACGCGCGAAGCTGTTCGAGTTTCCCGAAACCGACTTTGAGATGGTCAACATGACGGGCGAAAGCCGCATGAAGATCAAGACCGCTGACCTTGTGGCGTTCCTGCAGGGGCTGCCGAGGCCCGCCGCCGTTTTCGCGGCAAACGACATGCTCGCCGTGCAGGTCTCCGAAGCCTGCCACAAAGCTCAGCTGAAGATGCCCTCCGACATCGCGCTCGTCGGATGCGACAACGACGAGTTCCTATGCATGGTCGGACGACCCGCGATCACGAGCATACGCCCCGGCTTCGAACAGGCGGGCTATGCTGCGGCACGCGCGCTCGACGCGCTGATGCGCGGACGCCGCCACGCCGAGCGCGTGATCCGCATCCCCGGCGCGGAAATCGTGCCGCGCGGCTCGACGGAAAACATCCCGCCGGCCGTCGCGGTCGTGAACGCGGCGATGGAATACATCGAGCGACACGCGCTCGAGGGCATCAGCACGGCGGACGTCGTCTCGCACCTCAGGATCTCGCGCAGCCTCCTCGACCTCCGGTTCCGCCAGCTCAGGCGCGAAAGCGTGATGGACGCGATCCTCGCAATCCGCCTCGAGGCCGTCAAGCGACTCGTCGAGACAACCGACCGCAAGCTCCTGGACATCGGCGCGGAATGCGGATTCCGCAACCCCGACTACCTGAAGCGTCTCTTCAAGTCACGCTTCGGCATGTCCATGCGCGAGTGGCGCTGCAGCTCGACGTAGGCTACCGCCATTTATTCAACGACAGCATTCGTCGAACTGCCTTACACCACGATGGCGCCGCCCTTCGCGGAGACCTTGATCTCCGCGCCGGGGAGGTACTTGCCCGCGACGATGTTCTTCGCGATCGGGTTCTCGAGCTCGCGCTGGATCGCGCGCTTCACGGGACGCGCGCCGAACGCGGGGTCGTATCCGTCCTTCGCGAGCTGCGCGACCGCCTTGTCGTCGACCTCGAGCCTGAAGCCCTGGTCGGCGAGGCGCTTGGCGAAGTCCTTGAGCTGCAGCTTGACGATCTCGGCGATCTGCTTCTCGTTCAGCGAGTCGAACTCGAGGATCTCGTCGAGGCGGTTCAGGAACTCGGGGCGGAAGATGTCCTTCAGCGCGTCCTTCGGCGCGTTCGACGTCATTATGATGACCGTGTTCTTGAACGACACCGTGCGCCCGTGGCTGTCGGTGAGGCGTCCGTCGTCCAGAACCTGCAGAAGCATGTTGAATACGTCGGGATGCGCCTTCTCGATCTCGTCCAGGAGAACGACCGAGAACTGCTTCCTGCGCACGGCCTCCGTGAGCTGTCCGCCCTCGTCGTAGCCGACGTATCCGGGCGGCGCGCCTACGAGACGCGAGACGGCGAACTTCTCCATGTACTCGGACATGTCGAGGCGCACCATCGCGTTCTCGTCGTCGAAGAGCTCCTGGGCGAGCGCCTTGGCGAGCTCCGTCTTTCCGACTCCCGTCGGCCCGAGGAAGAGGAACGCGCCGACGGGGCGGTTGCGGTTCTTGATTCCGGCGCGCGAGCGTATGACGGCGTCCGCAACGGCCTCGACCGCCTTGTCCTGTCCGATGACGCGCCCGTGCAGCACGTCGCCGAGGCGCATGAGCTTCTCGCGCTCGCCCTCGACGAGCTTCGTCACGGGAATGCCGCTCCAGCGCGAGACGACCTCGGCGATCTCGTCCGCAGTCACCTCCTCGCGCAGGAGCGTCTCGCCCGACTTGGACTTGAGCTCGTCCTCGTGCTCCTTGAGCCGCTTCTCGAGCGCGGGGATGTCGCCGTACTTCAGCTTCGCGGCCTCGTTGTAGTTGCCCTCGGTCTCGGCGCGCTCGGCGCGCGTCTTGAGCTCCTGAAGCTGCGTGCGCACCTTGCGCACCTCCTCGAGCGCGGCCTTCTCGCGCTTCCACTGCGCGGTCATCGCGTCCGACTTCTCCTTGAGCCCCTTGAGCTCCGCCTGCAGCTCCTCGAGCCGCTTCTTCGACGCCTCGTCCTTCTCCTTCTTGAGCGCGATCTCCTCGATCTCGAGACGGCGCACGTGGCGCGAGATCTCGTCGAGCTCCTGGGGGCACGAGTCCATCTCGGTGCGGATGCGCGCGCACGCCTCGTCCAGGAGGTCGATCGCCTTGTCCGGCAGGAACCTGTCCTGGATGTAGCGCGAGGACAGCACGACTGCGCTCACGAGCGCCTCGTCGCGGATGTGCACGTTGTGGTACTTCTCGAAGCGCTCCTTGATTCCGCGCAGGATCGAGATCGCGTCCTCCTCGTCGGGAGCGTCCACCTGCACCGGCTGGAAGCGCCGCTCAAGCGCCTTGTCGGACTCCATGTACTTGCGGTACTCGTCGAGCGTCGTCGCGCCCACGCAGTGGAGCTCGCCGCGCGCGAGGAGCGGCTTGAGCATGTTGCCAGCGTCGGACGACCCCTCGGTCTTGCCCGCGCCGACTATGGTGTGGATCTCGTCGATGAAGAGGATGATCTTCCCCTCCGACTCCTTTATCTTCTTCAGGACCGCCTTCAATCGCTCCTCGAACTGCCCGCGGTACATCGCGCCCGCCATCAGCGCCGTCATGTCGAGGGAAAAGACCGTGCGGTCCTTGAGCCCCTCCGGTACGTCGCCCCTGACGATGCGCTGCGCGAGCCCCTCGACGATGGCCGTCTTGCCGACGCCTGGCTCGCCGATGAGCACTGGGTTGTTCTTCGTCTTTCTCGAAAGAATGCGGATTACGTCCCGAATCTCCGTGTCTCGCCCGATGACAGGGTCGAGCTTGCCCGTCCGCGCAAGCGCGGTCAGGTCGGTGCCGAACTTCTCCAGGCACTTCTCGTTGTCTTCAGCTGGTTCAAAATTTGCATTCATGGCATTATCCTCCGCCAATGCAATGCACAACACATGCCACTTTGCAAAGAAGGCGAAAAGCGCCTTCCCGCCGTGCAACTATGTCCCACCTGCGACTTTTTGTCGCCAACACCGGTCAGAGCGACGGGGGCATGTTCATCAATGCATCGATGCGATCTTCGAGCGATGGGTGGGAGGCGAAAAGCGAGGCGTGCTTGCCGCTGATGCCGAAGGCCTTGAGGGAGTCGGGCAGGACGCCCGGCTGGAGGTTCCCGAGGCGGCGGAGCGCGGCAATCATGGGGCCGGGCGTGCCGAGAAGCCGCGCGGATCCCGCGTCCGCGGCGAACTCGCGGCGGCGGCTGTACCACATCAGGACCATCGAGGACAGGAATCCGAGCAGGAGCTGCATGACCATGACGATCAGGTGGTAGAGTCCGTATCCGCCCCTGTTCCGGCGGCTGTCCTTTCCGCTGAGCGCGCCCTGCACGATCTGCGCTGCGACGTGGGAGAAGAAGATGACGAACGTATTGACCACGCCCTGGGTGATACCCATCGTCACCATGTCGCCGTTCGCGACGTGGGACATCTCGTGGGCGAGGACGCCGCGAAGCTCCTCGCGCGTCATCTGGCCCATGATGTCCGTCGACACGGCAACGAGCGCGGAGTTCTTGAAGGCGCCGGTGGCGAATGCGTTCGCCGCGCCCGGGTAGATCGCGACCTCGGGCGTCTTGAGGTTGGCGCGACGGGCGAGGTCCTCGACCGTGGAGACGAGCCAGCGCTCCGCCTCGCCCTCGGTCCCGTCTATAGTGCGGCACTTCATCGACGCCTTCACCATCGTCTTCGAGAGGAAGAGCGAGATGAGCGACCCCGCCATGCCGAACACGAACGCGAACACCAGAAGCGGCGCGTATCCGCCCTCGCCGAGCTCTGCGGCCAGGTCGACGTGGAAGAGTCCGCAGATGATCGTCGCGGCTATTGTGAGCATCGCAACTGCGGCGATGTTCGTGAGAAGGAACATGAACAGTCGTTTCATGGCGACAATTATACCATAAATCGCAAGGCGCAGGGCAAAAGGCAAACAGGGTCGTCTTAGATTACGATAAAAGGCCTGGCTTCTCGAGCCAGGCCTTTGCGGGACTTACTTGTTCTTGTGCCGCTGCGCCTTCATGCGCTTGTCGTATTTGTGCTTGGACATTTTTTTGCGGCGTTTCTTCTTGATGGAACCCATGGGTTTTTCTCCTTGATTTTGTTTTCGGCTAGCTAGGCCGTTTTCTGACTCAGAAAATGATCTTGTTGAGCGGAAGCTCGATGATGCCCGTCGCGCCGTTCTTCGTGAGCTGCGGGATGAGGTCGCGCACCATCTTCTCCTCAACGACACTCTCGACCGCGAACCAGTCGCCGCCGGAAAGCTTGTTGACCGTCGGGGCGTGCAGCGCAGGCATGACCTTTATGACCTTCTCGAGCGTCTTCGCGGGGGCGTTGCACTTGAGGAGCACGCGCCTCTGCGCCTCGAGGGCACCCGTGAGGAGCATCTTGAGCTGCTCGAGCTTCGCGCGCTTCGCGGCGTTCTTCCAGCTCTTCTTGTTCGCGATGAAACGCGTGGTCGACGTGAGGATCGTGTCGACGATGCGCAGGTTGTTCGCGCGGAGCGACGAGCCGGTCTCGGTGAGGTCGACGATTGCGTCGACGAGCTCGGGGGCCTTGACCTCGGTCGCGCCCCAGCTGAACTCGACGTCCGCCTTGACGCCGTGCTTCTTGAGGTAGCGCTTGACGAGGCCGATCGCCTCCGTCGAGATGCGCTTGCCCTGAAGGTCCTTCACCGTCTTGATCTTGGAGTCGTTCGGGACGGCCAGAACCCAGCGGACCGGATTCGACGTAGCCTTCGAGTAGTTGAGCTCGCAGATCTCCTGGACGTCGGAGCCGTTTTCGTAGACCCAGTCGTATCCGCAGATGCCTGCGTCGAGGAGCCCGAGCTCGACATATCGACTCATCTCCTGCGGACGCAGGAGACGACACTTGATCTCCTCGTCGTCGATCGAGGGCGTGTAGCTGCGGCTTGAGCAGGTGACGTTGAAACCCGCGCGCTTGAAGAGCGCGAAGGTCGATTCCTGCAAGCTTCCTTTCGGTAGTCCGAGAACGATTGCCATGTCTTTTTCTTTCTCTAGTTCAAAAAAGTCCGCAAATTATATCATAAATAGGCTCGATTTGTCCAATGCCGAAGGATGGGGCCAGTTCCGCTGGCCCATATGGCGGTTACCTCTTGCTGACAAGGATGCCGTTCTCGAGGGCGAGGGTGCGGTCGCAGACCGCCGCCGCCTCGGGCGAGTGGGTCACCATCACGAGCGCCGTCCTGCCGCCGCGCGAGAGGTCGGAGAGGATGCGCAGGATGTCCGCGCCCGTCATCGCGTCGAGGTTGCCCGTGGGCTCGTCCGCTAGGACGAGCGCGGGGTCGGTGACGAGCGCGCGGGCAAGCGCGACGCGCTGGCGCTCGCCGCCCGACAGCTCCGCCGGCAGATGCTCCGCGCGGTCGACGAGCCCTACCTGCGACAGAAGCTCCATCGCGCGGTCGCGGCACTGGGTCCGCGTCATATGCGCCGCGGCACGGCGGGACATCGTCGGAAGGAGCACGTTCTCGAGGACCGTAAGCTCGGCCATCAGGTGGTAGGACTGGAACACGAAGCCGAAGTTGTCCGGACGCGTCACGGTGCCGGACGACGGCTTCAGGAGTCCGCCGAGGATGTTGAGAAGCGTCGACTTGCCTGCGCCGGAACGGCCGACTATCGCCACCTTCTCGCCCTCGTCGACGGAAAAGCTCACGCCCTTCAGGACCTCGATGGGCTTCTGCCCCGGGATCTTGAACCACTTCGTCACATCTAACGTACTTAGTACAACCATTTCAACTTTAAACCTTTGTTGCCACCAGTCCTGACTTTCTTAGCCACAGAGAACAGGAGATACAGGAGATATTGTCGCGCCTGCTCTTTGTGGCATGTGAAAACTCCAAACTACTCCAGCGCCTTGACCGGATCTTTTGTAGAAGCGATGAGAGCGGGAATGAACGACGCGAGCAGGCCGAACACGTAGACGATCGCGACGGTCCACACTATGTCGGAAACGATCACCCTGTGGGGGATCTCGGCAAGGCCGTACACCGACTCGGGAAACACCGGAACGCCGATGGACCCAAGCCACTCGACGATCCGCTGGAGGTTCGACAGCACCGCCCAGCTCGCCGCGAGGCCGAGGAGGATTCCGGCGGTGCACTGGACAAGTCCGTGCACCATGAAGACGCCCATTATCTCCGTGCGGCTGAATCCGAGGGCCTTGAGGAGTCCGATCTCTGGCGTCTTCTGCACGGTAAGGACGAGAAGCGTGTTCATCACGCAGAAGAGCGCGACGAGGGAGATCAGGAGAAGCAGCACCGCCGTCATGTTCTTCTCGACGGCGAGCGCGGAAAAGAGCTCGCGGTCCGCCTCGCGCCAGGTGAGGGCGCGCAGAGGGGTGCGAGGTGCTTTCGCGGCTTCGCCGCTGGTGCTTGGTGCCTGCGCGGCGGAGACGACGGTGTCGACGAGACTCCGGAACTTTACGGGATCCGTCGGGCAGTCGGTCTTCACGTGGACGGCGAAGACGCCCTTCTCGAGCCCCATCAGATCGCGGACGTTCGCGAGGGACGCAACGGCATAGCCGGAGTCGTAGTCGTACTGTCCGCACGAGAATATGCCGACGACCTTCCATTTGATCGGCAAGTATACCTCGTCCTGTGACGCGAGGGTCTTCGGGGAATACACAACGACCTCGTCGCCCACCCAGCATCCGAGCGAACGGGCGGCGTGCGTTCCGAGCACGATGGAGTCCCCGTCGAGATTGAAAGTCCCGGCGCGGGGAGCGCCGATCTTGTATGCGCCGGAGAACGCTTCTGCGTCGACGCCAATGAGAACGGGCGCGAGGACGCGTCCGTTGTACGAGAGCATCACGCGAGTATCGATCTCGGGCGTCACGGACGTCACGCCGTCGATGCCCCTCACGGCATCGGCAATCGCGTACTCGTCCGTCACCACCGTCCCGTGCCTCGGCACAAGGGACATGTGGGGCTTGAAGCTGAGGATCTTCCGCTCCCACTCGTCGCCAAAGCCCGTCATCACGCTGCGGACTATGACAACGGCGGCGATTCCCAGCATCACGCCGAGAATCGACACGCACGTTATGACCGAGGCGACCGAGCGCTTCGGCTTAAGGTACTTGGAGGCGAGAAACAGCGGGAAACTCAAGGGAAGAAAAGTTGAAAAGTTGAAAGGTTGAAAGGTTGGAACGCAAGCAAGTTGAAAAGTTGAAAGGTTGAATAACTGGACAGCAGTCAGCAGCTATTCAACCCTTCAACTTTTCAACTGCCCATACTCAGATATCGACGGTGACGGTGACGTCCTTGGACTTGTCCATCGCCTTGTTCGCATCCGCGGGCGCCGCGCCCTCGTCCTCGCCGGCCTTCACCG
>Ga0265298_10006780_pt1 | contig 14053 bp, 6 predicted proteins | sample AusTroGonzalo_MG_3_FD_193486 | JGI IMG/M metagenome (GOLD analysis project Ga0265298, IMG submission 193486) | Bovine rumen microbial communities from tropical cattle in Woodstock, Queensland, Australia - Gonzalo_01 | ecosystem: Host-associated > Mammals > Digestive system > Stomach > Rumen ...
GTAATAATACGGCTCCGACCAGAAACTCTCCTTCTCCTTCATGCCCTGCACGTACCACGTCGATGTGGTATAGTCGTGGCGTGCCGAGCCCACGAGCGTCAACACGAACTCCGTCGAGTCGCCCTGATGTACGTAAGGCTGGAACCACCGGCCCTCCTGCGGGAAGTAGTTGGGCACGAAGGCCGCGAAGTAGCCGATGACATCGGGGTTTAGGCTGGTCTTGCTGCCGAGGGCCTCGATGACAGCCTGTGGCGACTCCATGTGTTTCGCCACCTCGTCGAACACGTTCTCCGCGTTCATTTCCACACCCCTGACAGTCTTCGACAGTTTCTCCGCTACCACGTTCATCATGCCGACATAGCGTGCGTTGCGCTCCGCCCGAACCGCGTAATTCAGCGCCACCGCCAGTAACACTACTGCCACCGCCAGCGCGCCGATGACCACTAGCCGCAGCCATTTTTTTGGATTGGTATTTGTATCCATAGAACCAATGCTTTGTTTGACTTTTTCTCGGCTGCAAAGATACAAAAAAAGCTTGTAAAGAGCAACGGATTTGGGAAGATTAACGCAATTCGGCCTAAAATAAAGGCAAAACGGGGAAGAATGAGGAAGTTCAAAAAGCGCGGTAACATTATACTTGCTTGGCACACTTTACGATTAAGTCGATCAAATTGATCGTTAAGTAAAAAAAACTTTATCTTTTAGCTATAACTTGACCAGTAGGGAAATTACATGACTGGCATCGAAAGCACTTCCGTTCGACAATAAAAACAAAAAAACGTTTTTTTGTTTTGTATTGTTCTCACTTATTCGTACCTTTGCAACAAAATGTAATGCGTAATAATGCTTAATTCATAATTATGTCTACAATAATGAACAACTGGCGGGGACGGATGGTGACGGGCATGATGGCCTGTCTGCTGTCGTATACTGCCGCCGTGGCTCAGGAGCTGCAGGTGAAAATCAATATTAACCATTCGCAGATTGAGGGTACCGACGCTTCTGTATTTGATAACCTGCAGCAGACGCTACAGCAGTTTATGGACGACCGACAGTGGACGGAGCTGCAGTTCCAGAAAAACGAGCGCATAGTCTGTAACTTCAACCTGACGGTGACAAAATACGACAAGTCGCAGAACCGGTTCGAGTGTACTGCCATGATTCAGGCGAACCGTCCCGTCTACAACTCGGCATATACTACTACCTTATATAATAATAAGGATGCAGACTTCAACTTCGAATTCGTGCAGTTCGATCAACTGAACTATAATGACGAGGTAGTGGACAACCAGCTGACGGCGCTCATGGCATATTATGCCTACCTCATCATCGGCCTCGACCTCGACTCGTTTGCGCCCATGGGAGGTACGGACGTGCTGCAGCGTTGTATGCAGCTGACCATCAATGCTCAGGACTTAGGGTTCCCGGGGTGGAAAGCGTTTGAGACTTCGCGCAACCGCTTTGCCATCATCAACGACTATTTAGACGAGGCCATGAAACCGTTCCGTCAGCTACAGTACGACTACTACCGTACGGGACTGGACGAGATGGCGAACAATGCCGAGCGTGGACGTACCAATGTGACTACGGCACTGGAAAACGGTCTGAAGACGGCTCATCAGGAGAAACCGCTCAGTCTACTGCCACAGATATGGACGGACTACAAACGTGACGAGCTGGCAAATATCTACAAGGGCAAGGGTACGCAAAAGGAGAAGGAGTCGGTCTACGACATCCTGTTCAACATCAATGCCTCGCAGAACGATGCTTGGGAGAAAATCAAGCAGTGAACGTTGAACGTTTTTACCTTTTTACTTTTTAATGTTAATACTACCTCCTGCAGAAGGGGGCATAGAGACAGGTGTGGCAGACTCTCAGGTCGGTGGTGGGGACGAAGGGGACGTCGTGTGAGAAAATGTTGTCGACGACCTGTTGCAGCAGCTCGTTGAAACGTGGTGCATAGGCGGTAATGTCGCTGATGCGTTCCTTGCCGAAACAGAGTGTTGGGTCGTACTCGTCGGAATTGGCATGCTGAATGAAAAACAGGGCAGGAGAGACGTTGGTACGTTGAACGTTAGGCATGGTGCTGACGATGTCGGCGTAGATGAAGGTCTGGAGGTAGTAGTCGCTGTGGTCGTGTATCTTCTCGGGCATGAAGATTTCCTCCACGCTATTCAGGTACTTGATGCGTTTGTTTCCCGTTTTATAGTCTACGACGCGGATACGTTCCTCTGCCGTTCCCTCGCCTACGAGGTCGAGGCGGTCGACACGTCCACCGATGGATAGCTTGATGTTGGAAGTGGAGGGGTGGATGGGACGGTAGACGTCGTATTCGAGGTCGATGATAGTGAAGGGAGCCAGCCGCATGTCGATGGTGATGAGCTGGCGCAGGTAGTGGATGATGACCTCACGGTTGATGAGGTACAGTCCTCCCGAGTTTAAGGTGGAAGGGTGGCTGTTGACGGTACCGCACACCTTCTGGAAGGCGTTGTCAACGGCGCGTTCTATTTCTACTTTCGATTTGAGCAAGTGTTCAAGCAGCTGACGGTCGATACGGGCAGGCAGTTGTCTGTAGATGGATTCGGCTGCCTCATGGAAGATGGTGCCGAAGATGCGGTTGTCTAACTCCTGATCATCCTCGTCCATATCGGGTTCCTTGATACAGGCTACGTAACGGTAGTAGAACTGCAGGGGACAGCGCATATATTTGTTGATGGCTGTCGGCGAAAGGGAGGAACCGTCGAAGTTCTGTAGCAGGACGCTCATGACTCGTTCGCTCTTTTCGATAGCGGCGGGCTGCCAGCGTGTAGCGGTCTGGCCTGTCTGTAGTGTGTGTTGAGTGACGGGGTGTCCGCTCTCGACCATCAGCTGGAGCATAAAACGGCTCATCTCGCCACGCTGGCCATCCTCTGTGGAGTTGTTGTAAACCAGCGTCACGTCGGAAGCCCGTTGCAGCAGACGGTGGAAATAGTAGGTATAGATGGCTACCTTGTTGTCGACGGTGGTCAGTTCGTAGGCTCGTCGGATGCTCCAGGGAATGAATGAGCTGTCGTTGACACCACGGGGCATGTTGCCCTCGTTGCAGGAAAGGATGAGCACATGGTCGAAGTCAAGGTTGCGGGTTTCGAGTACGCCCATCACCTGTACACCCTCAGCCGGTTCTCCGTGGAAGGGGATGGTGGTCTGTTGCACCAGTTGGCTCGTCAGTCGTTGCAAGGTGATGAGGTCTACGTCCAGGTCGCCGTCAGCGATGAGAGCAGAGAGGCGGTTGAGCAGGGTATAGGTACGGAAAAGCGACTCCTGGAACAAGGGGTCCGTTGGACGGTGAACGTTGGTGTTTTCGTCGACGTTAACCGTAGTTTTGGCGATGTTGCGGACGGCACTAGTGAGACTGTTGATGACTGCCTGTGGTGTACGGTCGACAGGTGCCAGATCGGCGTCGGTGAGGTAGCAGGCATAAGGATGTCTCTGCACAGCCCGCAAGTGACGATGGCGGTTGGCAGAAAGCTGCAGGTTGAAGAGCAGCTGCAACAGGGCACCAACAGGAGTCTGTGACAGCGGGTAGCCGGTGGTGACGTTCACCTTCTCCACTTCGTCGGGTAGACAGTGGATGATGGTCTGCAACAGCCCTTCGTTGCAGAGGACGATGGCTGTCCGCCGTCCACCCTTATAGCGCTGTTTCTCGCGCAGCCAGCTGGTGACATAACGGGCCTGTATGTTCTCCGTGGGTGCTGCCATGAAGGTGAACTGTTTTGCCCGTTTGAAATTCCCGTAGATTTCATCGGAGTCAACCGGCAGTTCATTGGGGAATTTGTGCAGGTACTGGGCGATGTACTGGCCGGCCTCATGGTGGTGTATGTAATAGTGGTCGAAGTCCCAGTAGAAACGGGCTTTGCCTGCTTGCTGCAAACCGCTGAAGAGGTGCTGTTCCACCTTCTGCAGCAGGTTGAAGCCGACGATGAGATAGTGGTCGTACTCGAAAACGGCGTTAGCATCGGTAGCCACCTGTCTGTACAAGGCACCCTCGTAAGCCAGTCCCTGGAGGGTCAGCCGTCTGTTGAAGTCGTGGTAAATGTCTGCAAAGTGGCTCCACAGACACAGAAAGCGTTCCTTCAGTTCCGTATTGTGCTCTTCAGAGAAATTGCTGAAGAAGCGACGGATCATCTCCCGCTGCTCGTCAGTAAGATAAGAGATGTCGTCGAGCTCGTGAATGTCGCGCAGGTTGGCAAACACACGGTCGGCGTCAGCCATGTTCTTGTCGATGTCGTCGAAGTCGCTCAGCAACAGTTGTCCCCAGCCGTAGAACTTGTCGAGCGTCTCCTGCGAACCTGTACACAGGCAAAACGACTTGTGCAAGTCACTCACCAGCTTGATGGGGTCGGCGACCGTGAGTGACGACTGTTGGCGGAACAGGTCGCTGATGGTGACGTAGGCAGGGCTCCACATAGGGTGACCTGCCAAGCGTGCCAGGTGTTCGTTGAGGAAGAGGGAGGCACGCTTGTTGGGGAAGACGATGGCGATGTGTGACAGGTCGGTGCCGTATTTCCTAATGATATCTTCGGCGACGTATGCTAAGAATTCTTTCATGCTTGCGGATGGTTATCGGTGGATTCTGGGAAAACTTCTTCTATCTTGTTGCTGTAGACGTACCACAGCCAGCCTCTGACGTGAGGCAACCCCATGGCGCTGAGGAGGGTCATGTACTCCCGTACTTGTTTGTGGTAGTCTGGGTCGGGACGTCCGAACTTGAAATCTACGACATGGGTTTCATGGCCGTCAGTCATCACCCGGTCAGGGCGGAGCTTCTTGACTTCTCCATCATCGATGGAGAGAATGCTGCACTCATTAAAAAGTTTCCAACGTGATGAGAACCAATCGCTAACATGCTTGTCTTCGAGTCTTTTACGCAGCATGCGGGTAATCTTCTCACGAGTCACCTCGTCGTCGTAGAGCACTCCGTCGTTCTGTAACTGCTGTAGGGAACGGTCGATGTCAGCGGTGGTGCGGATGGTGGAAAATATCTCGTGAAGCACACTGCCTGTCTTGATGTAGCTGAGCTGTTGTTGTTCGTCATCGCCCTCGATAAAATCACGGCTTTTATTGCTTTGGCGGAATTTTACCTTCTGACCGAAGGTCTCGATAGTAACGGGGGTGGGGGTGACTGGCAGGAGGAAGACGTTCTGGGGGAGCTGGGACGACTGGGGCCTCTGGGACGACTGGGAATTCTGGGACTTCTGGGATGACTGGGGATTCTGGGGATTCTGGGATAGGGTGCCGTAGGTGAAGAGGAGGGGGGAGTCGCTGTCTTCCAGGCCCTCGAGTGTGCTTCCCTTGAGCTTGATGGTTGGCAGCACCTGCTCGATGAGGGCAGAACGGGTGTTGGCGGCCTCGCGACGGCCAATGACGAAGAGGCTCTGCTTGGCACGGGTGAAGGCGACATACAGCAGGTTCAGGTTATCGACGGTGTTCTGCAGGTGTTCGTCCAAATAGTCGTGCTCATAGATAGTACCTTTCATCTGCTTTGCGCTATAGTCGATGGGAACGATGGGCAGGGCGTTAAAAGGTGCCTCGCCGGGCTTGCACCACAGGATGTTGGGGTGTTCCAGCTTCCAGTCGCAGAAGGGGATGATGACATGGTCGAACTCAAGTCCCTTGCTCTTGTGGATGGAGAGGATGCGGATGCCATTGGTCTCGGTACTGTGGATGGTCTTGCTGCAAAGGGTCGTCTCCCATTCGTTGACAAAGGCGTCGATGTCGGTTGAGTTGTCCTGGGTGAACTGGCTCAACTGGTCGTAGAAGGCACAGACGTAGGCGCTCTGTTCGTTGAGCCTGTCAAGTTGGAAAATGGTATAGAGCCGTTCCGTCAGTTCATAGAGCGGTAGTTGCAGGAGTTCAGCAGTATGGGCCGTAAACGCTTCCGGTAGCAAATCGTCAAGTGGTTGTCCTTTGATGAGAATGTTGCTTTCATCGGTCGTCAGGCCAAGTACGGAGTGCTGGTAGAGTTTGACAACGGTAGCCTTGGCCAGCACATCGTCAGGGTGGGTGAGCAGATGGAGCACCTGAACCAACAAGGTGACAACGGTGGAGGAATCTAAACGGAAGGCCTCGTCGCTGACGATGTGTACCTGCGGCAGGTTCTCGGCGAAGTAGTCGGCCACCATGGGGATGGCGCTGTTGGCACGGACGAGGATGGCGATGCGCTGTGGGGGAATGTCTTTGCCGATGAGTGAACGGACCGTATCGACAAGTCGGCTGAGCACCTGTTGCTGATAGTCTCTCTGGGGTAGGAGACAGATGTTTACCAGTCCGTTGTGATCACGCTTTCTGGGCACTTTCTGGGCAACGTCGGCGTAGGCATGCTTCAGATGATTGGCTCCGTCTGGATAGTTCTCAAATTGTGATTCATACTCCAAACGAGCCGCTTTCAGGAAAAAGGCATTGTTGAAGTAGATGATGTTCCGTTCAGAACGGTAGTTGACCTGAAGGGGCAGGATGTCCAAGGTCTGCTGGGGAAGGGGGAACTCGCGGTCGATGGTGTTCAACAGTCGCCAGTCACCGGAGCGCCAGCGATAGATGCTCTGCTTGACATCGCCCACAATGAGGTTTTCGGTGTCGACGTGGCTCATGCACTCTTCTAACAGCACCTTGAAATTCTTCCACTGCACGGTACTGGTGTCCTGAAACTCGTCAATCATCACATGTTCCAGCTGGGTGCCAATCTTCTCAAAGATGAACGGGGAATCCGAGTCTTTGATGAGCGAATGCAACAGCTGCTGGGTGTCGCTCAGCAGAAAGCGGTTGGCCTCTTCATTCAGTTGCCGTACCTTCTGTTCGATGTTACCTAACAGGTTCAGCTGGTTGAGGTGACGCAGCGTGAGGTCGGCAGACTTGAAGAGTTTCCATTGGCGGGGACGCTCTTCGACAGCCCGGTGCAGCAGCGGAATGAGCACACTGTCGGCAAGCGCATAGATGAATGAAGCCTGCTCGTGCTTCTTGGAACACCATTTTTGGGCGTCGTCCATGCAATCGGTAACTCGCTTTCCTATAATGCCCTCGTCCATTTGACCGTTCCTAAGCTTTAGGAAAAAACCGGCGACTCCTGATGTACCGTAGTTCAAATCCTGATAGGATAGCCCCTCGCTTTCAAGCGTGTCGAAGAACTGGTCGGCAATCAGCTTCATGTGTTCCTTTGCCTCGTTGCGTATCTGGCGCATCTGATTCATATAGCCTTCAAGGAATCCTTTCTTCCCCAACAGTTCGTTCAGTCCGTTACTATGTTCCTTGTAATAGTCACGGAAGATGGTCTTGCCAAACTGTTTCACCTGCCCGATGATATTCCACGAACGGTCGTCGCTGATGGTTTCCATGATGTATTTCAGTAGCCACTGCAGGAGTACGTCGGAGTGTGTCAGTGAGTCAATGAGCTGGTCGACGGCCTCTTCTTCCACTTGTATGTCGTTCAGTCCGATGCGCAGGTTGGCAGTCAGGTCGAGTTCGCGGGCAAGGTTTCGCAGCACACTCTGGAAAAAGGTGTCGATGGTCTCGACACGGAAGTAATTGTAGTTGTGAAGCAGAAGGTGGAGGGCTTCACCTGCCCGTTGGCTTATCTGCTGCTCGGAAAAGCCGGTTTCGCGGACAATGTGCTGCATGTAGTCGTCGGAGTCGGGAAGTTGTTTCCAGATGCCATACAGCTGACTGAGGATACGCATCTTCATCTCCTCTGTTGCCTTGTTGGTGAACGTGACGGCGAGGATGTTGCGGAAGCTCATCGGGTTCCTGACGAGCAGCTTGATGTATTCTGTGGCCAGCGTAAAGGTCTTGCCAGAGCCGGCACTGGCCTTGTAAACGGTGAGTGGTTTTACCATCTTCTGAATATTTCTATGGTGAATTTACATTCGAAATCCTGGATTTTTGTTCCCAGTAGACTGGTGAAGATACCTGTCGAGAAGAGCCGGTTCTTGAATCCGTAGCCCAGTTCGAAGTATGGTTTCGTGTGTTCAATGCTCAACGTACTGAAATACAGGCGTTCGGTCTCGATGAAACGTCCTGCCAGTGGTAACCTGTTGAGTATTAGCAGTGGTGAGTCATAGGAAATATGGGTACGGAAATAATAGTTCGATGCGTTGTACATGCGACTGCTCAGCAGCTGGAACTGTCCGCTCCATTCGTCTTCCCAGTCGGAAGGCAGATTGTTGTCACGGAAATTGATAAAGTCGACAAAATAGTTGGAGCTACGCTTGGTGTAGAAGCCCGATCCGACTCTCGCATTGAGGTAGCGAAGGCTTTTCAGGTCGCATTTATAGACCGCATCCAACTCCCATCGCTCGTAGTTGAGGTTTGACTTCAGCACATTCTTGAAGCTATGCTCAAAATTAGCCGTCAGCGTGGGACCTTCCTTCCATGGGAAGAACTTTAACGTGATCAGCGGACCAAAGCTCATGAACTTATCCGGCATACCTAATTCGCGCATCATTCTTCTGTTTGTTGAGAGCCGTTGGTGATGGATGACACCAGTGGTAATCTCCATCCAGTCGGGTCCGATGACGTTGTTGCTGATATGTAAATATCTGTCCTTATAGTCTGGCACATCGATGTCTGGGCCGAACTTCTTCTTCATGTCATCAGTCAGTACACCGTTGGAGATGTGGTTCCCATTTGCCCAGATGATTTCTGCATAGCCGTTCCTGTTGGGATTATAGGTCATGCGCAATGGAACTTTATAGTAGAACTGCTCTTGCTTGAAGTTGTAACCTAACTGTGGATTGAGGGTCAGAAAGCGGTGGGTGTTCCAACTGTACCGCAGGCCGAACCGGGCTTTATAGGATATACCTCGGCTGTGGCTGTAGCCGAGATAAAGCGGATTGAGCAAAGGGGAAATACGTACGGCTACAGGACCGGACTTCGAACGATGGCCGTTGATGAGATTATCGCCGATGAGGTCCCATCCTATTTCCTTGATCCAGTTGTGGCGTCCCGCCTGTGTGCTGTCAACAGCCACAGTATCGGCTTTCTGCTCCTGCAGTCTCCGAGAGTCGTAGTCGTTGTAGATGTCGAGGTCATCCTGGGTAAGCGGAACGGGACGTAACTGTTCCATCAGCTGCCTGTCCTTCAGGTTGTTGATGGAATCGGGCAGGGTAGTAGGACAGTTGAAAACGGCCGTAAACGAGGCTTTGATTTCGTTGCCAAGAAACTTGAAAGTGGCTTCTGACGTACACTTCTCCGGAAGCGGCGTGTGAAGGTTCTCTTTATCCATTAGTGCAGTCACTTGAAAGCGGAGCATGTCAAACTCACCATCAAACTGTACGAACTGTACCCGTCCTGTCTCTGTGTCAATGACAGCACTGCCGCTGACCAACTGCGTGTTGTTCATTCTTGGACGGAAATGAACGACGGACAGTCCTCCTTTGGCAATATTCACCTGATAACGGTAACAACGACGGTTGGTCTGATGAAACGGTGACAGTAGGTGTTCCGGATAGAGCGTCTCGTTGTAGAGGTTTGGAGTAATGTACTCCAACATGGCAGGCATGGCTGTCCGGTTTCTTGGAATGGTGCCGCAAACAACCTGACGTTGCTGGTCATAGTCATAGATGTCACGGAATTTCAGCTTGCAATAGGATTCACCAATATAATCGCGGTCTCCTTTGGCCAGCACGTACATAGTTGGTACCAAAAACAGCAGTACGTTGCGACGTTCCGTGCTGAAGCTGTAACGCATGTAGACATTCTGTTGGAGACCGTTAACTGGCTGGCTGAAGTTGCGCCTATAATTCCAAATACGATGCAATAGCGTAGAGTCGGCTGCATCGTCTGCAAAACAAATGCCAGGCATGAGAGTCGTCATGCCCAGCATTAGTATGATTATGCGTAGCTTCAGATTCACGCCCCCAAAATTAATCATTTTTTTGGAGCCGCCAAAATTTTCAGCCTAAATATTTCATGAGGATGCGTGCATTACCTGAATCACGCAGTTTTGCAATGCTTTTTTCGCGTATCTGGCGGACACGCTCACGGGTCAGTCCTAACTGATCACCAATCTCTTCCAGTCCTTTCTCATGGCAGCCAATGCCAAAGCATTCGCGGATAATAGTGATTTCGCGTTCCTTCAGGACTTTCTGTAAGACGGTATTCAGCTCCAGAGCCATCGACTCGTGGTCGACCTGACGGTCGGTACGAGAGTCGTCGCCAGAAGCCATGACGTCAAGCATGCAGTTGTCCTCACCATCCTGAAAAGGAGCATCGATGGAAACGTGGTGTCCGTCGGCCATCAGGCTCTGTCCTATCTTCTCCTCGTCTAAGCTGGTGGCATCGCTCAACTCCGAAATGGAGGGGTGACGCTGGTTCTCTTGCTCAAACTTGTTGATTTCATGATTAATCTTATTCAGCGAACCTACCTGGTTCAGCGGCAGGCGTACTATGCGGCTCTGCTCGGCAATAGCCTGCAGAATAGACTGGCGAATCCACCATACTGCATAGGAAATAAATTTAAAGCCTCGTGTTTCGTCGAATTTCTGTGCGGCCTTGATCAGGCCAATGTTACCCTCATCAATCAAATCGGTCAGCGTCAGTCCCTGATGCTGATACTGCTTGGCTACTGATACCACAAACCGGAGATTGGCCGTTACCAACTTGTCCTTGGCGCGCTCGCCTTCAGGACCACCCTTGCGAATCTTCTGAGCCAGCTCGATTTCTTCATCGATACTGATCAGCGGGGCACGACCGATTTCCACCAGATATTTATCCAGTGCTTCGCTCGAACGATTCGTGATACTCTTCTGAATCTTAAGTTGTCTCATTTTGAAAAACTTCTTCTAAAATCGTTAACGTCCTGAGAATCAGGATAATGTGCATTTGAATGCCTTTAAAAGCGGTGCAAAGTTACGAAAAAAAACGGCTCGTTGTTCTTTTACGGGCCGTTTTTTTTTATTAAAAAATATTAATAGCGTAATCTGTGCTGTACGATTATCCGTTCATAGAGAGCAGGAATTCTTCATTGGAGTGCGTCTGGACCAGTCTGTCGCGAACAGTATTCATGGCCTCGATGGGGTTCATTTCTGCAATGAACTTGCGAATAATCCACATGCGGTTGAGTGTGGTCTGATCCTGCAACAGGTCGTCACGACGAGTTGAAGAAAGAACCAGATTGACAGCCGGATAGATGCGCTTGTTGGCCAGCATGCGGTCGAGCTGCAGCTCAGAGTTACCTGTACCCTTGAATTCCTCGAAGATGACCTCATCCATTTTCGATCCGGTGTCAGTCAATGCTGTGGCAATGATGGTGAGAGAACCTCCGTTTTCAATGTTACGTGCAGCACCGAAGAACCGCTTGGGCTTTTGCAGGGCATTGGCATCGACACCACCCGTCAGAACCTTTCCGCTGGCAGGAGAAACAGTGTTGTAGGCACGGGCCAGTCGGGTGATACTGTCAAGGAAGATGACAACATCGTGTCCGCACTCAACCATTCGCTTGGCTTTCTCCAATACAATACCTGCGATTTTTACATGCCGGTCGGCCGGTTCGTCAAAGGTCGAAGCGATAACCTCTGCATTAACGGTGCGTGCCATGTCGGTCACTTCCTCAGGGCGCTCGTCAATGAGCAACATCATGATATATGCCTCCGGATGATTGGCGGCAATGGCATTGGCAATGTCCTTCATCAAAATGGTCTTACCTGTTTTGGGCTGAGCTACGATGAGTGCGCGTTGACCCTTGCCGATGGGGGAGAACAGGTCGACAATGCGTACTGACGGATTGGTAGTGGCCTGGTCTCCGCAAAGTGTGAATTTCTCTTCGGGGAAGAGTGGGGTCAGATGTTCGAAAGCCACCCTGTCGCGCACCTCCTGAGGCTGGCGTCCGTTAATGCTGGTAACTGTTGAGAGCGCGAAATACTTCTCGTTGTCGTGAGGAGGACGTACTGTACACTCTACTACATCACCAGTTTTGAGGCTGTAACGCTTGATTTGCTGAGGATTGACGTAGATGTCATCAGGAGACGAGAGATAGTTGTAATCGCTGGAACGCAGGAAGCCGTATCCGTCTTGCAATATCTCGAGTACACCGTTGCCGGTAATAAGGTCAGCAAAATCGAACTTCTCAACAGTCGTTTGCTGAATATTAGCACCCTGTTGCCGCTGTGGATTCTTGACAGCAGATTGTACTTCCACCTGTGATGGTTGTATTGTGGGACGGTCAAAGATGTCAAGAGAGGGAATGGCAGCCTGGTCTTCCACGGGCAGGTCGACAACGGTGATAAAGTCTGTGCCGTCTCCGGGATCTCCTTCCCACACGCTATTGTTTGTCTCATCCTCCGGCTCAGCAAAGGTTTGCTGACGCTGGGTCATTCTCTCCTGTAACTGGCTTAGCATGTCCGGGTCGACGGTGGTGTCGTCGGCACTTGCTGATTCTGGAATATCTTCAGGAATGGTCTCCGTCGTTGTTTCCTCTGTCAGGGAAACAGCTTCTGTATCAGAAGAAATTCCCTCTGTAATGGATGCCTCTTTTTCCGCAATAGATTTCTTCGCAGCCTCGGCAGCGGCAATCTCTTCCAGTTCCTTCTTCGACTTTCGTCCACGTTTCTTGGGGGCAGGCTTTTCTTCTTCTACAGACTCTGTCTCTGCTTGCTTTTTCTTTGTTTTCCTGGTTTTCTCTTCCTCCGCTTTTTCTGCTTTCTCTACTTTTTCTGCTTTTTCTGCTTCAGCCTGCTCAGCAAAGAGCGAAGCCAACGATGGTTTGGCAGGCTGCTCGGCCTGCTTTGGATTGTTGACGTCGAGATTCTCGCCGTCAGTTCCATTTACGGTATAGACCTTGTTGTCTTTTTTGGCAATGCGGGTACGTTTACGCTTGGGCGTACTGACACCTGCAGCTGAGTTTTCTGCTGCTTTGTCCAAAATCGCATAGATAACCGATTCCAGTTCATCGTTTTGCGATACCTTGACACCCAGTTCATTGGCTATCTCCATCAGTTCAATGATGGATAGCTTCTCTAATTCTTCTTTCGTGTACATAATTATATACAGTAAATCGTTATTATTGCTTGTGAAAATGGAATTTGTATTTGGAAGAAGTGCTTCGCAGAAGGAAGCACGTTTCTGAAATTCGCTGCAAAGGTAAGCATTATTTCTGAATCTTCCAACTTTTTACATGGTTTTTTTGTCTTACGGAAAAAGTTTTGTACCTTTGCAGGCAGAAAGCAGTGTCACGGTCTGCCGCTGGTGCCAATTGCCGGTGCGAGAGGAAAGTCCGGGCAGCGCAGGACGCCCCACTTGTGAAACTGCAAGCTGCTGGTGACAGCAGGATTCGGGAGAAGAGAACGACCGCCCGCAAGGGTAAGGGTGAGAAGGTGGTGTAAGAGACCACCAGCCAGCAGGTGACTGTCTGGGCTGTTCCGGTCTGGGGGCTGCAAGTTCGTGTATACCGTCGACAGAGGATTGTCCGTCCGAATGTCTCTTCCTTACTTCCCTGCATGGGGTTAGGAGAGGAGGTGCTGCGATGGAGGGTGGAACGCTGGATCCGTAGGGTGACTTGCGGAGTAGATAAATGGCAGACATGTAGTCTTGGCTACATACAGAACCCGGCTTATAGGGGCAGTGCTTTCTTTTTCATTGAGGAACCAACTAATAACGATTATAGTGCAGGGTATTATTAGATTCTTTACAACCGACATCTGGCGGATGAACAGCAGTGACATGTCGCCTATTAAATGGCTACTGGTGGGACTGCTGAAAAAAGTGGTACTGGCTGTACGTTTCTTTACTGCCAAGCGCGTGATGAACAAGGCAGCAGCACTCACCTATTCGACGCTATTGGCCATCGTTCCTATATTGGCCGTGGTGTTTGCCATTGCACGCGGTTTTGGCTATAACAAATATATAGAAGTATGGTTTCGTCAGGCATTGTCTTCCCAACCGCAGGCGGCCGAGGTGATCATTGGTTTCGTTAACAGCTATCTTGTGCATACCAAGAGCGGTATTTTCCTCGGTATAGGTCTGGTATTCATGCTATATACGGTACTGATGCTTGTAAGGAATGTCGAAGAGACTTTCAATGAAATTT
>Ga0265298_10006781_pt1 | contig 14048 bp, 13 predicted proteins | sample AusTroGonzalo_MG_3_FD_193486 | JGI IMG/M metagenome (GOLD analysis project Ga0265298, IMG submission 193486) | Bovine rumen microbial communities from tropical cattle in Woodstock, Queensland, Australia - Gonzalo_01 | ecosystem: Host-associated > Mammals > Digestive system > Stomach > Rumen ...
TTTATTCCACCAATCCGGTGGCGTCGTTCCAGGAGACATTGGACTTGTAGAAACCGTCCAGGAATTCAGTGCCGTGCCAGCTGTCCCGCTTGTAATCCGGGAAGGCGGGCAGGTACGTCGCCAGGCCGCAGCAACGGTCCAGGTTCACGTCGATGAAACGGGCCGTATGGGCTTCATAGACCAGCGCCTGATCCAAAGCGCCCTGCAGGAGGTCTAGGTCCTCCGCCGAGGCGCCGGCCTCGCGGAGCATGTCCTTGAGGTCGAAGAATACATAATAGTACTTACCGCCGGCCGGGCGGTCATAAACCTGCACGTTCCTTCCCTCCAGGCTCCGGATGCCGGTGCGGTAGCGGTCGAAGAGAGTGCGGCAGGCGGTGGCGAGGGGCTCCAGGGCGCCGCAGTCAATCATGGAGATCGTCGCCCCGTATATCGTATCATTCTCGTACGCGGCGTAATAGTCCATGCAGACCGCCTTCAGATCCGGAACTTCCGGCCGGAGCAGGTGCCCGGCGAGCGTCTTGTAGTTGAATCCTGCGGCCGGAATCTCGCAAGGCGAGACGGCCAGGTAGGAGCACACGTTCCGGAGCTCCCAGGCGACCTCCACCGTAGCCATCAGGCAGGCGTCGAAGAGGATGTAGTCCAACTTATAGGGAATGGCGGCCGCGAGGTCCTTGATCTCGATTTCCTCGGTCTTGGTGCCGGACGAATAATACTCCTGTCCGAAGGTCTTGCTCCGGGGGCTCCAATAGATGGAAACGGAGCGGTCGTCCCCGTCTTCATAGGGTTTGGGATTGCTGTAATATCCTTCCGGCAGCCAGCCGGTGGCGTGGGAGGACATGATGGCGCCGTAACTGGAGGCCGGGAAGTTATCCTTCACCCAATTGAACACTTCGGTCACCATGGCGGCATTCGCGACGGGGGTTCCGACGGGCCAGACCTTGAGGGTGTCCATCCGGCATTTGCCGCGGTCGGAATAGAGGCGGATCATCGCCGGAGCCGTTTCCGTGGAGTAATTCCGGGACGATTTAGTCAGGTGGCTGAAAAGCAGGAGGACATCCTCGCCCCTGCCTTTTCCGGGAAGATAGCCTTCCTGCAGGTCGGCGATGTTGGTCCTCATGTATCCGCCCAGCGAATTGAACCCGGCTTCATAGAGGAGCATCACCTTCCGGGACTCTTCCGGGACGTTCCCGAAGGGGCCCACATTCAGGTTAAAATCCATCCCGTCCCGCTCGCAGGAGCAGAATCCGAGGAGCGTCACGAGCGCCAGGAATATGTACCGGACTTTCGCCATAAAATCGGTTCAGAAAAACAAAGTTAATGATTTATTTCATAATTTTGCATCAAATTGAATCCTATGAACCGTATCTACAAGATGATGATGACACTGGGAGCCGTCGCCGCGATCGGCGCCTGCTCGGAAAAGAAATCGGAAGAACCTTTCCGCTATACCGTGGACTCCTTCGCCGACCTGAAGGTCATGCGCTACCAGGTCCCCGGCTGGGACAGCCTCTCCCTCAGACAGAAAGAATACGCCTATCACCTCGCCGAAGCCGCGAAGTTCGGCCGCGACATCCTCTGGGACCAGAACTGCAAGGACAACCTCCGCGTGCGCCACGCCGTGGAGAACATCCTCGAAAACTATAAGGGCGACCGCAAGAGCGCTGACTTCGAAGCCTTTACGGTCTATGCCAAGCGCCTGTTCTTCTCCAACGGCATGCACCACCACTATGCCGAGGACAAGTTCTTCCCCACCTGCACGAAGGACTATTTCGCCGGCCTGCTGACGGCTGTGGGCATTGACGATGAAGACCTCCTGGACGTGATCTACAACCCGGAGCGGTACCCGCAGCGCCGGTCCACGGAGACGTCCGGCGACATCGTCGCCCTGTCGGCCGTGAACTTCTATGACGGCGTCACCCGCGACGAGGTGGAGAAGTACTATGCCGGCATCATGGACCCGAAGGATCCCTGCCCCATCTCCTACGGCCTGAACACGAAGGTCGTCAAGGCCCCGGACGGGAAGACGGTCGTGGAACTGCCCTGGAAGGTGGGCGGCATCTATTCCGCCGCCATCGAGAAGATCTGCGACGAACTCCTGAAGGCAAAGGACGTGGCCGAGAATGACATCCAGTCCCGCGCCCTCGGCCTGCTCGTCGACTATTACCGCACCGGCGACCTCCGCAAGTGGGACGAGTTCAACATCGAATGGGTGAAGGACACCCTCGGCACCGTCGACTTCATCAACGGTTTCGTCGAGGACTACAACGACCCGCTCGGCCGCAAGGGTGCCTGGGAGGGTTATGTCAATATCAAGGACTTCGAGGCCTCCCGCCGCACGGAGACCCTGAGCGCCAACGCCCAGTGGTTCGAGGACCACTCCCCCGTCGATCCCCGCTTCCGCAAGGAGACCGTGAAGGGCGTTTCCGCGAAGGTCATCAACGCCGTCTGCCTCGCCGGTGACAGCTATCCTTCCACCCCCATCGGCATCAACCTCCCGAACGCCGACTGGATCCGCAAGGACCACGGCTCCAAGAGCGTCACGATCGCCAACATCACCCACACCTACGACTATTCCGCGCTCGAGTTCCCGAAGAGCGTCCTCGGCGAATTCGCCTGGGACGAGGCCGAAATCGCCCGCAGCAAGCAGTGGGGCACCATCGCCGACGAGATCCATACCGACCTCCACGAGTGCCTGGGCCACGGCTCCGGCCAGCTCCTTCCCGGCGTTTCCACCACCGCGATGGGCGAGTATGCCTCCGCGCTGGAAGAGGCCCGTGCCGACCTGTTCGGCCTCTACTACACCGCCGACCCGAAGATGGTCGAACTCGGCATCATGCCCGATCCGGAGGCCTACAAGGCCGAATACGACAGCTACATCCGCAACGGCATGATGGTCCAGTTCAACCGCGTGGAACTCGGCCGTCCCAACACCGAGGCCCACATGCAGAACCGCAAGCTCGTCGCCGAATGGTGCTACGAGAAGGGCGCCGCGGACAACGTCATCGAAAAGAAGGTCCGCGACGGAAAGACCTATTTCGTGGTCAATGACTACGTGAAACTCCGCGCCCTGTTCGCGGAACTCCTCGCCGAGATCCAGCGCATCAAGTCCGAAGGCGACTACGCCGCGGGCAAGGCCCTCATCGAGACTTATGCCGTCCACATCGACCCGGTCCTCCACAGGGAGGTGAAGGAGCGCTACGACGCCCTGGGCCTGAAGCCTTACGGCGGCTTCATCAACCCGGAAATCCGGCCCGTGGTGAAAGACGGAAAGGTCGTCGATTACGAGATGGTCTACACCGACGACTATCTCGGCCAGATGCTTGAATACGGCCACAAGTACGGCACCCTCTGATGAACCGCCTCGCCGAGGACTTCCGCAACTACCTCCGGATCGAGAGAGGAATGTCGCCGAACACGGTGGCATCCTACGTCCGTGACGTGGAAGGCCTCCTGAAGGCGTACGAGGGCTATCTTCCTGTCGACATCGGCACGCCCGAGGTGGAACGCTACCTTTCGGACCGCATCCAGAAAGGGCTCTCCAAGCGTTCCCAGGCCCGCCTGCTCAGCTCCCTGCGCTCGTTCTTCAACTGGTGCATCGAGGAAGGCGACCTGAAGGACAACCCCTGCGACCGCATCGACGCCCCGAAACTGGGCAAATACCTCCCCGCCGTCCTGTCGGTGGAAGAGGTCGACGCCATCATGGAATCCGTGGACCTGAAGGCCCCCACCGGCCTTCGGGACCGCGCGATCCTGGAAGTCCTGTACGGCTGCGGCCTCCGCGTGAGCGAGTGCACCGGCCTCCTCCAGTCGCACGTCCACCTCGACGAGGGTTATGTCGACGTCATCGGCAAGGGCAACAAACAGCGAATCGTCCCTCTCGGGGAAATGGCCGCCGGAGCCATCCGTAACTACCTGCCCGCCAGGCCCGAACCTTCCGCCCGCGCGTATGAGGACATCCTTTTCCTGAACCGCTTCGGCCGCCCCCTCAGCCGCGTGTCCGTCTTCAACCTCGTGAAGGAGCGGGCGATGGCCGCGGGCATCCACAAGGAAATCTCCCCGCACACCTTCCGGCACTCCTTCGCCACTCACCTGATCGAAGGCGGCGCCGACCTGAGGATCGTCCAGGATATGCTCGGTCACGAATCCATCCTTACGACCGAGATCTACACCCACATCGATTCCTCCACCTGGCAGGCCGCCGTCCTGGCGCATCATCCCCGGCGATAGCCTGTCATTCCAAGCGGAGCGAAGGAATCTTTTTGGAAATCAAAAAATTATGCGTATCTTTGCGCGCTTAAAAAAAGCGAAAGGCTTTTTGGTGCAATGGGGTCTTTGAAAAATAAGACTGAGTAACACGTTTTAAAATTTTAGTACAATGAAGCATTTCCAGCTGAACGGCCAGATCCGCGAGAAGGGCAATAAGGCCGTCATCAAGGCGTTCCGCCGCCAGGGCCTCGTCCCTTGCAACCTCTACGGCGCCGGCATCGACAACATCCTGTTCACCGTCAATGAGAAGGAGCTGATGGGCCTCACCCACACCCCCGCCTCTTACATCGTGGACCTCAACCTCGACGGCAAGACCTACACCGCTGTCGCCCACGAGTATCAGTGGCACCCGGTGGATGACAACTGCCTCCACGTGGACTTCCTCGCCGTGAACGAGCAGAAGCCGATCGTGATCAGCATCCCCCTCAACATCTCCGGTCACCCGGTGGGTGTGCAGGCCGGTGGTAAGTTCACCCAGGTCTCCCGTTCCCTGAAGGTCAAGGCCCTCATGAAGGACCTCCCCGACCAGCTCGACGTCGATGTCACCCCGCTGAACATCAACGACCGCATGGTCGCCGGCGACCTCAAGTTCGAAGGTCTGCAGATCGTCTCTGACAAGAACACCATCATCTGCCGCGTGAACGCCACCCGCGCCATGCAGCAGGCCGCCGCTGAGGCCGCGAAGGCCGCGAAATAATGGCGGACTACCTCGTTGTCGGACTCGGGAACATCGGTGCCGAATACGCATCGACCCGGCACAACATGGGATTTATGATATTGGATGCCTGGGCTCAGGCATCCAATGTCGTTTTTTCCGTGGAACGCTACGGGGCCGTAGCGGAGATTTCCTTCAAGGGGCGTCACTTCACTCTCCTGAAACCTTCCACCTACATGAACCTGAGCGGCAACGCCGTCCGGTACTGGCTGCAGAAGCTGAATCTCCCCCTGGAGAACCTCATCGTCATATCGGACGACCTCAATCTTCCGTTCGGCACGCTGCGGATGCGTCTCAGCGGCAGCGACGGCGGGCACAACGGCCTGGAGAACATCATCTGGACCCTGGAATCCGACCAATGGGCGCGGATCCGCGTGGGCATCGGAAACGGCTTCTCCCGGGGCGGTCAGGTCGATTACGTCCTCGGTTCCCTGTCCCCCGAAGAGTTGGAGCAGATTCCCGCCATTGCGGACCGGATCATCCGCGGAATCAAGGATTTTTCCACGATCGGACCCATGAAGGCGATGAATTTCGTCAACGCGAAGCCGAAACCGGTCGAAAAACCCGCTGAAAGCGGTGAAAATTAACTTTTTTCGTGATTTTATTTGGTTTTTTCCCGTTTTTATTATTATATTGCACAAAGTTTTGATAATAAACATTTAACGCACATAATAAAACCTATCAATCATGAAAGAGCTTGTTGAAAAGATCAATGCTGCATGCGCCGAATTCGCGAAGAACGCCGAAGCGCAGGTCGTGAAGGGTAACAAGGCCGCCGGCGCCCGCGCCCGCAAGGCCGCCCTCGAACTCATGAAGGACCTGAAGGAGTTCCGCAAGGCTTCCGTCGAGGCCGCGAAATAAGCGGATCCCTCCCTCTGAGTCCGGCTGTCGACGACAGCCGGATTTTTTTTACATTTTTTTTGTTTTTTCTGCAACAAATGCCGCAAGCATTGCATCTTTAATACAGGTTTAGGTTTTAGTACACGTCAAAGAATCGGTTCTCACTTTCAGTGAGGCCGGTTTTTTGCATATAGGGTTTGCGAATGCGCGAAAAAATACCGTCATTTGTACAGTATGAAACCGAAACCCTTTCTGCGGCTCCTGCCGCTGATCTGTGCTATACTCCTGTCCCAGGCCATTTCTTTTGCCGTGCCCGCGCGGAAAGGCATCCTGAATCTCCGGCAGCCGGACGGGACCGTCATCCAGGCCATCCTTTCCGGCGATGAACATGGACACCTGACCACCACGCTGGACGGCTGCGCGATCACCCAGGACGATGAAGGCTGGTGGTGCTACGCCCGATACGACTATTACGGCCATCGGCTGAATACCGGCGAGCATGTCGGCGACCCGGACACGCCGGGAGATGTCATCGCCGCCAGCCGCAACATCCCCTATGACCTTCTCCGCCGGAAACGGATCTCCCACGTACAGCGCGCTCAACCGTTCCGCGCCCGGGAAATGGCCCGCACCCGTAGCTTCACCGCCGACGGCTCCGGCAGCCGCGTCCGCCACGGCCTCATCATCCTGGCCCAGTTCGAGGACCTGGAATTCCGATACGGAAGGGACCAGTTCGTGGAGCTCATCAACGGTTCATCCGCCACATCGGCCCTCTCCTACTTCAAGGACCAGTGGAAGGACGCCTGTTCCTTCAAGTTCGACATCTCCGAAATCGTCAGCTTACCGCACGACTATGCCTACTACGGCGCCAACAACGATAACGACGAGGACGATAAAGCCGCCGAAATGATCGCAGACGCCTGCAAGGCCGTGGGCTCCTACATCAATTTCTCCGACTATGACAACGACGGAGACGGCAAGGTGGACAATGTCTTCGTCTTCTACGCCGGGCCCAATGAGGCCGAAGGGGCCGGCAAGAACTATATCTGGCCCCATCAATGGTCTCTCATCGAAAACGACATCTACTGCCGACGCGATGGAGTCCTTGTGGACAATTACGCTTGTACCTCGGAACTGCAGCGTGACAACAACGGCACGACATCCTTCGCCACCATCGGCACCTTCTGCCACGAATACACGCACACCTTCGGCATCCCAGACCTGTATGACACCGACGAGGGAGGCAGCGGCGGCTATTCCGAGGGGATGTGGAGCTGCATCGACCTGATGGACGCCGGCAACTACAACAACGACGGGCGTACTCCGCCGGGCTACAGCGCACTGGAGCATTGGTGCTTCGGGATAAGCGAGGGCGTCGAGCTCACCAAGGGCACCCATACCCTCCGTCCCCTGGCGGATGGCGGGAAGTATTATTATATGAAGACGGACGACGAAAAAGAGATTTTCCTCTTCGAATGTCGCCGCAACCGGGGCTGGGACGCCTACATCGGCGGAAATGGCCTGCTCATCTATCATATCGATGAATCCGACCGGGATGCCGGCGGATCCTCTACGGTCGGTGATAATGTCACCGCCTCGGATCGGTGGGGTCTGAACGAACTCAACGCCCGACCCGAAAGGCAATGCGCCGACCTCATCGAACCGGATACCGGCGCCCGGCAGCGATTCCAGTCCGTCAGCGGGGACCTCAACGCCATCCGCGCGCTGGCCTCCCATGCATTCTGGCCTTACCACCAGACTTTTAACGACGTCGACATCTATACCTGCGACACGGATCCGGCCTTCCAGTTCTGGAGCGGGGCCGGTTCTCCCCTCGGTATCATGGACATCCAGGTGAAGTCGGACGGCAGTGTCACATTCACTGTCTTCGACGACCAGGCAGAAAAGGTCCCGGCGGTAAAATTCGACAATCGGGCCGACTTCCAGGATGCCGTCATCATCCAATGGAGCAGCGTGGATCCCGCCTTTACGGGAAATGGCGTCATCCGGTACGGCCTCGCCGACGCCACGAATCTGACGGAAGTCGAGGTAGAGCCCTATGAGAATGGCAAATTCGCCTACGTCATCGACGGGCTCAAACCCACTACCGCCTACAAGGCCCAGCTGCTGTGCAGGAAAAACGGCATTCCCGGACCCGTGTACACCGACACGTTTACCACCAAGTCCGACAAGAAGGCGGACAGCTATCCTTATATCTACCTGAAGGGCATCGAGCGAGGAAGCGGCGGCACTTTCGCCCCGGACACGCCCATTCCCCTCCGGGTGTACAACGCCCCGGACGCCGACGGCGTCTCCTGGTATTTCAACGGTTCGCCGATTTCCCCTTGGAAAGACGGTTACTATCACTTGACCCGTTCCGGAGAGCTGAAGGCGGTCATATCCTATCCTTCGGGCAGCACGGAAACCATCATTAAGAAAATCGTCGTAGAATGAGGAAGTATCTTTATCTCATTGCTATACTTATCCTTACCGCCACAGGTTGCCGAGAGAAGGAAAACCCGGGCATGGATTCGGGCATGTACGAAAGCAATCAAGTCTGCCTCATGGTCAAGGGTAAGCTGGTCTACTCCTTCGACGAAGGTGAAGGTCAACTCGCCTTCAACCGGACGCTCAAGCAGTTCCGCGCCGGCAATGACGACATGACGTCCTTCTTCGTCCTTACCTGCTCCAACGAGCTCCCGCGGACGAAGGGGCAGGAAATCCGGGCGAACTTCCGATATACCTCCGGCAATTCCGTCAAGTCTTCCAATGACCTGACCTTCAAGGTGGAGAAATACGAAGAAAAAACCGGTCTTGCCTGGCTGTGGAACAGCACGGACAAGACCGGCGCAGTGGTCAAAATCCTGAATTAGAACGACGTAGCGATGCCGATGAAGTCATCGGCCTTCAGGGCGGCGCCTCCGATGAGGCCGCCGTCGATGTCCTTTTCGGCGAAGAGTTCCTTCGCGTTGGACGGCTTGCAGGAGCCACCATACAGGATGGTCATGTCGTCGGCAACCTCCAGACCGAACTTCTCGGCGATGACGTTGCGGATGCAGGCGTGGATTTCCTCGGCCTGAGCGGCGGTCGCGGTCTTGCCGGTACCGATGGCCCAGACGGGCTCGTAGGCGATCACGACGTTCTTCATATCCTCAGCGGTGAAGTTGTACAGGACAGCCTTCGTCTGGTTGGTGACAACCTCGAAGTGCTTGCCGGCCTCGCGCTCGTCGAGATTCTCGCCGACGCAGAGGATGACCTTCAGACCGGCCTCCAGGGCGAGCTTCGTCTTGACGACGAGCTTCTCGTCCGTCTCACCGTAATACTGACGGCGCTCGGAGTGACCGAGGATGGTGTACTGGCAACCCAGGGAGGTGAGCATGTTCACGGCGACTTCGCCGGTGTAGGCGCCTTTCTCGTGGTCGGCGCAGTTCTGGGCGGAGAGGGCGACCTTGGAACCCTTCAGGGCCTCCGCGACGGGGGCGAGATGGGTGAACGGAGGAGCCACGACGAGCTCGACGTTGGCGGGAAGGTCCTTCCCTTTTTCCACGACTGCCTTGGCGAGGGCGACGCCTTCAGGAACTGTAGTGTTCATCTTCCAGTTGCCTGCAACAATGTACTTTCTCATGTCTATTGTGAATTAAGTTGTTTCCAGCTTGCAAATTTACGCAATCCCTCGGAAAAACACAACCTCGGAAGGTTTGGATAATTCATCCATCCGTCCTAAATTTGCAGGTTAAACGAACATTACGCCCATGTCACTTTATCTCCCTCCCCGCTACCGGAATCTCCTCGGTGGTACCGAGCAGACCGAAAAGGCCATCAAGGCCGTCAAAGACATGTTCCAGGACAACCTTTCCGCTCAGCTCGCCCTGCTGCGCGTGACGGCGCCGATGACCGTTCTCTCCGGAACGGGCATCAACGACGACCTGAACGGCGTGGAGCGTCCTGTCCGTTTCCCCGTGCTCAGCCTCAATGAGCAACAGGCGGAGGTGGTCCACTCGCTCGCGAAATGGAAGCGCCTGAAGCTCGCCGAACTCGGCATCGCCCCGGGCCGCGGCATCTATACCGACATGAACGCCCTGCGTCCCGACGAGGAGCTGGACAACCTCCACTCCATCTACGTGGACCAGTGGGACTGGGAGAAGGTCATCCGCCCGGAGGACCGCAACCTGGACTTCCTCAAGCGGACGGTCCGGCGCATCTACGAGGCGGTCAAGGTAACGGAGAACAAGCTCTATGTGGAATTCCCCCAGCTGGTTCCCGCCCTGCCGGACGACATTTATTTCATCCACGCCGAGGAACTCCTCCAGCGGTATCCGAACCTTTCTCCGAAGGAGCGCGAGAACGCCATCGTGCGGGAGCACAAGGCCGTTTTCATCATCGGCATCGGCGGTAAGCTTTCCGACGGAAGCATCCACGACGGCCGCGCCGCGGACTACGACGACTGGAGCACCCCGAACAGCGACGGCTACGAGGGCCTCAACGGTGACATCCTCCTGTGGAACCCCGTCCTCGAAAGCGCCTTCGAAATTTCCAGCATGGGCATCCGCGTGAATCCGGAAGCGATGCTGCGGCAGCTCAAGGAGCGCGGACAGGAAGCGAAGAAGGACCTGTACTTCCACCGCCGGCTCATCGCGGGCGAACTCCCGCAGACCATCGGCGGCGGTATCGGCCAGTCCCGCCTGTGCATGTTCCTCCTCCGGAAGGCGCACATCGGCGAAATCCAGTCCTCCATCTGGCCGGAGGCGATGCGGGAAGCCTGCCATAAGGCAGGGATCGAACTCGCATAGTTGGAGAAGGACGGTTTTTTCCGTACATTTGCAAGATTAAGACAGTTAGATATATAGATGAAGAACTTTGTAGAAGAACTCACTTGGAGAGGCATGATCCAGGACATCATGCCGGGAACGGAAGAGAAACTCATGGAAGGCCCTCAGGCTGCCTACGTAGGCATTGACCCGACGGCCGACTCCCTCCATATCGGACATCTCGTCAGCGTGATGATCCTCAAGCATTTCCAGCGCTGCGGCCACAAGCCCTTCGCCCTGGTGGGCGGAGCCACCGGCATGATCGGCGACCCGTCGATGAAATCGGCGGAGCGCAACCTCCTGGACGAGGAGACCCTCGCCCACAACGTCGCCTGCCTCAAGGCCCAGCTGGCCCGCTTCCTGGACTTCGATTCCGACGCCCCCAACAAGGCCGAACTCGTGAACAATTACGACTGGATGAAGGACTACACTTTCATCAACTTCATCCGTGACATCGGCAAGCACATCACAGTCAATTACATGATGGCGAAGGACTCCGTGAAGAAGCGCCTCCAGCGCGACTCCTCCGAGGGCATGTCCTTCACCGAATTCAGCTACCAGCTGATGCAGGGCTATGACTTCTACTGGCTGTGGAAGAACAAGGGCTGCGTGCTGCAGCTGGGCGGTTCCGACCAGTGGGGCAACATCACCACGGGCACCGAACTCATCCGCCGCATCGACGGCGGCGAGGCCTTCGCCCTCACCTGCCCCCTCATCCGCAAGGCCGACGGCACCAAGTTCGGCAAGACCGAGAAGGGCAACATCTGGCTGGACGCCGAGCGCACTTCCCCGTACGAGTTCTACCAGTTCTGGCTGAACGTGGCCGACGACGACGCCGAGCGCTACATCAAGATCTTCACGATGCTGGACCGCGAGACCATCGAGGCCCTCATCGAGGAGCATCGGCAGGATCCCGGCCAGCGCAAGCTGCAGAAAGTCCTCGCGAAGGAAGTCACCATCATGGTCCACGGCCAGGAAGCCTACGACAACGCCATCGCCGCCAGCCAGCTCCTGTTCGGCAACGTCTCCGCCGAGGTGTTCCGGTCGATGGACGAGCGCACCGTGCGCGAAGTCTTCGCCAACGTTCCCTCCTTCGAGGTGAAGGCCGACGAGTTCCCGATGAACATTCTCGACCTCCTCGCCGTCAAGACCTCCGTGTTCCCGTCCAAGGGCGAAGCCCGGAAGATGGTCCAGGGCGGCGGCGTCTCCCTGAACAAGGACAAGGTGGGCGACATCAACTACGAGGTGACGTCCGCCGATGTCATCAACGGACATTATATCCTGGCCCAGAAGGGTAAGAAGAACTACTTCATTATCAACGTGATTTAATGGAAAAACCGGCATCTACCAGACAACTCAAAGTGGGACGGGAGATCCAGAAGGATCTCGCGGAGATCATCCGGTCCAAGGGAATGGCCGCTTTCGAGGGCGCCCTGGTCACCGTGAGCGAAGTCCGCGTGAGCCCGGACCTCTCGGTCGCGAAGGTCTATGTGAGCATCTTCCCGTCCGACAAGCAGGAGGCCGTCATGGGCCTGCTGGAGGAGAACAACAAGGCCCTCCGCGGCGAGCTCGGCCGCGCGGTGGGCAAACAGCTCCGCATCGTGCCGGAACTCGTGTTCTATCTGGACACGAGCCTGGATTATGCGGCGCATATCGAAGAACTGCTGAAGAAATAGAATGAACCTGCCGTTACGATTCGCTTTCCGCTATCTGTTCGCCCGGAAGTCACACAACGTGATCAATCTGATTTCGGGGATCAGCGTCGCGGGCATGGCCATCGGAACGGCGGCTCTCATTATCATCCTGTCGGTATTCAACGGGTTCAACCAGCTCGTTTCCGAGAGCCTCGGCGACGCCCAGCCGGACTTGATCGTCAAACCGGCCACTGGAAAGGCGTTCATCCCCGACAGCACCGCCTTCGCCTGGCTGTATGACCAGGAGATGGTGTACAATATGTCCAGCGTCATCGAGGAACAGGCCTTCGTCTCCTTCGACGGCAAACAAAGCCTCGCCCGCGTCAAGGGCGTGGACAGCGTCTTCGAGGAGGAAAGCCCCATCCAGAACCATATCACGGACGGTGTCTTCTCCCTCCACCGGGGAACGGGCGCCGGTGCCGTCATCGGCAGTTCCCTGGCCTGGTCGATGGACATCAACCCCCGTTTCGTCGCCCCGCTGGAGATTTACTACCCCGACCGGGAAGGGTCGGTTTCGCTGGCCAATCCGACCAGTTCCCTCCGGAGCGCCACCGCGCGCGTGAACGGCATCTTCGCCCTCAACTCCGAATTGGACGCCGAGATGGTCCTCGTCCCCATCGAAATGATGCGGGAACTGCTGGACTATGAAGACGAGGTGTCCGCCATCGAGATCCGGGTCGTGAAGGACACGCCCGACAAGGCTCTCGGCGGCCTGGTCAAGGAGTTGGAGACCCGGCTCGGACCGGACTACGAAATCCTGGACCGCTATAAGCAGAACGAGGCCCTCTATAAGATGATGCGCTACGAGAAGCTGGCCATCTACATGATCCTCATCTTCATCGTCATCATCATCGCCTTCAACATCTACAGTTCCCTGACGATGCTCATCATCGAGAAGAAGGAGGACATCGGCACCCTGCGGAGCCTCGGCGCCCCGGAGCCGATGACCCGCCGGATCTTCCTGCTGGAAGGCTGGCTGATCTCGCTGCTGGGCCTCGCAATCGGCCTCGTCATCGGCATCGCCTTCGTCCTGCTGCAGCAGAAGTTCGGCCTCATCCGGATGCCCGGGAACTACATCATCAACGCCTATCCCGTCATCCTGAAGGCGTCGGACATCTTCTGGACGGTCATCGGCGTCGCGGGTGTGGGCTACCTCATCGCCCTCCTCCCTACTCTTACGAAAACAACTGATAATCAATAATTTTATGAAAAGAGTCCTTCTGCTCATCGCCGCACTTGCCGGTACGGTGACGCTCAGTGCCCAAAACAAGAAAGGCGGCATCGACGCCAAACTCCTCGGAGAAATCAGCCAGGGTTATGAGGGGACGGCGGCCGACAAGGCCATCCGCAACGCCCTCAACACCACGGCCATCAACACGCTGGCCCTGAACGCGGACAACCTCCCGATGGACACCCGCTTCTCCGACATGGTGAAGACCAAGGGGCGCACCAACCAGCTTTCCTCCGGCCGCTGCTGGCTGTTCACCGGCCTGAACGTCCTCCGCGCCAAGATGATTGACAAGTACGACATGGGCCCGGTGATCCTTTCCCAGAACTATGTGTTCTTCTACGACCAGCTGGAGAAGGCGAACCTGTTCCTGCAGGGCATCATCGACACGAAGGACCTTCCCGATGACGACCGTACCGTCGACTGGCTCTTCTCCCACCCGATCGGGGACGGCGGCCAGTTCACCGGCGTATCGAACCTCATCATGAAATACGGCG
>Ga0265298_10006782_pt1 | contig 14047 bp, 10 predicted proteins | sample AusTroGonzalo_MG_3_FD_193486 | JGI IMG/M metagenome (GOLD analysis project Ga0265298, IMG submission 193486) | Bovine rumen microbial communities from tropical cattle in Woodstock, Queensland, Australia - Gonzalo_01 | ecosystem: Host-associated > Mammals > Digestive system > Stomach > Rumen ...
AATCCTTGCTGTAAATCGGTTCAAAGTTCAGGTCGTCAAAGCGGGAACGCTTGGTATTCTTTTTCACGATGGATGACTTACCGTCAACATCAAGCGGCTTGTCCTGTTCTTCCTTAGAGACGATTTCAAACTTAACTTCGTCAGTCCAGAAACAGTTATCTGCGCCTTGGTTGTCCTCACCGACGTTCACCCTAAGCTTGATGCCAGATGCAAGAACTCCAGGGTTCTTGATTGTAAGCGTTTTCCTGTCCGATGTTCCAGATAGAATAATTGCAGTAACCCAGTCAGAGTCATCAGAGAGCTTGTACTCGACGACATTGTTCATGAAATTCTGGTTGAACAGCACTGTGCTTGTAGGAGCAATCATGATGCCAATGTCTTCATAAGTGTCATACACTTCCTTTGTCAGGATAATCGGGATATCACATTCTGTGACAGTAACCGTCCTTTCAACCGAGGCAGTTCTGTGGCAGCTATCCTCAACCGTGTAGGTAATCTTATGGATGCCAGCATCGTCCCAGTTGGTATTGTCAATAGATATCTGGATTTCAGACAAGTTGGTGCCAGTAGCGATAACATCTGACGGGTCGGGTTCTGTCCACGGAATTCCCTTCTTCAATTTTACATGCTTGTTCGATTCTGGCTGAATGTCGATTGTCGGGTCAGCAGTCAAGGTAACGCTGTTCACGTAGTTTGCAACTGATGTCGGAACAGGGTGGTTCTTCCATTGTATACCAAAACTCTTTGTACCTGGCTGAGTAGCCACTACCTTGATTGAGATTTCGTTCATGCGCTCTAACGGGCGGACTATCGAGAAAGCATTTGGAGTTGGACCACGAAGGATAAGCTCATAACCATTCGTTTCGAATATATTAACTCCATGATATTTCAGGACATCCCCTGTTTTAACACAAGTGAAATTCTTCTTGAAGATAATAGGTTCATTCCAGAAGTCAACCTTGTGTCCCTCGCCCATGTTGTTATCGCCTGCCCAAACTTCAAGGTGACCGCTACTTTGAGCGATTACATCGTCAGTAAGAACAAGGTCAAACGTGAAGTAGCCACCGCCACCAACTTCTTCTGTAATAGTGCTGATATTTCCAATAGAACCAAAGTCAGCCCAGACACCAGCATATCCCCTATCAGAAGCCTTTGCTGTGGACAGCAAATGCCAATCACTGTCATAAACCTTAAAGTTTAGTGTATGCGTCGTTCCGTTGCTAGAAATTCCAGTCATATCCAGATGGAAATCTGAATTCAACACAGCCAAGTCAAGCGACGTATAGTTTCCTGCCGCATCATAAATATCAAGCGTTGTGTCACGGGACAAGGTCAAAGTCACCTTGATAAACCTAGCATCTTTAACATTTAACGCCTTGTCTGGAAGAAGATAGGTTACCGTGCCCATGCTGAAATCTTTCAGCGGAGTTCCGTTAATGCTGATAACATCGTTCAAGTCTGCGATGTACACATCGAATGAACGACCAGCAATATGTTCATCCTCTGGAACATAGCATACTGGTGCTTCTTCGTCTATCTGCAAGTACAACCTGTTGTAATAATACTTGGTATCAACATCGGTGTCCTTGATAGTTACTGATGTAACCGTGCTGTACAGAATCAATGGCATCAATGTTCCCGTCTGGCATATCGTATTGATATATTCGACATCAAGCGCATCAAGCAAAAGATACGTCGGGGTATCGGTCACTTGTTCTTCAAAGCGGGAAATGTAGGAAGAAGATAGTCTTACCCAAACATAGGAAGCATCATTTACATCTGCCTCTGGATTGTCCGCAAGATAATAGTTAGCACCATATTTAAAATCAACAGGAGGAACACTGTGAGTACCATCAACGTATCGACCAGTGAGAATAGGTGCAAGTATGTCACCCCTGATGAACGGGCAATCGGAAGCCTTCAACTTAAATTCAGTCACTGCGTTATTGACATTACGAACCCCGTATACAGGCATTTCCCTTTGTAGGTTAAACGCATCGTCATAGAAGAACTTACGTTCATCAGAGTGCCCATCAACAGGTAGAAGTGTAACTTCCGTCCCCGTACCTATGCCATCTTCCCAAGCAATATGACCTAGCTCGGCAGTGGCATTTACACTCAACTTATTCAGGTTGAATCCTTTCAATACCACTACGTTCTCTGGGCCAACGTGCATGAAACGGTCTGCTTCTCTGTCATGTCCGCCCTCCGTTGCAAGAATTTCCACGTCAGTAAGGATAACAGGGGTTTCCGTGTTTGACTCGGTGTTTCCATCCTGATATACAGCAGACAGTGAACTGGTTTCGGTAGCCTCGTCGTGAATTATATCAAATTCCACAGGGTTTCCTGCATAACCGTAACTGCCACGAGTTTGCGGACCACTAATGTGTAGATTAGCAGGAACATTCTCGGCATCAGGTGCTGCATACGTTGAAATCATCCTTGAACGGTTCCTGATAATACCACATTCAAGTACACCAAGGTCAACATCTGGGGCGCCGTCAGGGTATCTGAAATATACTTTAACTTCATTCTGCTCAAACGAAACACCAAGAACTTCCGCACTAACACTGTTGTAGTGTTCAGTGTTCATAATTTCAATGGTATCACCAGCAGCAAAGAACGGTTTGTCAGCATCCCAGCTACGAACATACATGTTGTTCGTTGGGTCAAACAATTTGTTTGATACGGTTGCTACAAAAGCGGGGCCCGAGCCATACGTACCTCTCTGGATTGCATCACATACAAGGTACATGTAAGTATTTTCAAGCGAAATGCTCGGTTTCTTACCGATAAAGGTAAGAGAGCTGATTGCAATATATGGCCAGTGTCCTTCATCATCTTCACGAGATGCTAGCCTAATCGGGTCGCTTGTACTTCCCTGCTTTTGAGAGTTAATTACTATGGTCTTTGCGGCATGTCCTGTAAGAATATCGACAGTATACGCATTGTTAATGTCGAACTTGACATACCTATTTTTAAACACTCGTGTTGGGTTCGTATATGAGTACCGTGAAATCGTTCCGATAACAGAACCACTTCCCCAAGCACCACTATGCTTAGAACCAATGACGCTGTTTGTATCGTTCTCCGACCAGTTGTCTGTATCAAAACCAAGCAAATCGAGACTGTTTTCACCCAAGCCACCATCCTTGGTAGCAAACACAAACAATCTCGAAACTAGATTAGGGTCAGATGTTGCCGTACCATCATACAAAGGAATCGGGAACTTGATGACAGGTATAATCGTATCACGAACGAGCTGCATATCGGTTTCATTACCATAACATGCGGATGACGGTCCATTCTTTACATAGTAAGTGTCTTGACATGCGTAATAGATTGCACTCTCGTTCGCATGGCTCTTTACCTTTGGCGGAGCAATATCTGGAGTTTTAACGTTGAACGCAATGTCCGACGACGGCAGACGAGGGGTAAACACAAGAGTTCCCGACGTTGAGCCTCCCTGAATACTTTCGCCAGAGTCCACCTCAGCTGTTATGGTACTAGCATTTGCGGCAACCGCAGTCACAGTCAAATGAACCTTCGTACTTCCATAGATGTAAGCAACTCTATCACCAACAGCAAAGTTATGCTTGCATGAAATGCCTTGGTCATTGTCGGTAAAAGTAAATGTTACTGATGAACCGCTTGCCGAAGCTGATACGCTTTCATTATACTCATAGAGTTCCCACTTTTCCCAAACAAGGTCAGGCCATTGTTCGCTAGTGTAAACTGGATGGTATGACTGATTTATCTTCATCGGGTTGTGATACGTCTTGTATGTAAACGTAGTTGCGTTAGGCACAGAAGTGACAACGAAATCACCCAAGTACCTCTCGCCACGGCCCTTCCAATTACCATCATAACCACCGAACAATCTACCTTCACTTCCTGTATACGAAGGAACGTGAGAGATATGCCTGCTATACAGCGTGACGGCATCGCCAACCTCCAGACCGTGAGCAGACTGTGTTTCAACAACGACAGTTTCCACCTGATACAGGTTCTCATTACTGTCACAGCTAGAACTTCCACTAGCGGGAAGAGTGTTATAGTCGGTATAAATCTTGCTAACACTGCCGCCAGCAACAAGATGTTCCAAAGCGATGTTGAGCGGGTTCTTGATATACTCGTTATTGTTAGAGAATCCCAAGAACGAAAAAGCAGCTTCAACCTCTATCGGAGAGAAAACGCCGTTGTCGTTTGCGTATGGTGCGGTAATCCAAGCCTGAGAGTTATTCGCTAGCTCAGAAAAGGCTTTGTCAACATCGAACCGCATGATGAGTTCGGTATTGAACTGGCTGTTACCGTTATCAAACTTTGGTGGCCTATTGGGAGTAGTCCAGTCATTGTATGAACCAGTTACGGGAGTAATTCCCGTTCCGTCATATACAGACAAACCCGAGTTCGCCGTAACGGTCGAATTCGGGGTATTCGCTGTGAGGAAATGGCGAAGGCGATAGTGTTTGATACGGTCATCGGTCTCAGAGCCCTTGAACTGATAAGTTTCCTTATAATGCTGATTATTGTTTTCAAGCTCAGCCTCGGTAGTCATCAAACGTATGTATAGATTTATCGCCATAATTCACCATTTTAATCAAAAAATAGTTTATAATCGGGGCACTAAATCGTTTGGGCTACGGCGTCGTCTTCTTGCTGTTCGAAAAGCTTCTTTTTCCGCAGATGCATGATGATATGTTCACCAAGGGCATTGGTCATGTCGGTGAGGTCATTTTCAATCATTTCTACTGGAAAATCCTCTACGATTTTGGCAGCATGCTTAAAGAACTTTGGCGAATTGTTCGTCCAGACGGTGTACATGAAGCCATCAGAACCGCACTTTACATCAACTTCACGGATAGAGGCGTTTCCGCCAATTCCGACAAGGTATATGTCATTGTTCGGGTTATCGTAATCGACAATCGTCTGATTGGCCCCGTTGTTGTAGTTCTTGTCCCGCTGCAACGAGTCCATCTCTGCACCACTTAGGGCATAAACCTCGACATAGCCACCGTTAGGCAGTTCGAGTTCACGAACAGGCTCAATCTCGTTCTGGATAAGCAGAGTGTTCAGCATTGCTGCATCCAACTGGTTGTTTTCGATAAGGTTTCCAGCAGACGCTTCCTTCAATGCGTAATCAATCTGGTCGAACGAGTCGATAACACCCAGATGGTACACATGGGCATTGTTGTATGATAGCATTTCCGTGATTAGAGAACCGCCACCCGCATCACTGTCGATATTATCCAGTGCAGTTCCATGCAGACGGTAGCAGGTAGAGAAGATAAGCGGAACGCCGTCTATGACCGTAAAGTACAACGGTTCCAGACTGAATTCTGGGTTATCTTCGCCACCGCCCTGTGTGATGAAGAAGGGAACAATCTTGTTGTTCGCCTCGCCAGAATCATACAACTCGTCGAGCTGTTCGGCAAAGTTCTCCACCATACTAGATGCCGTATTCTCGTCCTCGTGGACGTAGAAATCCGACAGCATCATGTAAAAATCGGCCATCATACTAGATAAGCTTCTTCAACGGAGTGGTGATACGTTCAATGTATGCAGGGTCCGCATTCTTGTTGGATTCCTTCTCGGCGATGAAATCCTCGATACCCTTCTTGATTACGGCAGGAACATCGTCCTCGCTGTACGACCTGACGAAATCGTTCTTGATTTCAGCCAGCTGTCCACCCTCGATTACAGCGCCAGCCTTTTTGAGTTCATCCATAGTCGGAACGAACTTGTCATTAAAATCGTCAATGACAAGGCGGATTGGAAGCGTGCAGCGAATGAGGTTGATGTAACGTCCGATTGCAACTCTGTCGCTAATGGTCAAATCAATAGTCTTGCTCATTTTAATCCCTGTAAAATGTAGATACTTACATCTCTAAAATACATTTTTAAATGGAAACTACATCACCAGAGGGTATAAACTATTGGTAAATTCCAAAAATATACTTTAATCTGTGATTATGGGTGAACTTTATAGATACAACGGCCTTCCCGTCTTTCAAGTGGACTTGTGCGACTTCCGTACGATAGTCGATGCGGAAGTTAACAAGAGGCGCCTCCTGTCCAAGAACATCCTGAACGAATCGTTGAAAGAGTTCTACAAGACGGAACGCAAACCATCATTTTACGTGATGTTCCAAGGAATCAGATTCAAGTACCCCAGGTAGGAAATTATGCTTTTTTCGTCAAAAAAGAAAAATCCCGAGAATATCGCCTCAATGGTCATGACGCACGTCAGAGACTACGGCGAGAATAATCCGAGAGGCGAACTCTTTGACCGAATGTTCAACGGCAAGGACTTTCACCGAAATATATCGAGGTCAAGGAATGCGGTAGGACAAGGCGTCCAGCAGATGATGTACCCGAACGGGTTGTCACCTGACGGATTCTCCACCTACATGCCGACCATCATGATTAACGATGGTCAGGTTGACCCGACCAAGGTGCAGGACACCATTGCCGAAAACCAAGTGCAACTCTACTGGCGAAACAATGTGGAACGCATGTTGAAATACAACATCATCGCCACCCGTTCGGAAGTGAACGAATCGCTGACCCAGATTTGCAACGAGGCAATCTACAAGGACGACAAGGGTGACATCTGCAGCTTGCAGGTAAACGAGTATTCCGAAATTGCCGAAGTGACCAAGATGAGCTTGCAGACAATCTTCAAGAGGGATGTCCTCCGCAAGATTTGTAACTTCAAGTACACGGCTTGGCAATACATGAAGAAGATGCTGACCGAAGGCCGTATCTTCCTCGAAGTCGTCTATGACGAGGAATCTCACGAAATCGTGGGTCTTAACCTCCTGCCTGGTGAAAATATGATTGTTATCGTACAGGATAACTTGATTATCGGTTACAGACAGATGCTCACGGGTACATACGCCCACACCAGCAAGAACTACATCGACTACTCACCGAACCAGATTTTGTTCCTTTCCCTCGACCTGTATGGCCCAGGTGGTGTAAACGACCCGAGGTCAATCCTTGAACCCGCAGTGAAGGCCCATAACCAATTGAATACGATTGAGGATAGCGTTGTCATGTACCGTGTCCTCTGGGGTTCGGAAAAGATGGTCCTCAAAGTGGACGTTGCTGGCCAGCCGAAACCGCAGGCAGAAGCCACAATGAAGGAACAGGCGAAGATGTTCAGCCGACAGATTGACTATAACTCGGCAACGGGTGAAATCACCAACTGGGGTAAAGCGATTGGCCTGTCAGAACACTTTATCATCCCTGTGCAGGGCGGCACATCAGGTTCAAGCATCGAAAGACTACCTGGCGGTGACCAGCTAGGCAACATCGACGACTTGAAGTTCTTCAAACGAAATCTCGTTAACGCATTGATGGTGCCCCCAGGTCGTATCACGGCTTTGGCAGGGGACGGTGTAAACTATTCCAATGGTAAGATTGGCGAAGTCACTCAGGCGGAAGTCGCTTTCGCCCGCCTTGTTGACCGTTACCAGACCCCGTTTGAACAGGGCCTCGTCAGGCTGTTCATCATGGTGCTGAACACAAGGCAGGAATTCAGTGATGACATCAAGGTTGAAGAAAACTTCGATATCAAGTTCAAACGCAGCAATGGCTTCCAGAGCTACATAGACGCCGACGTTTGGACAACACGACTCGCAGTGTTTTCAAGCATGATGGAATTTGCTATCAAGGACGAAGCCCCGAACAACCCGCTGTCTCAGGAATACTGTCTCCGTTACGGTCTCGGCATTTCCGATGCAGACCTCACACAGAACCGCAAGTGGCGTGAACACGAACAGAAGGTTCTCCTCGGTGAGGAAACCGATGTTGACAGCGGCGGCGGTGAAGGCGGTGGCGGCCTAGGTGGGGAAATGGCTCCCGCACCAGCAACAGGCGCCTTCTAACCCAAGATTACCCCTGATTTCCAACCCCCGTACTTGTTACGGGGGTTTGTTTTAAGATATACCTAATATAAACTATAGACATAATTCTATTCGGAGATAAAATGAATAGGCGTAAACTCTTTTTGGAATCTATAAGCCAGTTAGGATTGACAGCAAATCAGTTGAACGGTGTTATGGCATTAATGGAAACCGTATATGTTGATGATAATCAATATTTCGATGAGGATTTCGATGAAGCCGACCCTGATGACGATGATAACAATGATAATGATGAGTATCACGTCGATGAGAATGAGGATGAGGAAATCTACACTAGCGAATGGCCCGAGGCCGATAGACAGGCATATCACAAGGCCGAACCATTATTTGTATCAAATAACGGCCAGCCATCTAAAATAATGTCTCTACTCAAGGAAGCATGGGAGGAAGAGCTTGAATCTTGTGGAATTGAAATTGAAAAGGAGCGGGAATACACACGCACAAGATTCGACGGATGGCCAAACATTAACGTTGTATTCTCTTGGACTGATGACTGGGATAAACACACAAGAGCTAAGGGAAAAGTAACCATCCGCCTCAATTGGAAGGGTAAACTATCGTTCTTAATCATCGATGAAAAGACTCGTCGAAATGTGAATCCGTATTTATACAGGTTCGAAGGAGAAGATATAAGCAAGTTTGAGGACCGCTATGAAGTCTCACCAAAATACGACCTTGCTCACGTTAAGGATTTTATACAGGAAGTCATAGATAAAGTCCTCTTGTTTACTAGCGGCATGTGGAGGGCCGTGTTAAGATAGTCATTTTAATTTCAATGCAGATTTTGAGGCAAATTTTTTTTCGTGAAAATACCTCAATAAACTTAAAGTAGAACTCAAACGGTGCCAGATGGCACAGGATAACATTATGCAACAGTTCAGACCTAAGTCAGCTACGAGCAAGTGGGCTCCGATTTTGGAATCCAACCTTGGCCGTAAGCTCAAGTCCCGTGCTGAAGCTGCTGTGGTTTCCACACTTCTTGAAACCCAGTGCAAGCTCAACAAGGGTTTCCTCCCAGAATCTGCTAACGTCAGTGCTGACGTAGCCCAGTACCAGCAGTATGCTTTGCCGCTCGTACGTCGTCAGTTCCCTGACCTCTTGGCTATGCAGACCGTAGCAACCATCCCGACCACAACTCCTAACGGAATTTACTTCGCTTTGCGTTTCCTCTATGACGACGAAGCTCCGAAGACTGTTGGTTTCCGTCGTGGTTTGAAGAAAGAAATCGGTTACGACCTCGTTGCCGACCACACTGGTGTACACGGTACGTTCAACCCGTGGACAACTACTCAGGGTGAAATGCTCTCTAACTATGCCGAAGGTACGTTCGGTGGCCCGTCTTTCGATGGCGCTGCAATGAACGTTGCTAACAAGGCTGGTAACGCATTCCTCACCAACCACTGGATGGACCAGCCAGGTGTTGGCGACCAGTACAATGAAGCCGAAGGCCACTATAACATCAAGAAAGCCTCTATCAAGGTGGTAAGTGGTGCTATCCGTGTGGGTACAAAGGCTATCAAGAGCCATTACACTCTTGAACTTCAACAGGATATGGCTGCTGCTCACGGACAGGACGTTGAAGCCCTGTTGCTCGAAGGCTTGCAGTTTGAAATCCAACAGGAAATTGACCGTGAAATTCTCGCCGCTATGGTGTCTGTTGCTCAGAACCCGATGTTCGGTGGTGAAGCTGCTATCACGGTTGACCTCTCCAAGGATGCTCACTTCAACGATGGCCGTTGGGTTGCCGAACGCATCGCTGGCGGTATCGTGAACACGATTATCGCAGTTGCTCGTAAGATTTCTCTTACGACTCGTATGGGCTCTGGTAACTTCGCAATCTGCTCTCCGAGCATCGTTGCAGCTATCTCTACCCTTAACTCTGGTATTTACATCCCGACCTACCTCGGAACGGATGCAGCTGTTCAGCCAGGTGGTGGCGTTTCCGACGCTGGTTCTCTCCTGAACGGTCAGATTAAGCTCTATCAGGATATCTACTCCTGGCAGGACTACGCTCTCGTTGGTTACAAGGGACCACGTCAGGGCGAATCTGGTATCATTTTCATGCCGTACATCCCGTACATCTTCTGCAAGACTGCAGGACAGGAAGACGGAAGCCCACGTCTCATCGTGAAGAGCCGTTACGCCATTGTCAGCAACTTGCTCGGTTGCGGCTTGTTCTACCGTGTTGTTCGCTTCGTGAACAACGACCTCTTGGGTGTTTCCTTCACTGGCGACATTCCTTGGGAATCTAACGAAGGTCCGACTGTGGGCGTAACTCTCGACACCGTTGGTGTTGCAGTTGGTGGCCACACTCTCGACCGTCCGTTCGGTACGGCTGCTCAGGAAGAAGAGTGGTAATCACTCTCTCCCCTGAAAAGGAACTGAAAGGGAGCTTGCCGCAAGGCAGGCTCCCTTTTTGCACCAACCGCCCGTAGTAACCACCAGCAAGATATAATAAACTATCAGTAGAATTTACGCACCACCAATATGACACCTAGACATATCATAGATACATTTAACGAATCGGCAGGGAAGATACTTATTTCCAAGGCTCAGTTGGAAGCCGTGAAGGATTTAGCAAAGACTTTGCTTGAATTTGCCGACCCGAGAAACGATGTTAACCACCCGTCTTGCTCATCAGGACTTCTCATCACCGACGGAAAGGTGTTCCTAGCAGAACTCCCGACAGGCAACAAGAAAGGCAAGGCTCATCAGTACGACCTTCCAAAGGGTCACGTAGAGAACGATGGCGAAACCGTAAAGGATGCCGCATTCAGGGAAGCATTGGAGGAAACTGGTTACAACTGGCACAAGTATTACAATGATGCACACGGAGTTTTCCGCAAGCAGGTCCCGTTCCGCAAGGGAAACAACCTGATGCTTTATCGGATAAACCTGAAAGAACTACCCCCGCTGACATCATATTCATGCAAGTCATACTTCCACGACCCGAAGAAGAATGCCGCTATGCCAGAGGCTTGCTCCTACGAATATCTCCCGTTGAAGGAAATCGGAAAGTGGCTATGGCCCGAGTTTGACAAGACCTTCAAGAGGGAAGGTATCAAGTTCTAAAAATGTTCCACGTGAAACATAAAAAGCCCCCGTGTAACACGGAGGCTTTCCTGTTTGTGGGATTTCTATGCTAAATCTTTCCTACACGGTCATTTTTAAAGACGGCGTACTCACCAGAAAGACCATCAAGTTTCCATGATGTCACCACCGCCTTTACCTGTTCCCGTGTATCAGCCAGACCAAACTTGGCTCCTCGCTCGTTTGAGGCCCCAAGTATGATAAAATACTTAGAGCCTGTGTCCAGCAATGTTCCTTTCTTTATTCGTTTTGCCATAATACCCTCTCTTACCAAGCAGAGGCAGCGGTTATCTTTGGAGATTCAGGTTCCGTCTTGGTCTTCTTACGGGTTTTCTTGATTTCTTTCTTTGGGGTTTCTGGTTCTGGAACGACTGGCGTTTCTGGAACTTCCTTGTTCATTTCCTCGTCCAACACGGGGTTCCCTGGAACGGCGGGTTCATTGGTCAAACGGGAACACTCTTCCAGTACGGCTGACATCTTGCCGACAGTTTCCTTGGCATCGATGCTGGCCAGATAATTTTTCTCCACGTCAGCTTCGTTCGGACGCAGGTTCAATGCCATTGCGTCAACATGAGGATTTATGGGAACATTGCGTTCAACAGGCTTCTGCTTACCCCAGTTATCCATGGAATCCTTCAAGTTATCGCCGACACCCATGCTGCTATCAGTGACTGCCTGAGACTTCTCGTACTGACGAAGACTTTCTTTCAATTCCTTGTCTCGTTCGGCTTCTGCACGGGAAACAGCATCGTTGAATACTTGAAGGGCTGACAGATTGTCCTTCATTTCCTCCTGCAGCAACTTCTTCCGTGTGTCCGATTCGCCAAATTGGAGATATGAGCGTGCGAGTGACAATCCGATGAGCCTATTCGATTTTTCTTTCAAAGCCTCGGTGTCGCAATTTCGGACAGCCACATTGATTGCAACTCTAATGGAATCAATTTCCTTTTCAAGTTCATCAGACTTGGCAATATCCCAGCAAGGACTTCCAAGAGTCTTCATCATGCCCAAGTTCTGCACAGCCTTATTCACAGCATCGGGATTTTCCTTCACCAAGTTACGAATTGGTTCTGGATTACCTCCGCCGAGGTCTATGTTGTTGAACAACTTGTCTGGGTCGGACTCTATATTCTGGTTCGGCTTCATGAACGGGTCTGAAAGGATTTTTGCCTTCGCTGGAACATTTCCATTCATTCTCTGGAAAGTATAGTCCTGCATGTTGCAGAACTCGTTCGGTTTCGTCGGATGCGGTTTCAACGAACTGTTGTCATTTGGATGGAAAACCTGCTTGAAAACGTAGTTGCTAAAATCCATGTCCTGCTGTGTCACCATCGGGTGCGGGCCAGGTGCAGGCCACGGTTGAGGACGTGGCGGGAACTGGTTGGTCTGGTTTGACCACAGGGCAGGCGGGGGTGGAAACTTCGGCTGACCTGGCATTGTCGGCATAGGCATTGTTGGACCAGTCGGGTGTTCATCCTTGTAGATGTGCTTGGTCGTTGCGGCAATGTCGTAGACAGCCTTGGACAGGTTTTCCATGATGTTTAGGATTTTTTCGTTGTTCATTTTTTGTCTCCTTGTTATTTCTGGAACCTTGTCTTGGCCTTACGGAACAACCACCATTCACGGACGAACATAGCCAGTCCGCCCACGATGTGAAGGCCTATAATTCCAGTGACGATAAATTCAATTGCTTTTAGCATTTGCTATCCTGAAACAGACCGAGTCTGTCGAAAGTGCGGCTATATCCCTTGAAGAGCCACTTCCTGATTTCCGAAAGCGGCTTGTACGCATAGCCGATAACCTCGGGAACAGTCTTACCCGTCCTCTTGTCTGGAAAGAAGCTCTGGCACTTGTACTCGCCGATAGCAGGCATTTCATCCTTAGTCAAATCAAGGCGGTAAAGGACAATCTGCTTGCCCTTGATGTAGCTTACAGGTGCATCACACAATGCGATTGCACGGTCCTTATAAGAATCAAAATCGTAACCAGTCTCTTCCTTAGCTTCTCTAAACGCAGTGCCCCTAAAGTCACTGTCGAAATCCTCGACGTGACCCTTGGGCAAATCAAAATGGTGTTCACCAGGAGTCTGGTGTAGCGGCAGCTCCACAAGGAACTTCTCGCCGTCTGTTATTAAAAGGCCAGCCGATACCATATCGGTTTCCTCCAATCTTTATTCTACCTTAAAATATATTATTCCAGCAACAAAAAAGCCGACCACTATTGCAGGTCGGCGGAAACCCGTTGTAAATATAGTTATTTCTTGCTCAGGTACAGCAAAAGAAGGTTAAAACCATACAGTACGAAGCATGTGATGAACAAGGTATCAACTGGTAGCTGCTTCAAGAAGAGGGAAGCAATTCCTGCAATGCCCCAAGCACTCAACGTCAGTGAATGGATTGTAGAGGTGTTCGTTATCCCGTACTTGCTTGCAAGCAGTGCAGGCAAAGCGGAGAAGCCTCCGCCATAGCAAGCGTTGATGAGCATGACGCTGACAACGAACAGGCCCAGTCCAGCAAAACCAAAGTTCAGCAAGCACAGCAAGGAACTCAATGCGAACACGAGTATGTAAGGAGTGTATCGACCGAACTTGTCACTAATCCAAGCAAACCCGAAACGTCCGCCAGCATTGAAAACAGCGCTCAATGTACACAGCAAGGTTGCCATACCGAGTGCCACGCCATAGTGGGAATAGAGTTGAGCTTCCTGACTGATGAAGGCTAGGCCGCAAGCGATGTTGATGAAGAAGAACAACCAGATTGAAATGTAAGGCAATGTTCTAACCGTCTTTCCGATATTGATTGTCTCAACCATAGGCGGTTTGTAATTGACAGGGAACTTCCTGAACAGGAACGAGGTCACGATAAGCGGAACCGTATAGATTAGAGCAAGGAGGTAGAAAACTTGGTCGATAGCATAGTTTGAAGTAAGGTATGTGTACAGCGGACTTGCAACAGACTTTGCCAACCCGAACGAGAGGATGGCAATGGCAGATGCGACCGCCTTGTTATGACGGAAGTAGAGCATCA
>Ga0265298_10006784_pt1 | contig 14045 bp, 7 predicted proteins | sample AusTroGonzalo_MG_3_FD_193486 | JGI IMG/M metagenome (GOLD analysis project Ga0265298, IMG submission 193486) | Bovine rumen microbial communities from tropical cattle in Woodstock, Queensland, Australia - Gonzalo_01 | ecosystem: Host-associated > Mammals > Digestive system > Stomach > Rumen ...
CTTTGAGGGTGAGGAGCTGGAGAAGTTCATGCCTAACAAGGTAAAGCGTTACTTTGCCAAGAACAATATCACTGTTTATACCATCAACGCTACCAAGATTGCTCAGGAGATTGGTCTGGGTAACCGTACCAACACCATCCTTCAGTCTGCTTTCTTCCGCATCACAGAGGTCATCCCTGTAGAGCTTGCAGTAGAGAAGATGAAGGCTGCTGCCCTGAAGTCTTACGGAGCAAAGGGTCAGGATGTAGTTGACCTGAACTACGCCGCTATCGACCGTGGTGGTGAGTACAAGCAGTTCACAGTTAAGCCCGAGTGGGCTAACCTGCCCGATGATGAGGCTAAGAAGGATGATGCTCCCGCATTCGTTAAGGAGCTGGTTCGTCCTATCAACGCTCAGGCCGGTGACCTGCTTAAGGTTTCTGACTTCACAAAGAACGGTACTGCCGACGGTTCATGGATGGTAGGCACCGCCGCTTATGAGAAGCGTGGTGTTGAGGCTTTCGTTCCCGCTTGGAACAAAGACAACTGTATCCAGTGCAACCAGTGCGCTTATATCTGTCCTCACGCTGCCATCCGTCCGTTTGTCCTGACTGATGACGAGCTCAAGGGATTTGATAACCTTGATACCATTGAGATGAAGGCTCCTGCAGCAATGAAGGGCATGCACTTCATCATTGAGCCTTCAGTCCTTGACTGCCTTGGCTGCGGCAACTGCGCCGACATCTGCCCGGGTAATCCCAAGCTGGGCAAGGCCCTCACAATGGTTCCGTTCAACCCCGATGCAGCCGATATGAAGAAGATGGCTGCCGATTGGGACAAGCTTGTTAAGGTTCCCTCAAAGCAGGATCTCGTTGACATCAAGAGCAACGTTAAGAACTCACAGTTCGCACAGCCTCTGTTCGAGTTCTCAGGTGCCTGCTCAGGTTGCGGTGAGACTCCGTACGTCAAGCTGCTCTCACAGCTGTTCGGTGACCGTCAGATGATTGCCAACGCTACCGGTTGCTCATCAATCTATTCAGCTTCTATTCCTTCAACTCCTTACACCAAGAACGAGAAGGGTCAGGGTCCTGTATTCAACAACTCACTGTTTGAGGACTTCTGCGAGTTCGGCCTGGGTATGGCTCTGGGTAACAAGAAGATGAAAGAGCGCGTTACCAAGCTGCTCCAGGAGATGATTGAGTCCGACAAGACCAGCGCCGAGTACAAGGAACTTGCTGCCGAGTGGATTGCCAACAAGGAGGATGCCGACAAGACCAAGGAGATTGCTCCCAAGCTGCGCGCCTGCATCGCAGAGAGCGCTGCCAAGGGCTGCCCCACCTGCAAGGAGCTGCAGACTCTTGACCACTACCTGGTTAAGCGTTCACAGTGGATCATCGGTGGTGACGGTGCTTCATATGATATAGGTTACGGCGGTCTTGACCACGTGATTGCCAGCGGTGAGGACGTTAACATCCTGGTTCTGGATACTGAGGTTTATTCTAACACCGGCGGTCAGGCCTCTAAGGCTACTCCTCTGGGTGCTATCGCTCAGTTCGCCGCTCAGGGTAAGCGCATCCGCAAGAAGGATCTTGGTATGATTGCCACCACTTACGGTTATGTATATGTTGCTCAGATTGCAATGGGTGCCGATCACGCACAGTGCCTCAAGGCTATCCGCGAGGCCGAGGCTTGGCACGGTCCTTCAATCGTAATAGCTTACGCTCCCTGTATCAACCACGGTCTTAAGGCCAAGGGCGGCATGGGTAAGAGCCAGGCCGAGGAGAAGAAGGCTGTGGAGTGCGGTTACTGGCACCTGTGGCGTTACAATCCCGCTCTCATCGAGGAGGGTAAGAATCCGTTCTCACTCGATAGCAAGGAGCCTAACTGGGAGAACTTCCATGACTTCCTGATGGGTGAGGTGCGTTACCTCTCAGTCAAGAAGGCATATCCCAACGAGGCCGAGGAACTCTTTGCCGAGGCTCAGCGTATGGCTAAGCTCCGCTACCAGAGCTACATCCGCAAGACTCAGGAAAACTGGTCTGCTGAGTGAGAGTAAAGCCAATGATACAAAAGGGGTCTGTCCCCTTTTGTATCATTTCAGATAGAAAAAACCCATCTGACATGGAAATTTGTCGGATGGGTTCTTTTTTATGACAAGAGGGGGCGGTCCCCAATTGTGTTATGAGATTGCGATGCTCTGTACGGCCTGAGCTTGCTTTTCGGCAGGCAGCTTGGGTACGTCGATTGTGAGTACGCCGTTCTCAACTTTGGCCGAAATCTTGTCGCGATCTGCATCATCAGGCAGGATGTAGCTCTGGTTGAACTCCTGATATGAGAACTCACGGCGGATGTAGTTGCGTTTCTTGTCCTCCTTGTTCTCCTCATGGTTGTGGACCATGGAGATTGACATTACGCCGTCGGCATCGACCTGCAGGTTCAGTTCCTCTTTCTTAAGTCCCGGAACAGCGAACTCAAGTTCGTAGTTCTTTTCATTCTCGATTACGTTCAGGGCCGGTACGCTGGCTGCGGTGCGGGTGGTGAACCAATCATCATTCATAAAATCGTTGAACAGACTGGGTAACCAATTCTGATTGTAATTCTGATTTCTTCTTGCGAGTAACATAGTTGTAACCTCCTATACTTTAAATTGTTAAACATGCTTTTTTGTTCCGGCTCCCTTTCGGGCTGCCTTCGCTGTATAGGAGACAAACCAAGTGCCAATCTTTAAAATATGACAAATTGGCAGTTTTTACTTTTGAATATGCGACAAGGTGTCCGAAGAGTGTCAAAGGGGACGGTTCTGTTTGGTAGCATTTTTATAAAGATTCCATCCATCCCGAAAATGCTACCAAACAGAACCGTCCCCTTTGGCACTCTTTTCAGATAAATCACTATTTTTGCCACTGATTAATAACATTTTATTATGCCGGAGAACAAAAGCAGCAAGCTAAAAACTTTCATGGAGCGCTTAAAGGTGTTCCTCACCAAGGATATCTGGTCATTTGATCTGTATGAGAAAGGACCGTTGCGCCGCGCCATAGGCAATACTGTAAAGGTGATAGTCATTGCCATACGCACATTCTTTGACGACAGGGTTATGACCAGGGCGGCCGCTCTCACATACTCCACGCTGTTTGCCATAGTTCCCATTCTGGCCCTGATATTCGCCATAGCACGCGGATTCGGGTTTGAGAATATAGTAACCGGCCTGCTCAACAAGGGAATTATCGAGCAGAATTCCAATGACACGATAATGAACTTCATAAACCAATACCTCCAATACGCTTCCGACAAGAACGGATATTTTGTAGGTATCGGTTTGCTCTTCCTGCTATTCTCCGTTTATTCACTTGCCGATGGTATCGAAAACAATCTCAACTCCATCTGGCACGTGAAAAAATCACGCGGTATGGGTCGCAAGATAACTGATTATTTCTCATTGCTGCTACTCATACCGATAGGAATAATCTGCCTTAGCGGACTATCTGTTGTGGTAAAAGATATCCTGACAAGCATGGAGGGATACCAGTTGCTCGGCGGTTTTATCAAGTTTCTGATTATTGCAATACCTTATGTCGTAGCCGGTCTTATCCTGACAGGCTTCTACATGTTCATGCCCAACACCAAAGTCAAGTTCAGACATGCGATAATCCCGGGTATCATTGCCGGCTGTCTTTTCCAGTTGCTTCAGAACCTGTATTTCAAAGGACAGTTCTCACTATCCAGTTACAACGCCATCTACGGAGGTTTCGCAGCACTTCCGCTGTTCCTGTTGTGGTGCAATATCTCATGGGCAATAGTCCTGTTCGGCTGCGAGTTGGCATACGTCAGCCAGAACAATGACAACTTCAACTACTTCAAGGAACCTGACAAGATAAGCCGTCGCCACGAGGATTTCTACTGCCTTATGGTCATGTCACTCATCTGCAAACGGTTCAACAACAGGCTTCCTGCACTCAAGATGAAAGAGATAGTAAAAGAACTGCAGATACCCCATCGCTACGTCATATCATCGCTTGACATTCTGACCGATTCAGGACTGCTTGAGACCGTAATGCAAGGTGATGAACGCGAGCCGGCATACGTACCGTCAACAGACACCAAACTGCTCACTGTGGTAAACGTGTTGTCAGCCATCAACTCTGACGGCTATTGCGACCTTGACCACGCCCTGAACAGTGAAATCCGCGAAGCGCTGCTCAAGATTGATAATGAGCGCAAACACCTTTCCGGTGATGTTTGGAGCACTCCGGTAGCAGAATTATAAAGAGAGCTTGGTTTTCAGGAAGCGACCGGTGTAGGAATCAGGGCAGGCGGCAACCTGCTCGGGTGTGCCGCAGACAACAAGATGTCCTCCGCGCTCGCCGCCCTCGGGACCCAGGTCGATGACGTGGTCGGCGCATTTTATCACGTCCATGTTATGCTCGATGATAATCACGGTGTGACCGCGACGGATCAGGGCGTCGAATGACTCCAGCAGCTTGCGGATATCGTGGAAGTGCAGTCCGGTGGTGGGCTCATCGAATATGAAGATGGTGGGCTCGGCCTTCTCAAGGCTCAGGAAATATGCCAGTTTTACGCGCTGGCTCTCACCGCCAGACAGGGTGGATGATGACTGTCCCAGCTTGACGTAACCCAGTCCAACCTGGCGCAACGGCTCCAATTTCTTTACTATGCGGCGCTCTGCGGGGTCATTGGATGAGAAGAACTCGACGGCCTGGTTTACGGTCATCTCCAGAATCTCCCAGATGTTCTTGCCCTTGTAGGTCACCTCCAGCACATCGTTCTTGAAACGGCGGCCGTGGCAGCTCTCGCAGATCATCTGCAGGTCGGACATGAACTGCATGGATACGGTTACAACGCCCTCGCCCTTGCACTCCTCGCAGCGTCCGCCTTCCGAGTTGAATGAGAAATGTGTAGGACGGTAACCCATCTGGTGTGAAAGCGGCTGGTCGGCAAAGAGCTTGCGTATCTCATCATACGCCTTGACGTAGGTCACTGGGTTGGAGCGCGTGGTCTTGCCTATCGGATCCTGGTCAACGAACTCCACGGAGTGCACCATCGATATATCTCCCTCCAGTCCCAGGCATTCGCCGGGACGCTCAGTCGATTCGCTGTAAATGTTCTTGAGGTGGCGGTACAGCACATCGCGCACCAGAGTACTCTTGCCCGATCCGCTCACGCCGGTAACAACGGTCATCACATTGAGCGGGAACTTTACGTCAATGCCGTCCAGATTGTTCTGACGCGCACCTTTGACAAGAACATAATTGTTCCACGGGCGGCGTGACTGCGGCACGGGAATGTTCTCAGCGCCGGTCAGGTACTTGACTGTCCAGCTGTCTGTGTTGTTCTCAAGCTGGTTGGTAGGTCCCTGGTAAATGACTTCGCCTCCATGGCGGCCGGCTTCAGGCCCCACATCTATTATATAGTCCGATGCACGGATAATCTCCTCGTCATGCTCCACCACAACCACGGTGTTGCCTATCTGCTGAAGCTGGCGCAGAACCTTTATAAGTTTGGCGGTATCACGGCTGTGCAGTCCTATGCTTGGCTCGTCAAGCACGTACAGCGATCCCATAAGGCTGCTGCCCAGTGATGTCACCAGGTTTATGCGCTGGCTCTCACCGCCGGATAGGGTTGCGCTGGCACGGTTCAGGGTCAGGTAGTCCAGACCTACGTCGAGCATGAACTGTATGCGGCTGTTTATCTCAATGAGCAGACGTTTTGCTGTCTGCGCCTCATGCTCCGTAAGCTTGAGGTTATCAAAGAATTTCTTGAGTTCCGATATGGGCAGTTCAACCAGTTGGTTGATAGAGGTGCCGTTTATGCGAACGTAACCGGCCTCTTTCCTTAGGCGCATTCCGTGACACTCCGGGCAGATGGTCTTGCCGCGATATCGGGCCAGCATGACACGGTACTGGATCTTGTACTGGTTCTTGGCCACCATGTTGAAGAAATTGTCAATGCAGGTCTCATCCCAGCCGCGTTCATCCTTGCCGCGTCCGCTTCCGTGCCACAGGTAGTCTTTCTGCTCCTGTGTGAGCTTGTAATAGGGCGTGAATATGGGGAATCCGTGCTCTTGGGCATGGAGTATGAAATCATCCTTCCATTCCACCATCTTGTCACCGCGCCAGCATACCACCGCGCCGTCATATACGCTCAGCGCACGGTTGGGAATAACCAGCGACTCATCAATGCCTATGATGCGTCCGAATCCCTCGCACTTGGGGCATGCGCCTACGGGCGAGTTGAATGAGAAGAGGTTGTCAGTGGGCTCCTCGAACTGGATTCCGTCGGCCTCAAAACGGTTGCTGAAAGTATGGAGCGTGGTATCGGGAGTATCATAGAAACGGAGCAGGCACTGGCCGGAGCCTTCGTAGAATGCGGTCTCGACTGAATCGGTCAGGCGGCTGAGCGTCTCTTTTGAGTCATCGGCAGTGAGGCGGTCTATGAGCAGGTAAATCTCTTTGGTGCGTGATGAGAGTTCCTTGAGCCTGTTGCCGTCAGCGAGCAGGTCCTCAATGCGAATCATCTCTGCCTTGTGTTCGATGCGCGTGAAACCCTCCTTGAGCGATGTGCGCAGCTGTTCCTCCAGGTTGCGGCCGCCGCGAATGGGTAGGGGAGCCAGGACCGTGAATCTTATGCCTTTGGGTTGCCCCAGCACAAACTCCACTACATCATCAACGCTGTGCTTGCGTACCTCCTTGCCGCTTACGGGCGATATGGTACGTCCTATACGGGCAAACAGCAGCTTGAGATACTCATAAATCTCTGTCTGGGTACCTACGGTGGAGCGGGGATTGCGGTTGCCGACACGCTGCTCTATGGCTATCGTGGGCGGCAGTCCCTCAATGAAATCGCATTCGGGCTTCTTCATGCGCCCCAGGAACTGGCGTGCGTATGATGAGAGTGACTCCACATAACGGCGCTGACCCTCGGCGTACAGCGTATCAAAGGCAAGTGATGACTTACCTGACCCGGAAAGCCCCGTTATGACGGTAAACGTATCGCGTGGAATATCAACCGAAATGTTCTTCAGGTTATTGACCCTTGCACCTTTAACCCTTATGTTGTTGTCCTGTTCTTTCACGCCTTGTTCATAATTGGAGTGCAAAATTACCTAAAATAAAGGAGATGTTTTGTGTCATCATACATCTATTTTGTTTAAATTTGCACCCGGATTTGGGTATCTGTTAACTCAGGTTTAAAAGGGAACACGGGTGAGAATCCCGGACAGTCCCGCTGCTGTATTTCTCAGGTATCGTTTTGGATGAGTATTCAGTCCCTTTGAATGCAAAAAACGCCACTGATCTTGATGGTCGGGAAGGTTCCAAACGAGGAGATAAGTCAGAAGACCTGCCCAGAATTCTAAGCTAGACCTTAGCTCCGTGGATAGGGCGGGTTAGACACAACAATGTCAGAAGCAGTAAGTGACAGTCCAGAAGCACAGCGGATCGTAGATCCGTTTGACCGCGCGCCGGAATCAGCGTGCGGCTGTAGAGTCATATGCAGTTTCCAACCCCGCTTTAACTTCCATCAGCTATTGTCTGTTAACGGATTATTGTTTGACAGTAATACTTGTTTGATGGCGACCCGTAACAGGGTTGAGAAAGCGGATTTTTGTTTTCAGGAATCTGCAGATTCATGGGGAGGCCGGGAGGTTTCCCCATATTATCGTCATATCAGAAAATTATATAAAAGAACAATGCTAGTTAGAAAGACAACGGTTATTTGTGTCCTTGCGTTGCTTACAGCAGTATCATGCAAAGAATCAACGCAGTCACAGTTTGAAAGCAGGGTGGAGGATTATGCTCTGGTCGAGATTGAAAAGCCTGATTTGAGCGACATATCGGACAACGGAAAGGAGGTGCTCAACCTATACCGTTTCATTGCCGATGAGGTTGATGCCATCTACTGGGAACAGTATTTTGGAAACAAGAATTCACTTTTGAAGGGTATCGATGACCCGTATCAGAAGACCTATGCTGAGATCAACTACGGACCTTGGGACCGCATAACCGGCCAATCATTCGTGGAAGGCTATGGCGACTGCCTGCCCGGCGCCGGCTTCTATCCCGCTGACATGACCGCAGCCGAGTTTGCCGGATGGGACAATCCGGACAAGAACAGCCCTTATACACTGGTTCGCCGCGCTAAAGACGGATCACTTGAGACTGTCTGGTATCATGATGCCTATAAGGAGCATATCGATAAGATTGTTAACTACCTCACTGCTGCGGCAGACATCACAATCAAACCCAGCGTAAAGAAGTACCTGCTTGCCAAGGCCGATGCTCTGCGCAACGACAGCTACTACGAGAGCGCCCTTGCATGGCTTGATATGGATGACAGCAAGATGGATCTGGTGGTTGGTCCCAACGAGGCAGCCGATGATCAGCTGATGGGCATTAAGCGTTCATATGAGGCATTCGTGCTGCTCAAGAACCAGGCTCGTACCGATGAACTCATGAGATACGTTTCCCGCATAGAGGAGTTCCAGAATGACCTTCCCGGCAATGAGGCATACCGTATGTTCCAACCCGGTACAGGATCCAACATTTTCTCATGCAATGCGCTTTACTATGCAGGTAAGGCCAATGCCGGAGTCAAGGTGATTGCCTTGAATCTTCCGTTTGATGCTGATGTGCAGCGTGACCGCGGAACACGCACCATTCTGCTTGAGAATATCATCGATGCCAAGTATAACCACATTGTCAATCCTACAGGTCAGGTCCTGCTGGAGCCGGGCATGAGGGAGCACCTCTCAAAAGAGGCGTTCTTCTGGAACATAGTGTTCCGCGAGGTTGCTCACGGACTTGGCGTCAAGGAGACGGTGAACGGAAAGGGCGGCGTGGAGGATGCTCTGGGCAGTCAGGCTCTTACCTTTGAGGAGATCAAGGCAAATACAGCCGGAGTGCTTCTGGTAAGCAAGCTCCAGAACCATTATGACATTCAAGACCTGTTTACCAGAGAGGATGCACTGACAACATTCTTTGTGTCACTGGTCCGCTCTGAGCGTTTCGGCGAGGGCTCGGCACTGGGCCGCGCCAACATAATAATATACAACTATCTGCAGGAGGCAGGAGCTTTCAAGCGCAAGGAGTCAGGACAGTATTCTCTGTATCTGACCAAGATGGAGGCTTCGCTCTCTGACCTTACAGCCCTTGTGCTTAAGACACAGGCTACGGGTGACAGGGAGTTTGCCGCTGAGTTTGAGAAACGTTACTCAAAGCGTAATGAGAACTACGATGCAGACCTTATGAACCTGGCAATCGAGAAGATTCCAGCCGATATCCGATTTAAATGAAAACAAAGATATGAGCGACAAGAAAATTAATTTCAAGATGTGCGTTCTGCTGCCTATAGTACTGGCAGTAACGCTTTTCCTTTGGCTTGTGCCTGTTGACTTCTATGGTATCGATGCCCTTACCGTAGTTCAGCAGCGCGTTATCGCACTGTTTGTTTTTGCGGCTCTGATGTGGATGTTTGAGATCATCCCCAACTGGACGACATCGCTTCTGCTTATAGTCCTTACCTTGCTGACAATATCGGACAAGGGTATAGGTTTCCTGTGTGATCCCAAGTTCGGTACGCTGGTCAGCTACAAGAGCCTGATGGCATCATTCGCTGATCCGGTTGTGATGCTGTTCATGGGCGGATTCGTATTGGCTATCATGGCCGAGAAGTACGGACTGGATGTTACTCTGGCACGTATCCTGCTCAAGCCATTCGGCAGCAAGCCCAGCATGGTCCTGCTGGGATTCCTTGTGGTCATTGCCGTATTCTCAATGTTCATGTCAAATACCGCAACCGCAGCCATGATGCTGGCATTTCTGGCTCCTGTGCTCCAGGTGCTCCCGTCCGATGACAAGGGCCGCATAGGTCTGTCCCTGGCTATCCCGGTAGCTGCCAACATAGGCGGTATAGGTACTCCTATCGGTACTCCTCCCAATGCTACTGCTGTACGTTTCCTTACAGAAGCTGGTTATGAGGTTACATTCTCCGATTGGTCAATGAGAATGATTCCCTATGTGCTTATCATGATTCTGGTGGCATGGGTTCTGCTTCAGATTATGTTCCCCTTCAAGACCAAGAAGCTGGTTCTGGATATTCCTGAGAACAAACGTCCTGTTGACTGGAAGACATACGTTGTATGGATCACATTCATCGGCACCATCCTGCTCTGGGCTACAGAGAGCCTTACAGGTATCAACTCAAACGTTGTGGCTCTCATCCCGCTTGGCGTGCTCACCATGACAGGTATATTCACCAAGGATGATATCAAGGAGATTAACTGGACAGTGCTCTGGTTGGTTGCCGGAGGTTTTGCTCTGGGTACTTCATTGCAGGGAACCGGTCTGGCCAAGACACTTATAGGTGCCATACCTTTTGGTACAATGAGTGTGCTGAGCGTTCTTATCATTGCAGGTTTTGTATGCTATTTCCTTTCAAACTTTATCAGCAACTCAGCCACCGCAGCACTGCTCATACCTATTCTTATCGTGGTGGCACAGGGTATGGCTGATCCTACCGCAGCAAACAACGCCTCATTCATGGCGCTGGGAGGCACTCATGCAATGATTTCGTTTATCGCAGTCTGCGCATCAATCGCCATGCTGTTCCCTATTTCCACACCGCCTAACGCCATAGCCTCAAGCACAGGACTGGTCCAGACCAAGGATATGGCCAAGGTCGGTATAATTGTTGGTGCCATAGGATTTGCCCTTGGCTTCTTTTGGCTCACAAAGATTTTTCCTTTTGCTACGGCATGATTCTGAAAATACACTAAATTTGTAGACATTTTAAAAACTACATTCATCTATTATGAAAAAGATTCTTTTAACAGCTGTTTTAGCAAGCCTTACATCCATTTCCGCTATTGCACAGGATGTACAATTGGGTCGTAAGGTTACCGATTACACAACAGGTCCCAAGATAGGCGGTTTTTTTATCGGCAAATACACATATACGGACCAGGAAGGTCAGCATGGTGGCAACGGTTTAAGTCAGCGCATGGTACGTCTTTATGCCGACGGCACCATTCTTAATGATTTTAAATACCGCGTTCAACTACAGGTAAACAACGCATCTTTCCACATGAAAGACTATTTTATTGAATGGGCTCATTGGAAAGAGTTCTCGGTTAAGGTAGGTCAGTACAAACGTGCTTTTTTGTTTGAAAACCCTTACAATCCCTGGGATGTAGGTTTCGGCGACTATTCCCAGATAACAAAGATGTTTTCCGGTATGGGTGACTACTGCGGTGAAGGTAGCTCCAACGGCGGACGCGACCAGGGTATTCAGTTTCAGGGAGACCTGATTCCTGTATCTGAAGGAGGATATAGCTTGCTTCACTACCAACTGCAGCTTATGAACGGACAGGGAATCAATAGTGCCGATGCCAACGGTACCAAAGACATTATCGGTTCTTTGCAGGTGCAGCCAGTAAAAGACTTATTTATCGGTGCTTTTGTATGGAATGGTAACTATACTTCAAACGGGATAACCGTTGACCGTAACCGCTGGGCCGTATCGGCCAAATATGAGCACAACTCATGGAGTGCACGCGCCGAGTACGTGAAATCAGAGGGTCACAAGATCAGTGAGATCAATGCTGACGGCACATTCTCAGGTGCCGGCAAGGCCGATGGCTGGTATATGGCACTGGGCGTTCCCGTAAATGACTGGTTTAAGGTATATACCAAGTATGATGTTTACCGCGATCAGGCCAGTGAGGAATCCATGACCACCATGCTTTCCCTTGCTCCCAATTTCCAGATACACAAGAACCTCATGCTGCAGCTGCAGTACAACTACGTTGACAACAAGCCCACCTCATCACACTGGAATGAGATCTGGGCAGAGTTCTATGTAAGATTCTGATTCAGGTACATCCTGATAAACCGTAGAAGGGCTGATTGTATTCTGCCGTTAAAGAGTTAGAATCTGTTTAAGTTTGTTTCTATAAATATCTTATCACCTCTTTTTCCCTCTGTTTTCATCGTTTTTCAGTCAAAATGGACCTCCATTATTCCCTCAAAACGATAAAACCAGAGGGAAAAATAGTTAATAATCTTCTTCATAGAACAAATTTAAAAAGATTCTTATATTTGTGAACCGAATAAACTCAGCAGAATATGAAACGCCCTTTTCTATTTGCACTTATCGCCCTTGCTTGCATTGCTGTCTGTTCATGTAAGGATGGTCAGGATGTTCCCATGGAACTGACCGATATCATCAGTGACCTTTCGGTTACGGCGGTTCCCCAGTCAGATTATTCAAAGCCGGCAATCATTACAGGCCATATCAGTAACCGTCAGGTTTATCCTGATACAAAGGATGTGATATTGTCAATCCCTACATTCGGCAGTGTTCCCGTTACCATTACTTCGCCTATCTGGAGTGATGATACATTCTCCTTTGAGTTCTTTCCCTACGCAATGCGGCAGGTTTCCATGTCTCCGTATATGGACGAGATGATTGTCTGCCCCGGTGATTCCATTCATGTAGAGGTGGATTTTGCTGATCTTATGCATGTGTCCTGCACCGGAAACGGGGCCGAAAACAATACCAAGCTGGCTGTTTTCCACAACAGATACTACCTGCGTAACTGGAGTGGAATGAATCCCGGAAATTACGCTCCGGATGAGGATCCGGTACGGAAACTGACAGAAGAGCTCAACAAAAGGCGCAATGAATACCTTGACAGACTGGACAGCTTCATCAAAAACGAGAATCCGGGTGAAGAGCTTGCCAGGTTCTGCCGCAAGGAGATAGAGACCGACAGTTACTCATTCGTACGTTATCTGTACGGCATCGAGAAGAAAGGAGGTGATGTCTCGGGTCTGTTTGATCTTAAGAAATTTGAGGAACTGCTTGAGGATCCCTGCCTTAACGGAAACCTTTATCAGGTGGTAAACAGCGTGAACGACTGGCTCAGATACAATTACGCCAAAGATCATCAGGGCTTGTCACAAGAGGAGATGTTTACGGGTTACATTGAGTATCTCAAGAAAACAACCCGGAACGGCGTGCTGCGACAGGCGTTGATATCGGACTCGTTCAATGAGTTTATTGATGAGAACAATACCGGGATGTTCGAGCAGTTCTACCCGTTATTTACCAGGAATGTGGACAATCCCATCCTGAAACTCTCCATCCGTGACCGTTATCTGTCCCGTAAAGCGTTCAAGGATAATCCGGGAGTGCTGACCAATGCCATTCTCTATCCCGATAAACGCGGTGATGTGCCGGATGCATCGGTCAAAATAAATGATGGCATAAAGTTCCTGCGGGACAGGGTGGAGCAGAACGGGCATAAGGTAATCTACATCAATATAGGCGCACACTGGTGCCGCGGATGTGTTGAAGAGAGGCCGTATCAGAAGAAGCTGGCCCAGACTCTTAAGGATGAACCTCTTAAGATAGTGAACATGCTCATTGGCGGCAGCAACTACTCCGATAAGGACAGCGTTGCCACCTTTGGAGGTATGATAGAGGATTATCTGCTAACCGATGAGGAATTCTACGGAATAGACCACATACTCAAGTTAGGAAACAACGGAATACCGTACTACATACTCATAAACAAGGAAGGGCTGATAGTGGATTACGGCTGTCATTTGAGGCCGTCCCGCCCATCAACCCTTGAAAAGATCAGAGCACTGATTCAGGAATAGCACAAAGCCTCTTATCTGCTCCAGACTGATTTATTGAAACTGTCTTCTACGGTTTCTTCAACTGAATCGTCCAGACCCGGGAACAGGTCCAATCCTATCAGCGTTTCAAGCTCGTTTACCGTACACCAGTAGTATTCAGGTTCATGGTGAACAGGCTCGTTAGGCAGCACCATGGCTATGCTCTCGAACTTGCCGTTTGCCTTAATTAGCATTGCCTTGAAAAATGCGTCCGGAATAACCACTTTGTGCTCACCTAATGTGCCGTACTTGTTGCTGCCTATCACTGGACCGCAGACTATGTACACACTGCCGTATCGGGTAGCCATACGGCGGCCCATGCTCTCGGTGTTGGCCCAGTCTCCGCTGTTCATGGTGCCGTTCTGC
>Ga0265298_10006785_pt1 | contig 14045 bp, 9 predicted proteins | sample AusTroGonzalo_MG_3_FD_193486 | JGI IMG/M metagenome (GOLD analysis project Ga0265298, IMG submission 193486) | Bovine rumen microbial communities from tropical cattle in Woodstock, Queensland, Australia - Gonzalo_01 | ecosystem: Host-associated > Mammals > Digestive system > Stomach > Rumen ...
CTTGGTGAGCCCGGCGGGATTCGAACCCACGACCTTTTGATTCGTAGTCAAACACTCTATCCAGCTGAGCTACGAGCCCACATGCTGTCATTGACAGCTTTCATATGATAGCACAACCGGTATGGCCTGTCAAACACTTTTTATTCTTTCGGCGATACATAATGAGGCATGATGATCCCTTCCCTGTCAAAGCGAGCTTTGATGCGGGTCCGAATATCCCGCTCGATCCGCCAGTGCTCGCCCACGGGGCAGGCCGCAGCAACCTGGACCATGACGCAGTTATTCTCAAACGAAACAATGCTCATGACTTCCGGCGGACCGTCGATTCCTTCAATCTCCCGGCCCGCAATCTCCATCTCTTCCTTGATCATCGCAACCAGATCCTCGGAAACCCAGTCATAGGGACAGGGAATATTGACAACCGCGCGCTTGAACCCCCGGCTCATATTGGTAATCGTCCGGATATCGCCGTTGGGGATTACATGCAGATTGCCATTCCAGTTCCGGATGGTCGTGGTCCGGACGGTCATGGCCTCCACGGTTCCGCTCAGATCGTTGATCCCGACCAGGTCACCAACTTTCAGGTTGCCCTCGCCCCAGAGGAAAAGACCGGAAATAATATCTTTCACCAGCGTCTGGGCACCGAAGGAAATTGCGATACCGACGACCCCGACAGCAGTGAAAATCGACTCTATATTAAATCCGAAAAGATACAGCACAACGGCAATGATGGCAAAATACATCACATAGCCGAAAATGCTGGAGGCAAGGAAGCCTGCCGTCCGCCTGCGCTGCCCTTCGCCCTGAACCCGCGGCCCGCCAACGACCCTGCGGATTACCCACCGGAGGACCTTCGTGACGATCAGGCCGACGACAATCACCGCAATGGCCATCAGGAGATGGGAAACAAAGACAGGCATGTTGTCAAACACGTCCCGAACTTTATCTTTGGCGGTGTCCATGACGCTGTTCACTTCGTTGACAACCTGCTCCTGAACTCCCGGAGTCGGACTCGGAGTCAGGGTCGGAGTCGGAGTTGCCTTGCTCCTGCTGCTGAGCATCCTGATCAACTGATCCTGCATGGCGGATTTCCTTTCCGGCCGTACCGCTGCTGCGGCGTCATAACGACCTCCCCTGTATATTATCCCGTTTGCCCCTTTCTGTCCAGCGGGTTGTCACTGCAGCGCTTTTGAGGTATACTGTCCCCGTGCAGCAAAGGAGGTTTACCCCTTATGTCAGTCAGTCATTCTGTGCTTTCCGCTGTCTTCAGCGATGAATCCCCTGCCTACCGTTTCCCGTCCGAGCCGAATCCGGGCGATACTGTCATGATCCGGATCCGGGTGGAAAAAGGCAGCGCCCAGCGGATCATTCTGCTGACGGATTCACTGACCGTCGGATCGCTGATGATTAAAAGCGACAGCGATGAGTTTTTTGATTACTATGAGGCCGGCCTGATCTGCAACAGGACGGAAGTGATTTACCGCTTCCTGATCGAGTGCACAGACGGCTCAAGGATTGCCTATGACAAAATCGGCGCGCGGGAGGACGGGAACCCGGTTCCCGTGTTCAATCCGGCGTACGCGTTCCACTTCATCCCCGGGTTCCACGTGCCGGGATGGGCTAAGGGTGCCGTACAGTACCAGATTTTTACGGACCGGTTCTGCAACGGGGATCCGACAAACGACGTGGTGGACAACGAATACTATTACACCATCGGACACGCCAAGCGCGTAGCCGACTGGGACGCTCCGCCGACTGACACGGATTACCGCCACTTCTACGGCGGCGATATTCAGGGCATCATTGACAAACTGGACTATCTGCAGGATCTGGGTGTGGAAGTGATCTACCTGAACCCGATCTTCGTATCCCCCTCCAGCCACAAATACGACTGTCAGGACTACGACCATATCGACCCGCATTTCGGCGTGATCACGGACGATGTGGATCATGTGATGCAGGCCTGGGAAAAGCACAACGGCTATGCGCCGAAATACATCCGCCGGGTTACCAGCATGGAAAACCTGGAACAGAGCGATGCCCTCTTCGCCACTCTGTGCAAGGAGATGCACAGCCGCGGGATGCGCATCATTCTGGACGGCGTGTTCAACCACTGCGGCTCCTTCAACAAATGGATGGACCATGAGGGGATCTATCTGGGCAAGGCCGGGTTCCAGCCCGGCGCCTACCAGAGCATCCACAGTCCCTTCCGGTCCTATTTCCGCTTCAACGACACCGGAAACGGACGTAGTCCCATGTATGAAGGCTGGTGGGGCTATTCGACGCTGCCGAAGCTGAACTACGAGGATTCACCGGAACTGTGCGAGGAAATCCTGAAGGTGGCGGAGAAATGGCTTTCCCCGCCCTACTGCATCGACGGATGGCGGCTGGATGTAGCCGCGGACCTGGCCCACAGCGCCGAGTTCAACCACAAGTTCTGGCAGCTCTTCCGCGAGCGGGTCAAGGCCGTCAACCCCGACGCGCTGATCCTGGCGGAGCATTACGGCGACCCGTCCCCGTGGCTGAACGGCAAAGAGTGGGATACCGTGATGAACTACGACGCCTTTATGGAGCCGGTCACCTGGTTCCTTACGGGGATGGAGAAGCACTCCGACTCCTACCGGGACGACCTGTATCAGAACGGATACGCCTTCTTCGGCATCATGAAGGACAAGATGGCACGGTTCAGCTACCCGTCGCTGATGTGCGCGATGAATGAACTGTCCAACCACGACCATTCCCGCTTCCTCACCCGGACAAACCGGATGATCGGGCGGACAACCACCCTGGGCTCCGCTGCCGCCGGCGCCGGGATCAACAAAGGCGTTTTCCGTGAGGCGGTAACGATCCAAATGTCCTGGCCGGGAGCGCCGACTGTCTACTACGCGGATGAAGCAGGGCAGATCGGCTGGACGGATCCGGACGACCGGAGAACCTATCCCTGGGGCCATGAGGACAAGAGTCTCATCAGCCTGCACCGGGATCTGATCCACCTGCGCAAAGATCTGCCCGTGCTGAAGGACGGCTCCCTCAAGCAGCTGCTGGCGGAATACGGTCGGATCGCCTATGCTCGGTTCGACAAAGAGACCCGCTGCGTCATCGCTGTCAACAACACCGGAGGATGGACCGATTTCCGCCTGTTTGTGCGGGATGCCGGCGCAAAAGAAGGCGAAAGCTATTATCGGCGGATCCAGACCACCCAGGACTGCCACACGACAGAGCCGGAGAAAACGGGCACCGTTACCGAGGGATATCTCTCCTTCGATCTGGCCCCTTTCTCCGCCATTATTCTGAGCAATATCCCCGGGGAAAGCCGGGACGAAGAAACGGAATACATTCCTACCCACAGGCCGGCAGCCGAAACTGCGCCCGGGCAAAATGCCGATGATGCCTTGCCGCAGCAGGAAGCGGTGACCGCAGCGGAAACGGCCCCGGCTGAAGCGACCCCGGTACAGGAAGCAGCCGACACGACGCCGCAGCAGGCTGAAGAACCCGGTCCGCTGCAGCTGGCATCTGAGGCAGCACCGGAGCAGCAAGCGGAAACCATTTTCGAGCCATCTGAAACCGAAGTCGAGACCGAGGCCGAAGCATGGCCGGAGGAAGATTGGTTCGTTCCCCCGGCAGAGGATCTGCCGGAAAACATGCGTTAACAAGAGAATCAGGAGGCTGATCAGCCCCCTGATTCTTTTTTGTTATCGTATTTCTTTTCTTATCCCTGACAATAGTATTTCTCCGTGACCTTGTTCAGCCGGATCGTTACAAAGACGCACAGGACAATCAGAATGGCCGCCAGAATCCCGAAGACCGGCCAAAGGCCCAGGCCCTGGGAGATCATGAGATACGTCACACCCGCCAGGGCAATCAGAATTCCCCAGGAAATGAGCAGCGAAATCAGCACGCCGAAGTTCTGCTTGACGGCCTCCTGCTCCGTGACCCAGTCAAGCCGCGGCTTGCGGATATCCCGGTTCAGGGCAAGGACGGAATTCACATAGCTGAACAGCACGCAGAGGATAAAGGCAAGAACCACCTGCAGGGTGAACGTCGGGAAGAGTACAACCAGTGCGACCGACGCGGCGAGGACACCCACCAGCGCGAGGCCAAAGCCCACCGCGAACTTCGCGCATACAAGGGTTTTCGCGGGCACGGGCAGCGCGGTCAGCAGCTCATGGCCCTTCCCTTCCCGCGTGACCGCAGTGGAAAGCGCCGGATTCATGCCGGCCATGTAGGCGAGCACCGCCGCAAGGACCGACATGACCAGGGCGGGACTGAACTGCTGCTGCATGATCACGCTGAGGTTCTGCCCGTCCCCGCCCACGCGGTTGGAGATCACAAACATCATGATCACCATAAGCAGAGGCATGAAAGCAGTGGGCAGGATATTCGTCGCGTAGGACGGCACGCGCAGGATGGTTTTCAATTCCCGCTTACAGCAGGCCGCAAACTGGCTGCCGACGCCATAGGATTCCCTGCCGGTAAATTTCTTCTTCGACCCTTCGGGGGTCTCGGTCTGCAGGAGAGACAGCTTCCGGTAACTGTAGCCCAGGAGCCACACGGTGATCACCGGCGCCGCCAGCGAAACCGCAACCCACAGAGCAAGCTTCCCGGGATCCTTTCCCAGAAGGCCCATGGCCGCCCAGGCAGCCGGCGGGAACATGGCGGTCATGCTTTGGATCCGGGACGAGTTGTCCATCATGAAGCGCTGCATCATCTCGCCGCCTTCAGCGCTGTCGCCGGTGATGCCGCCCAGATTCATCATCAGGAACATATAGCCGACCATCAGCGCGATTCCCGCCACGGTTACAACCAGTTCCCGATGCTTCCAGAGGCCGGAGATCCGGATGAGCAAGCTGCTCACAAAAGCGATGATGCAGATGGGCAGCAGCGCAATCAGCAGCCAGACGAAGATCATCCGCAGATAAAAGCCGACAGGCGCGCCGGTCTTCACTCCGAAGAGGATGCACGCCGGCAGGATCAGCAGAGCGTCAATCAGGGTTTCCGAAATCCAGACCTGAACCAGTTTCGCGCTCATGATCGTCCGGGACTTCAGTGGCAGGGCGGCCAGATAGGCCGCGTCCCGGCCCAGATAAAGGGAACTGAGCACAAAGAAGAAGGACATGATCAGCGTGCCCGCCGTCGCCAGGGTAACCGCCATGCTGATCAGCATATCGGGCGTACCCATCTTCATCAGGACATCCAGCATCTTGTTTTCCACGATGAAAAGGATCACGCCAAGGTAGACCACCAGGAACAGAATCGCAATCACCATCCCGATGGTGCGGCCTTTCTTTTCCTTCAGGGCGGCCTTGAAATTACGGGGCTTCAGATCCGCCAGACGGGAAAGCAGCTGCAGCCGCAGCAGCGCAAAAAAGCCGGTCATTGTTCGTCTCCTCCGTCGTCAGTGAGTTGCAGGAACAGATCCTCCAGGCTGGCACCCTTCTCTCCCGAGCGCAGCTCTTCCAGCGTGCCCTGGGCCCGCAGGCTGCCGTGGTCGATCACACCGATCCGGGTGCACAGTTTCTCCGCCACCTCCAGCACATGGGTGGAGAAAAAGACAGTGTTGCCCTCCCGGCAGTGCCGGAGCATTTCCTCCTTCAGCAGATGCGCCGCCCGGGGATCCAGGCCGCCCAGCGGCTCATCCAGGATCCAGACCGGGGGATTGTGGATCAGGGCGCCGATGACCACCAGCTTCTGCTTCATACCCTTTGAATAGGAGCGGACCTGGCTGTTGATGGCATCCTTCAGTTCAAACAGTTCCAGATATTTCTCAATATGCGCCTTTCGCCGCGCGGCATCCACCTGATACACATCCGCCATGAAGTTCAGGTATTCCATGCCCGTGAGGCGGTCGTAAAGGTCATTGCCGTCCGGCACATAGCCGATCAGGCGCTGGGCCGCGATCCGGTCCGTGGCGATGTTGTGGCCGGCCATGGTCACCGTTCCCTGCTCCGGGGCAAGAATCCCGGTCATCAGCTTGATGGTCGTGGTCTTGCCGGCGCCGTTGGGGCCGATGAAACCGAAAAGTTCCCCGCCTTCAACCTTCAGGGTCAGGTTGTCGACAGCCTTTTTATTGTTTTTCGCATAAGTTTTCGTAACCTGTTGCAGTTCAATCATGGGTCCTCCTCCGGCGGTTTTCCCGCCTTTCATGTTATCTGAACGGTTATGATGATACCACAATTCCGGGCAAAATAAACCTCTGCACCCGAAATTTATCCGTACATATTTTTCCGAAAGGCGAAAAAAATACTGCCATCCGGCAGTTTGATATCGTATCAACCAATGTAGGCAGGAAAACATAGCCTGCGGGAAGAAGATTATCATAAACATTCAATCATTCATAAGGAGGAAACGAAAAATGAAGAAACTGATCGCATCCCTGGTAGCGCTGACCCTGGTGTTCGCCGTGGCGATGACCGCGGCCCTGGCGGAAGAAACCGAAAAGCCCTCCCTGATCAACGGCGTTGAATTCAGCACGGATATGGACCAGATTATCACGAAGATGGGCCAGAACGGCTATGAGAAGGACGTAGACATGCGCGGCGGCACCGAATACTGGGAAGTCGAGTATGAGCACTTCGTAACGGAAAACGGAAGAGCCGACCTCAAATTCCTCTTCATCAACAACAACCTGGTGGCCATCCACTACGACTTCGCAGACGGCACCAACTACGACCAGGTCAAAGCGGAGCTCGTCAAAGTCTACGGCGAAGCGGTTCCCTTCGACGCGGCCAAGATCGGCAACGGCAAATTCGCGATTGACGACGACGGCGAAGTCTACAAATGCCAGGATATGATTCTGAACAAAGACGTAACGGTCGTGCTGGAGAAGGATCACGACGGCGATGTCGAGGTGACCTTCCTGGATCCGACAGCAGCCGTTTTCAACAACTGACAGCCTGACAGTGCAAACCAAGGCGGGCCGGAGGGACAATTCCCTCCGGCCCGTTTCAAAACCCCGTGCAGTTCCTGTCGAATGCACGGGGTTTTCATATACTTTTTTGGCTGCCGTTATTCTTTCGCCAGGAATTTTCTCAGCTCGCTGATCGGGATCGGCCTGGAATACTTGTATCCCTGGAGGTAGGAAGCGCTCAGGCTGCGGCACATCTCCTCGTCCTTCTCGTCCTCAACGCCTTCATAGAGCACGGAATAATTCAGCTTGCTAAACAGATCCGCCAGGCTGCCGAGAACCTGCTCGGAACGCTTATCCTGGGAACCGGCGATCACCATGCTCCGGTCAAACTTGATGATATCAAAAGGCAGTTCGAGAATCCGCTCCATGTTGCTGTAACCGGTGCCAAAATCGTCCAGATAGAAGGTAATACCCTTCTCTTTCAGTTCCTCGATCTTCTCCTTCATGAGCATGAAGTCGTTGTCGTTGCGGGACTCCGTCAACTCGATGGCGATGCGGCCGGCGTCCACTCCGCTGCGGCCGATGATCTCGTCAATATCCCCGCAGAAGTTCTGGTCCCGCAGTTCCAGGGCGGAAACATTTACGCTGATGCGCTCAATCTCAAAGCCCTCCGATATCAGGGTCCGGATCGCCCGGCAGGTCTTGCTCAGAATGATCTGGGTGAGGGCGTGAATATAGCCGTTTTCCTCCGCCAGGGGAATGAACTGATCCGGGAAAACAAGACCCAAATCCTTCAGCTGCAGCCGCATCAGGGCCTCCGCTGTGTCATACTTGCCGGTCCGAATATTATATACCGGCTGGCAGTACACGAGCACCCGCGGATCCTCCGGGTCCTTCTTCGCGGCGATATCCGCCACTTCCTTCAGGATCACCTCATAATCCCGGAACTTATCCAGATCGTCCGTCTGCACCTGATAAATCGTGTTTTCCGGAATGCGGGCATGAATGCTGCGGATAAAGCTGATATACTCATTTTTCCGGTTCAGTTCAGGAGTGCTCTCTCCGATGACAAGCTTGTAGTCATACCGGAAGTTCTCATATTCCACCATGAACTCCTGCAGGATCTTCTCCGTACGCTCCTGCCAGTTCCGGTTCCTGTCCTTGGGAATCATGAGGATCATATGTCCGTTGCTCACCTGGAAAAGGGCGGAACGCTTATAATAGGCTTCCGCCACGTGGCGGATCAGGGTCTTGAGTTCATCCGACATGGTGGATCCGCTCTCATCCAGTTCCCGCATGTACAGACTCAGATACAGGTATTCCCGCTGCTTCTCATCGCTGTAGCGGATCAGGTTATTCAGGCCCCGCAGGTCGTTGGCGCCCAGCATCGCGTCATACGGATTGGAATGCAGAAGGTACATGACCGCAATCAGTGGGAAGAGGAAGGTCGCCGCGGTATAGGAGGACTGGGTCCGGAGCCGGGCAACGGCGAGCATCCCGATCGAGAGCATTGCCACAAGGAAGAAACCCAGCATCACCTGCTTGTACAGGCGACGGCGCACCCGGTACAAAAGCGCGGCAAGCAGCACGACAAAGCAGATATAACCCACCGTAAAGATCTGGGATCCTTCGAAAGCGATCGCCCCGTCGATGATATGCATGGACCGGCCGGTGAAAATACCGACCGTATCCGCGACGGAGAAAACAACAAACAGCACGGTCGCCGCGATGACATACGGCCGCCGTTTCAGGCGGCTCAGCGCCGTGGCCTCGCAGGTATAAACCGCATAGCTGTGCAGCAGGCCGAAGAGCAACACATGATAGATACTCCGCAAAGTATAGAACACCCAGGCAGGCAGGGTCGGATCCTTGTCCATCAGGTAATGAAGCATCAGGTCCGACAGGGTGGCGGTGATCAGCATCCAGAGCATGCCGGCAAAGATGCGGAAGCTCTTCATCCGCACCTTGAAAGAAACGATCAGCAGAATGACCATGACAAAGCAGACCGCCAGGACCGTAATCTCACTGGCGGGGAAATACTTTTCCAGCCGCATTGTCTCCTGCATGACGGGAGCACCTCTTTGTGCTTATTTTGCCGCTGTCGGCAGCAGCGCTTTTAACCGTTCCCGATATTCGTTCTTAACGAGTTCAGTATAACACAGATGTTCGTATTTGGAAAGACTTTTTCGAAACGTTTCGGATATTTATCCCGCGCCATATGCGGAAAAAGGCAGGCGGCGCGATTTCTGCCGTCTGCCCGGGAATCCGGGTTTATTTGAGATCCGTACGGATGATATAGGCGGTTTCCGCAGTCATGCCTTCCGGACGCAGGTCATAGCCGGTATCCGCCAGCTGCCCCTTCAGGCTTTCCCATGCGGTGAACGCCCCGGTCAAATCCTTTTCCAGGAGCGGGAGCATCTTTTCCGCCGCCTGCTTTTCCGCACCGAGGAGGCTGTCCTTCAGCTGCTTTGTTCCGGTTTCCCGCAGGGTAGCCGAGCCGGCGGACACCAGCGCCGCGCCGACAGAAAGCTGCGCCGCACCGTCCGAAGCCTGGGCAACGCCTTCGGTATAGGTTTTCACGCCGGTCACAAAAGCGTTTACCTGGTCCAGCTGTTCCCTCAGGCCGGCCAGCTTTTCGATGGCCGCCTGTGCCTGCGCCTTTGTGTCGCCGGAAGTTAGCTTTTCCGCCAGGGTCAGCTGCGCGATGACGCCGTCCAGCGCTTCAGTGTAATTCTCCGCGGTTAAAATTGGCACGATGATCCCGGCATCCGACAGGCCGGAAGCAGCAATCTGCTCATTGGCGGTGTTCAGAATCGCTTCGAAAATCTTTTCCGCACCGCCGTTGAGGGCTTCGTTGTTTTCCTTCAGGAGAGAGAGGCCGGTATTCAGCTCCGCCGCGCCGTCCGAAACCTGCTTCGCGCCATCCACCAGCTGCACCGCGCCGGCGTCCAGTGCCGCCAGGCCCATATTCAGCTCATTGACCTTATCTACGATGATCTTTGTCTTCCCTTCGGTCTGCGGCAGCTCCGTGCCGTCCTTCAGGGCAGAGAGCAGAGCCGTGGCTTCCTTCAGCAAAGCGACGGGATCCGCGGCGCCGATTTTCTCTTCGATCTCACGGCTTGCCGCGGCCAGCGGATCGGAGGAGCACACGGTCATCATCCAGGAAAGATCCGCATGGTCCGCATGAAAGGAAGCGGAGAAGGAAACAGGCAGGGACAGAGACGCGTCCGCGCCGGGCACAGCCCAGCCTACCAGCACCGAGTGGTCCGCTTCATTCAGGATGGCCGCATTTTCCGTCGTTATACCGGAGATTCCCGCCTCGGGCAGCGGCAGGACCGAGAGCGCCAGGGCCGGCGCCTGTCCAGCCGTGAGATACGTCACGGTCAGGACGGCCTCCCCTGTCCTGTTCTTCAGGTCCGCCGCGGAAACGGTTTCCCCGTCCAGAGTGAGGGTCACGGCCGGCAGCGCCGCCGGTTTCTTGTCCGATGTACCCTGATAGACGATACTCCGTCCCTCCGCCTTCCAGGTAAGGGTTTCCCCGTCCAGGGTGAAGGACTCATTTCCACCCGCGTTCTGAATATCCGTGAGCATGGTACGGTCGGCCAGCTCATCCAGTCCGTCCGCGTTTTCCAGGCGGATGCTGTCCACAAGCGTCTTCACGGTGCCGGCGGCATCGGTAACCACAAAGACACGCTCACGCTTCGCGTTCTCGGCCAGGGCGCCGGTACAGCCCAGCGCCAGCGACAGAGACAGCAGTATTGCAATAATCTTTTTACTCATCATGATCCTTCCTTTCCGAAATCTTTCAAGCAGCCTTTTTCATCCCGGCTGTTGTATGAACAATGATCTTATCCATGATCAGCAGGACAGCCGGCAGGAGCAGCAGCACCACCGCCACGCTCAGCAGCGCACCGCGGGCGATCAGCCGGCACATGGAGGAAATAATCGCCACATTGGAATACATGCCCACGCCGTAGGTGGCGGCGAAGAAGCCGAGGCCGCTGACCAGCACACTCCGGGCGGCGGAAGCAACCGCATTCTGCACGGCTTCCTGCTTTTCCATCCCGGAAACCCGGTTCTGTTTGTACCGGGTGGTCAGTAGGATCGCGTAGTCAACCGTAGCGCCCAACTGAATGGTCGAAATCAGGATGGGGCCCACGAAAGGCAGTTCCTGTTTCAGGTAATAAGGGATACAGAGGTTAGCTGCGATGGCCAGCTCGATAACCGCCACCAGCAGCACCGGCAGGGACAGGGACCGCTGCACCAGCATGATAATCACGAAAATCGCAATGATGGAGATCAGGCTGACAACCGTGAAATCGCGATCCGTGCAGGCGATCAGGTCTTTCGTGCAGGGCGCCTCGCCAATCAGCATACCGCCCTTGTCATAGCGCTTGAGAATCGCGTTCAGGCTGTCGATCTGCGCGTTGACCTCGTCCGAGGAGATAACGTAGGCGCTGTTCACCAGCATCAGCTGGTATCGCTCCCCTTTCACCAGGGAAAGGGTTTCCGGCGGAATGATTGACTCCGGGATCCCCGCGCCCAGCAGGCTGTCAATGCCCAGAACACTCGCAACACCGTCCACCTGCTGCATTTCCTTCGTCATGTCCCGCACATCCTTTTGCGGCACATCCGCGTCCACCAGCAGCAGATGGGTGGTGGACATATCAAAGATCTCCTCCAGCTTCTGATTGGCCTTGATGGACTCCATGTCCTGCGGCATCACCCGGCTCATGTCATAATAGACCTTCACATTGCGGTAACCGTAGAAGGCTGGAATAATCATGATCAGCAGGATGATGCCCAGGAGCTTATAGTGCTTCGTCACAAACCGGCCGATGCCGCCCACATCCGGCAGAAGAGGCCGGTGGCTTGTCTTTTCGATGGCGCCGTCCAGCAGACGGATGACGCAGGGCAGCAGGGTCACCGTGCCCAGCACGCCGAGAATCACGCCCTTGCTCATGACGATGCCCAGATCCCTGCCCAGGGTGAAGCTCATGAAGCAAATGCTGACAAAGCCTGCGATGGTGGTCAGGGAGGAGCCCAGGATGGAGGTAAACGTCTGCCGGATGGCATTCGCCATGGCTTCATCCTTGTCATCCGTCAGGGCCTTCTGTTCCTTATAGCTGTGCCAGAGGAAGATCGAGTAATCCAGGGTCACGGCCAGCTGCAGCACGGCGGCCACGGCCTTGGTGATATAGCTGATCTCCCCGAGGAAATAGTTGCTGCCCATGTTCCACAGCACGGAAACTCCGATGCAGGCAAGGAAGATCATCGGCAGCAGGAACGAGTCCATCGTCAGCATCAGGACGAGCGCGCACAGGGCCACGGCGATGGCCACATAAATCGCTTCCTGATCCTCCACGAGGCGGCGGGTATCGGTAACGACGGCGGAAAGGCCGCTGACAAAGGTTTTGTCCCCGGCAACTTTCCGCACCCGGTCGATCGCTTCCATCGTCTCTTCCGAAGAGGAACCTTCGTCAAAGAAAACGGCTGAGAGCATGCAGTCTCCCCTCTGGAACTTTTCCCGGATATCGTCCGGGATGATTTCCGGGGGAATCATTCCCTTTGTCAGGGACGCGTAGCCGATCACGGACTCCACATGGGGAATCTCCTTCAGGGCGTTCTCCATGTCCGCCTGTTCGCGCAGGCTCATGCCCTCGGTGACCAGCAGGGAGAAAGCTCCCTTTCCGAAATCCTCCAGCAGAATCTGCTGGCCCTGAACGGTCTCCAGATCCTGCGGCAGATAATACAGCAGGTCATACTTGGTTTTGGTCCGGACCATGCCCAGCACCGACGGCACCACCAGCGCAATGCACAGGATGATAACCAGCACCCGATGCTGGACCAGTCCTTTGGTGAATCCTTTCATTTACTTTCTGCCTCCTGTTCGGTGTTATTTTTATTGAACACCGTGTTGACTTTCTCAACGTCGTGAATTATAATGTTCTTCGTGATCGAAATCAATAATCAGATTGATTATCGATCGTCTGTTAATCAACAAAGCGTGACTCAAAACCCGGTTAATCAACAAAAACGCCGAAACTGTTCAGGAAAGAAGGAAACCCCATGGAGGAGCAAAAGAAGACCGTTATAAAGGAAGAGGAAAAAAAAGAAGACCGCCGCGTCCGACGGACAAAAAAGATGCTGACCCAGGCGCTGATGCAGTTAATGCAGGAAAAACAGGTGAAGGAAATCACCGTCCGGGAGCTGACCGACCTGGCGGACATGAACCGAGGTACCTTCTACCTGTATTACCGGGATATCTACGACATGCTGGAAAAGCTGGAGGACAGCATGTTTGAAGCGCTGGACAGCATCGCCGCCATGCACGAGACCGACGCCGCCCGGCAGGAAACCAAGCCGATCCTGCTGGATGTTTTCCGTTTTGTGGAAGAAAACCGGGAGATCGTGCGCGTGCTGCTCAGTCCCCACGGGGATATGAAATTCCTGCACCGGCTGTACGAGGTGATCCGGGAAAAATGCCTAACCGTGTTTCCGGATGCCGCCGCGGCACAGCAGGAGAAGGAAGCGGATTTCGATTACCGCTTCAGCTTTGTGATTTACGGCGCCGCCGGGCTGATCCGCGCCTGGGTCAACCGGGATTGCGAGGAGCCGGCCGTGCGGATGGCCGAGCTGGCCGACGCCCTGATCCGCCGCGGCAGCCTGTAAGTTTTGTTTCTGTTCAGTATACAAAACGCAAACAAAATACACTGCAGTTCCTCCGCTTTTCTTGCAGACAAAGCAGTTATCATATAAAATGTAAAAACCGATTCCGGAATCATTTCCGGAAAAACAAACAGAAAGGAAGCCCTAAACATGAAGAAACTGCTTTCCCTTATCCTGGCGCTTGCCATGGTGCTGTCCGTGATGGCCGGCCTGATGGCTACTGCTTCCGCTGACGATGACACCTTCCACATCGGTATCGTCACCGGTTCCGTTTCCCAGTCCGAAGACGACCGCCGCGGCGCGGAAGCCTTCCAGGAGAAGTACGGTGAAGACCGCGTCAAGCTCGCGATCTATCCCGACAACTTCACCGAAGAGCTGGAGACCACCATCCAGACCATCGTAAACCTGTCCGATGATCCGGAAATGAAGGCCATCATCGTGAACCAGGCTGTGCCCGGAACCACCGAAGCCTTCCGTCAGATCAAAGAACGCCGCCCCGACATCATCTGCATCGCCGGTGAGTCTCATG
>Ga0265298_10006786_pt1 | contig 14045 bp, 5 predicted proteins | sample AusTroGonzalo_MG_3_FD_193486 | JGI IMG/M metagenome (GOLD analysis project Ga0265298, IMG submission 193486) | Bovine rumen microbial communities from tropical cattle in Woodstock, Queensland, Australia - Gonzalo_01 | ecosystem: Host-associated > Mammals > Digestive system > Stomach > Rumen ...
GATGATATCGTTGAAGCGAAGTCCCTCTAATGCGAACTCCCAACGACGCTCGTCCTGAACAGCCTTCAATGAGTAAGGAGTCTGAGGAACACCAGCACGCTTCTGAACCTGATTCATGTACTGAGCATCACCAGTGAGCTCGGTCATCATCAAGAGAACGTCAGAGTAACGCATCAGGTAGTAGTCCTCGAAGTGGTCACCCTGCTGTTTGTTGTCCAGTGAGCTGGCAGAATAGCCTTCGCACTTTGACCACCAAGAATCGTTATCGGCAGCGCAAGCATCAAGGTTTACATCAGCATACTTCTTAGCAGCAAAACCAGACTCTTCACAGTCGTCTTTCTCATATGTGTAAGATGTCAACTCATTCTCGAGGTCAATCAGAGTACCGAGTTTACGGATATCTGAATAGCTACCTCTTGTCTCAGCATCTTTCCAGTCGTCCCAGAGGTTGCATGAAGGAGTACCCTGACCCCAACCCTGGTTGAAAGGATAAGTCTTATCACGCTTACCATTGTCATTGGATGCACCATTACGAAGACCCCAGAAGCAAGACAAATAGTTTGAATACTTACGAGGATTGTCGTATGTACCACCGATAGACCAGTTAGAAGCATTCATGAACTGAATCTGGAAGATTTCCTCAGTGTTACCATTACCCATACCAGGCTGGTCGAAGCAGTTCTCACGCTTCATATCAGCGATGAATGCATAAGCATGGCCTACACCATCGTGTGCCTCATCCCAAAGCAGACTGTTAGAGTACTGCCAGAGTGAACGGAAGTCTTCACAAAGCTTATATCCACCATTGTTAATAACATCCTTCAGAGCAGCAACGACTTCGGCCTTTGAAAGAGTACCGCCATCGCAACCTTCCTGAGCAACAAGTGTCATAGTAGCATCGCCAGTTGCGAGCTCACCAACCTTCTTGTAGAAGCCGGCCCAGAACATCCATGCACGTGCCATGAATGATTCAGCAGCATACTTGTCTGCATGACCAGAGCCATTGGCTCTTTCTGCCTTCATCAGATTCTTAGCAGAAGTGAAGTCTGAAAGGATTTGTGGATAAATCACATCCTCAGCACTTACCTGCTCTTTCATCTCCTCAGTAATAACAGTAGAGGTAATCAGAGGTACATCGCCATACAACTGAGTGAGCCACATTGTATAGAGACCACGCATGAAGTAACCCTCACCGAGAAGCTGATCACGCTGAGCTTTCTGTGCATCTGTCCAGGGCACATTGTCAATGGTTTCAATCTGGTTGTTAGCACGTGAGATACCACCATAGAGAAGGATAAAGTCCTGCTCATACTGGTTAGCACTTGCTGTTGTGAAATGATGCAGCGACTTAGCTACATTATCCTGCAAACCACCACTACCATAGCAGTCGTCTGACATGAGTGACCACCAGTAGAAAGGATTATCCAATATACCACCTTCGTCACCACCACCCAGGGTATTCATGATACTATAGGTAGCTGCATTCAACGCCTCTACATCTGCAGGTTTACCAGGGAATGTAGCTGCTGTCAACTCTGTAACACGTGGATCTGTGTCCAGCATATCGTTACAGGATGTAAACACTGTTGCTGTTGAAACAACTAATGCTGATAAAATATATTTCTTCATGATTAATTGTCGAATTAGAATTTAATACTTGCACCAAACAGATAAGTACGAGCAGTAGGATAAAGACCCAGGTCAATACCTGATGCCCAACCGCTACCACCTGCAGAGTTACCAACCTCAGGATCGAGACCAGTGTAACCAGTGAATGTGTAGAGGTTCTGAGCCTGAACATACAGACGGAGCTGCTGGAATGGGCAAGCCTTCCAGAGGTTCTTGAAGTCGTAACCCAGAGTTACAGTCTTAATCTTGAAGTAGTCGGCATCCTCCATATAGCGAGTAGATACCCAGTTAGTGTTCTGGTGACCAGTACTTGAGATACGTGGCTGCTCGTTTGAGGTTCCCTCACCATGCCAACGATTCAGGATAGAAGTATCGTAGTTCTGATAAGGAGCATCACTGAATGAACGGTAAGAACGCATGATCTGCTGACCGAATGCACCGGCACCGTTGATTGAGAAGTCGAGACCCTTCCAAGCAAGGCCAAGGTTGATACCAAGCATAACGTCGGGGTTAGGATTACCTATTTCATGACGGTCGCAATCATCACCTTCTGCATAGTTAATCACGCCATCACCATTCCAGTCATCCCAGATGCAGTCACCAGGCTGTGCATTGTCAAGAACGGCCTTACCTGCATTACGTGCAGCTTCAATCTGCTCCTGATTCTGCCAGATGCCGCTGTATGACATACCATAGAAGTAACCGATGGGCTTGCCTTCCTCAGCACGGTAGCAGTATTCTGTACCCTGTGAGAGAACGCCGCTAGGACCATTGATGTAGTGGTTTTCATTTGCGATACGAGTTACTTCGTTCTTATTGGTAGCGAAGTTCACGCTTGCATTGTAGCTAAAGTCCTTGCCAATTCTGTCATTCCAAGAGAGAGACAGCTCAACACCGGTATTCTCTACGTCACCACCATTGATGGCTGCAGGGTTAGTACCGTTGATAGCAATCTTTGGACCTGTAATCAACCAGTCCTTTGTAGTCTTCTTATACCAGTCGAAGGTTACACCTAAACGACTATCGAGGAAACGAGCGTCGATACCGAGGTCGAGCTGCTCAGAGGTTTCCCAAGTGAGGTCAGGGTTAGGTACGATGTTAGCATAAGCACCAACGTTAGGAGTACCAGCTACAGAAGTTGCCATATCAGAACCGAACTTGTAACCACTGTCATAAGCCTCGCCAGAGAGAGCGATAGTAGCCAGATACTGGTACTTATCGATAGAGCAGTTACCATTCTGACCCCAGCTTGCACGAATCTTCAAGAAGTCCATAAAGCTCTTTGTGCTCTCCATGAAGTTCTCATTGCTGATTACCCAACCTGCTGATACAGAGGGGAAGGTACCCCAACGCTTACCATCGGTGAATACGCTTGAACCATCATGACGCAGAGTCACAGTAGCCATATACTTCTCGTTGTAGTCCCAAGTCAAACGACCGAACCAAGAAGCGAGATACTCTTCATCATTGGGCTTGCCAGTCAAAGTTGCATCGGTGGCATTAACCAGTTTGATGTTGTTCAGGTATGCAGAATCCCAACCTCTCAATGTTGCGAGCTGTTCACCATAATTAACCTTGTTAGAACCACCAATGTTTACACTCCAAGCGGTGCTCTGGAAGCTCTGACCAACCATGGCGCTGATCTTATGACCACTAATAATAGGAAGATCATAAGTAAGTGTATTCTCAATAGAATAGTTAGAATTCATGTATGCACTTTGGCTAACGCTATAAACAACTGATGTAGCATTACCGTAACCAGTAGAACGTGGCTCATTGTAGTTGCGATATGCACCAGAAGTCCAGTTATAGTTGAACTGAGAACGGAGCTTCAGTCCCTTGATAGGCTGAATAATCATGAAAGCAGTAGCGTTTGCATTGAGGTTGCGGCTCTCTGCCAAAGAGTTGAAACCACCCTTTTCGAGGTTCTCCCATGGGTTGCTGAACAAAGAAGAGTTCCAGCCCTTGCCATAAATCTCTTTACCATCAAAATTCTGATAGTAATAATTCTCACCGTTCTCTGCGTACTGAGGCATGAGAGGAGTTGTCTGCAGCAAGCTGTGGATGTAGCTCCAATACATACCGTCTTCTGCCAAGTCGTGACTCTTGTTATAACCAATAGAGATATTCTCACCGATGGTGATAACATCGAAGTCCTTAGCTCTCAGAAGTACGTGATCGCTGTTGAGGCGGATGGTGTGACGCTTGAAGAAAGAAGCCATATCAGAACCCATGATACCTTCATCACTGGTATATGTGTAAGACATTGCGAACTTAGAACGATCAGTACCACCAGTCAAAGTTACAGAATGATTCTGCTTTACGGCGTTCTCGTTTTCGAATACGCCCCACCAGTCAGTACCTCCCCAACCACTCTGAACCTTTGTAAGAATGTCCTGGGGAACGAAACCTGCCCAATCCATCTTTTGACCAGAAGTGTTGAAAGAGTATTCGTCCATGATGGTCATATACTGCTTAGCATCAAGAAGCTGAGGACGCTTGTAAGCATTAGACCAACCCATTGAACCATTGTAGGTAACCTCAATCTTACCAGCCTTACCCTGCTTTGTAGTAACAAGGATAACGCCGTTAGCAGCACGGGCACCATAAATAGCAGCAGATGCAGCATCCTTGAGGACGTCGATACTCTCGATATCTGCAGGGTTGATGTCATCAAGACTACCACCAGCTACACCATCAATTACATAAAGAGGCTTTGCATCACCAGTGGTACCGATACCACGGATATAAACCTTGTATCCCTTACCTGGCTGAGAAGAACTCTGGGTAATCTGAACACCAGGAGTCTGACTCTGCATAGCTTCAAGTGCGTTTGTGGTGTTCAGTTTGGCGATGTCTTCACCCTTTACCTGAACAGTAGCACCTGTAATCAACTTTTTCTTCTGAGTACCGTAACCGATAACAACCACATCTTCCAATGAGTTGTTATCCTCAACTAAGATGACGGAAATGTTGCTTCTACCGCCGACCTGTACCTGCTGGGTTACAAAACCCACATAGGAAATGTTCAGCGTTGCATTAGAAGCAGCCTTAACCTTAAAATTACCGTCGAAATCGGTAATTGCACCTTCTCTGCTACCCTGTACCGTGACTGAGGCACCGATAATCGGTTCACCTACTTCGTCTTTCACGACACCTGATACCGTCTGAGCTTTAGCACAGATGGCAAAAAAGCAAAGAATGGAAAGGAGGAGGAATGACCTGCCCCAAGTTCCCAACTTTTCAAGTTTTCGCATTTTTAATAAGTTTAAGTTAATGATAAATGATTAAAAGTTTTAGATTAATACTAAAAAAATCGTTCCTAGAATAGGATTTACGAGCCCATAACTAATAGTTACGGTAGCCCCATCATCCATGCCTTTTTTACCTTAAAAAGAGTCATACCCACAATAGATTGTAAAAAGATAGTTAATAAAAAGTTATTGGTTAAACCTTACGGTTGATATATTCTTAATTGCAGTCAAACCTTACGGTTGATAGATTTTTGTTGCAAAATAACAACATTTTCATTGTTTTCGCTTTATTTTTCGGCTCTTTTCGTTGTCTATTTGTTTCTTAGAGCGTTTTTACCGCCATTTTTCGTAAATCTTTGACATCAGAACTGGTGCCATAATATAATTCATAGCTTCCAGACTTCACACGCATCGTGTTAGTTTCTGCATCCCAAAATTCGAAAGATTGAGGTGTCAACTCCAGGGTAACATTCACCGTTTGACCTGCTTTTACACTAACACGTTTGAAGGCTCGAAGCGACTTCAAAGGTCCGTCAGCATCGGCTGGGTTACGCAAATAAACCTGTACAATCTCATCGCCATCACGCTTACCCGTGTTGGTGACAGGTACGGTGAGCTTAAAATTCTGATAGGAGCCTTCACCTACACTGAAGGTGGTATAACTCAGACCATAGCCGAAGGGGAACAAAGCATTATTAAAATAACGGTACGTGCGCCCGCGCATAGAATAATCTTCATAGTCAGGCAACTGATCAGATGACTTATAGAATGTGATGGGCAGTTTTCCTCCTGGATTTACATCACCAAAAAGAACATCAGCAACAGCAGTACCACCTTCCTGACCTGGATACCATACCTGAACAATTGCATCACAGGTCTTTGTTTCCGGCTCTAAGGCGATACAAGAGCCCGAACAGTTGACATAGATAACAGTCTTACCTGCATCTTTCAATGCCTTAAGGAAGTTACGCTGAACAGCTGGCAACTCGATATTCGTACGGTCACCACCTTTAAAGCCCTCAATATCCACAGGCATCTCCTCGCCTTCCAGAGCGGGCGATATACCACCGACAAAGACAACCTTGTCGATACCCTTCAAGTCATTGATGATTGCCTGATAGTCAATAGGATGTTCCTTGGCAATATTGATAGCAAGGTTAGCATTATAGGTGTGAACATGTGAGAATCGCACCTCGATATTGTAACTCCTACCCTTCTCTGCCTGAATGACAATATGATTCGGCGTAGTACGCCATATACGATGATGGAACTTACGCTCGCCATCAATATAGAGTTCAAACTGTCCACAAGCGTCAACATTCACCACATATTCGCCAGCCTCCTTCGGTGTAAAAACTGTCTCGTATTTTGCAGAGAAGTCTTCGAGCTGAACACCAGGAGCAAAGTTATGCATACCAAAGGTAGTGACTGCAAGAGGTTGCGTATAGTATTGCGTAGTAACAGGCTTACCTTCCATACGACGATTATTCCAGAACGTACCCTTCATACCTTTCTTACCTTCAAAACTACACTGAGAGGCAAGCAGACTTTCCAGTACTTTGTTGTAAGTCAAATCACAGCCTTGGGCATAGAACAATTTCTTTTGCTTAGCCTTGATGCCATCCAAGATAGTTATGGTATGGTTGGGGGTACCATTATAGTTACCCCACATCATCGGGGTATTATCGGCATTGGGACCAATAACCGCGATTTTCTCTTTTCCTTTCTGCAAAGGCAGAACATTATTATGATTCTGAAGAAGTACGATACTTTGGCGAGACATCTCCAATGACAGGTTGGCAGAAGCCTTCGTTGACATGGCTGAATAAGGAATCTTTGACCATTCCACGAGTGAAGGGTCGTCCATCTCTCCTAAGTCAAAACGTCCTTCAAGCAAACGGACAACATGCTTATCAACCTCAGCCTCAGTGATAAACCCACGTTTTACTGCTTCTGGAATACTACGATAAGCATAACCATAGCCACACTCTACATCGGTTCCAGCAATCGTAGCCTTTGCCGAAGCATGGACAGGCGATGATGATGATTTATGAGATTCATAGAAATCGCTGACTGCACCGCAATCACTGACAACCAGATATTCAAAACCCCATTCGTCACGCAGGATTTGCTGCAACAGGCGCTGAGATCCACAACAAGGGTCATCATCCAAACGCTGATAGGCACACATCACCTCGCGCACTTTTGCATCCTGCACCAACGTCTTGAAGGCAGGCATATAGGTCTCCCACATATCACGGGGCGACACATTAGTAAGATTTGCCGAGTGACGGGTATATTCCGGACCACTATGTACAGCATAGTGCTTTGCGCAAGCCCAAAGCTTACGATACTTAGCATCCTCGGGGCCTTGTAAGCCCTTAACGACCTGAACGCCCATTACACTAGTAAGATAGGGATCCTCGCCATAGGTCTCCTGACCACGTCCCCAGCGGGGATCACGGAAAATATTCACATTAGGAGTCCATACGGAAAGACTATGGAATTTTTCATCTTCACCTTTCAAGTCGTGCATACGATGATTGTACTGAGCACGAAACTCCGTGCTGGCCACATCGAATACCTTATATAACAAATCGGGATTCCATGATGACGCCATCGCGATAGGCTCAGGGAACACGGTTACATTATTCATATTAGCAGCACCGTGCAGCGCCTCACTCCACCAGAAAAACTTTTTAATGCCCAATCGGGGGATTGCCGGACTTTCGTCGAGCATCAGTTTGGCTTTCTCCTCAAGCGTTAATCGTGAACAGAGATCCTTGGCGCGCTCTTTAGCACTAAGCGATGTATTTTGATATGGCAGCACTTGAGCCTGCATACCTAGGCTAACCGTGACCAATGCCACGAAGATGGTTAAGCGTTTCATATTTATAGTTTTATTAATTCTGCTACAAAAGTACAACTATGTATTGATTCGCACTTCCTTCTATGTTGCATAGACTTTGCTGTATGTCACATTCTACCATTCTTCGTGCGCGCACTATGTACATATCATTTTTTTTTCATACATTTGCATACGATATTTTTAACAACAACCTTCAAATAATAAATATGAAGCAAACCTTAACTGTTCTGATGCTGGCTGTGCCACTATTGGCGACAGCACAGAACCCTGTCATTCGCGATCAGTTTTCTGCTGATCCTACGGCGAGAGTTTTTAACAACAAAGTGTATCTTTATCCGTCTCACGACATCATGCCCCCTGCCGGACAACGTCAGGACTGGTTCTGCATGGAAGACTATCATGTCTTCTCATCCGAGAACCTCACCGACTGGACCGATCATGGTATGATTGTTACGCAGAACAAAGTGCCCTGGGTAAGAAAGGATTCCTATTCTATGTGGGCGCCCGACTGCGTTGAGAGAAACGGGAAGTATTATTTCTATTTCCCCTCGGCTCCTGCTGCAGGTCGCGGAGGCTTCGCTGTGGGCGTAGCCATTGCCGACCGTCCTGAGGGTCCGTTCATTCCAGAACCAGAGCCCATCAAGGGCGTCAACGGTATTGATCCCTGTGTACTTCAGGCCTCTGATGGCAATGCCTATATCTTCTGGGGTAACGGCCGCTGCGCCAAGTTGAAGCCCAACATGAAGGAACTGGCTGATGATAATCCCAAGGAAACCGTTAAGTGGGGCAACCGCGAGATGGAGATGATTGGCGTGAGCTGCTTGAAAGACCTGCCCAATCGTCAGGCTGAAGGCCCGTTTGCTTTCGAAGCTAACGGCTGGTACTACCTCACCTATCCTTATGTCCGCGAGAATACCGAAGTTCTTGGCTATGCTATGAGTAAGAACCCCATGGGTCCCTACGAGTACAAGGGCCTGATTATGGCCGAGCATCCCAATGGCTGTTGGACTAATCACCACAGTATTATTAATTACAAGGGCCAGTGGTACCTGTTCTATCACACCAATTTCTTCTCACCCAGTGACGATAAGCGTCGCTCTGTTTGCATCGAGAAACTCTATTTCAATGCCGACGGTACTATTCAGGAGGTGAAGGAGACGATGCGTGGCGTTGGTATCAACAAGGCCACCGAGAAGATTGAGATTGACCGCTATAGTGCTGCTTCCCAGGGCGTTACCACAGCACATGTAGATACCACGATTGCTTTCAGTGGCGACTATGCTACCATTCCCTCAAAGGGTTGGTTGCAGTATAACGATGTAGATTTCAGCTGTCTTGCCGATGGTTATATGCAGATCAGCGTGAAGGCTTCCGATGATACCGAGTTCTGCATCCGCGAGAAGAGCGCCAAGGGTAAGGTCATTGCCCGCATCAAGTTGGCCGTAAGACCGCCAGAGCCCACTCCCGGTGCTGCTGCTAATCCCATGATGAGCCGTTTCCGTCGTGATCAGCGAAACCAGTGGCTCACTCAGACTGTTACCTTGGACTATCAGCCCAGCGGTGTTACCGACCTTGTTATTACTAACGAAGGAGCTGGCGAACTGTCTGTTGACTGGGTTCTGTTCAAGAATCGTCCTAAGTATTTCAAGCCTGCTACCGCTGCGCCTGCTACGCCCGATAGCGAGGGTTTCATTCGTCGCTGGACGCTCTTGGAGCCTATCGATAAACCAAATAGCGGCAATACCGTATTTACCGATACCTATCTGCGCGAGCATTTCAATAGAGAGTATTTCAAGGGTCAGCAAACCATCCTGCCCAAGGACGGTCAGAAGGTGAAGGCTGTGTTCCAACAGGAACAGGCTCCTGCAGGCTTCGGTCGTGGTGCTCAGCAACAGGTAGAAGGTCCTCAGGTGAAGACCGTGAAGCAGACGCTTACTTGGCATGCGCTGGATAGCGAGAACTTTAACGTAAAGCTCTTCCGTTTTGCCGAGAAATACGGCGAGAAGGTCTATGGTGTACTCTTCTGGGGTGTTACCATCATTGACTGCGACGAGGATATCGAGAACGTACGTCTGGCTGTTGGCTCTAACTCAGCCTCTATGTGGTGGCTCAATGGCGAAGAGGTGCTGCTGCTCTCTGGCGACCGCCGTATGGTAAAAGATGATGCTGTGTCTCACCGTCTGACCTTGAAGAAAGGCCGTAACGTGCTGCGTGGCGCCATCATCAATGGTCCTGGTATGAGCGACTTCTGCGTACGCTTCCTTGACGAGAAAGGTAACCCTGTAACTAACTATAAAATCTTAAATAGCAAATAATCATGCAACGCATACATACAATTCTGGCTGCACTGGCTTTTGCCACAGCTGCTAACGCGCAAATTGGCGCTCCTTTTATCCACGATCCCTCAACACTTGCTGAGTGCGACGGAAAATACTATACTTTTGGCACTGGTGGCGGTGGTATCATCTCTGACGACGGTTGGTCTTGGCATAGTGGTGCCGACCGTCCTGGTGGCGGTGCTGCCCCCGATATCATTAAGATTGGTGACCGTTATCTGTGTATCTACGGTGCCACGGGTGGTGGTCTTGGCGGCGGACATAGCGGTCGTATCCTCACCATGTGGAACAAGACCCTCGACCCCAAGTCGCCTGATTTCAAGTGGAGTACGGCTGTAGAGGTCTGCGCTTCCGACGGTATGGAGGATCAGGATGCCATTGACCCAGGCGTGCTGCTCGACCCAACGACCGGTCGTCTGTGGGTGAGCTACGGTACCTATTTCGGCACCATCCGCCTCATCGAGCTGGACCCCAAGACGGGTTTCCGCGTGAAGGGTAACAAGGAGAAAGATATCGCCATTGACTGCGAGGCCACCGATTTGATTTATCGTAATGGCTGGTATTACCTGCTGGGAACTCACGGCACTTGCTGCGACGGTGTGAACTCTACATATAATATAGTGGTGGGACGTTCACGCTCAGTGGAAGGTCCTTATCTGGATAATGTGAACCGTGATATGTATCATGGCGGTGGTAAGATGGTAGTGGCTGCTGGCGACCGTAAGACGGGTGCCGGTCACTTCGGACGTACCATTATTGACGATGGTATTGAGGTGGCTTCGTTCCACTGGGAGGCCGACTTCGACCAGGGCGGTAGCTCTGTGCTGGCTGTCCGTCCGCTGTTGTGGAAGAACGACTGGCCTTATTGCGGTGACCATTTCAAGGGTGGCACCTTCGAGATTGAGTCCGAGCGTCGTGGCTATTCACTGGAGCTTGCTGTCGATTTCGTTCGCATGAACGTAGCCCGTCGTGGTGGCTTCTTCGGACGTCCACAGGCTGATCAAGAGCCTCCAAAGCCCATTGCCAACCAGACATTGGAGCAGGTTATCGGCACTTGGCCAAAGGATGACATTGCCGTGCGTTGTGGTGACTATATGTTCCGCCCTCATCAGCTGTGGACCGTTACTCCTGTTAACGAGGCTGGTGGCTACTTGAGCAATCCCTACTTCAAGATTACCATTGCCGGTACCGACCGTGCCCTGGCTGCTACGGCTAACAAGGAGCTGACCACCGTTCCTGCCTATACTGGTGCTGACGAGCAGCTCTGGCGCATTGAGCAGGCCACCGATGGTACCTTCCGCATCATGCCTAAGCGTATTCCTGGCGAGAGCGGTGTAAATACCAAGTTCTGTATCTACAGTGCTGCCGACTCTACCCCCACCCTTGCAGAATGGGACTTCAGCAGCGACAACTCCAAGTGGAATTTCAAAGCTCAGTAAATTCCTATAGAAATTAACTAAATAAAGTGGCGGTCCCTTTGCTGGAACCGCCACTTCTTCGTTTTATTTCAATAACTCTTAGACTTACGTTTCTATCTCTTAGACTTACAGAAATAACTCTTAGACTTAGAAAAATAACTCTTAGACTTATAACTTACTATGACCAAATTGACACATTTGACACATTTGACAATAGATTTTTAAGAGTTTTACGCGTACGTACACGCGCATGTACGCAAGACCTTTTAAAAAACATCACGTCAAATGTGTCAAATGTGTCAAATGCATCATTACTTCACCATTACTTTTCTAGGCTGACCGTCAGATCCGACTAAGATATTCAGGCCTCGCTGAAGCGTTTCCCGACGCACACCTGATGGACTGTAGATGCCTTCTGGCATATGATTAGACTGATGAGTGGTGATACCAGTAAGGATATTGAGGTCTCTCAGGCGACACTCAGCCAAAAGGAACTCCTGCATACCGCTGCCTACCTCTTTAAACTGGATAATATAGTTACCCTTGGTTGTAACTTCAAAGGCCAACGTGTTGCGTACGGCCGAAGAGATATCACCTGCGGCATTGCCGTTCAGATTGGGCTTGGCAGTATGGTTCGATGACGATGCCACTGCTGTACCACCGCTATTCAGGATCCTGGCCTGATAGGTAGGTGTACCCTTCCATGCAGCCGTAGCATACACAAGCACATACTTACCAGGTTCGAGCGTCAGTTTGTAATTAGTAAGGCGACCGTACTCAGCACTGGTGGTACGCCAATAGAGCGCCTTCCCCTGATAGCCTGACAAGCCACTGAATGTACGTGGACCGCTTCCGTTAGAAGTGGGATAATTACGCACGTCGGTGCCATCGGTAGTACGCCAGCCTTCGGGCAGTTCACCAGCTGAGATGTTAGTGAAGTCCAGATTATAGATAGCGCACATATCGAAGAACACAGGTTGGATTGTCACGTTCTCATCAGGCATCACGAAAGTTACTTCCGTAGCTCCTTCAGCCACAGGAATCGTCTTGCCCTGCGTGAAGTAAACCGAGTTGACCACACGAAGCGACTTGATACCGTAGCCATCATCTGCTGTAATGGTAAGATGAACCTCCTGACCTGCCGCTGCAGAATCCACATCAGCAACGACGGTTCCAAAGTCAGCCTGACGAACCGTCACGTTGAACTTCTCCTTAGGAGATTCTGCGGGCTCATAGGTGATCTGGTCGATGGTCATCTTGATAGAACCCGAGTTTTGAAGCACAAAGTTATTAGTTCCTTCCTTCAGTGTAACAGGAATGACAGCTTCATGCCAGTCGTTCTTCTCCACCTTTTCGAATGCCACGTTCTGAGCCGTTCCGTTAACGGTGGCCTTCATATTGCCAGCTTTGCTGCTGTTGCAATAGCGCACGATGATGTTATAATCACCACCTTCAGTCAACTTCAGCTGATGACGCAAGGCTGAACCTATATTAGCCTGTGTCTCCACATAGCCCATACCGGCAAAGTCATTGTAGTCCTGTGCCCACCAGCCGGAATGGGTCAGGCTGACAGAAACACTCTTATAGTCCATATTCTCGGCCTCAATAATGATAGGACCACGATAAGGCTCTGGCTGTTTAGGCTGGCCTAACTGCGTATCAGGCAAGAAATCAGTCAGACGATCAGTAGCATTACCTGTACATGCAATCTTCAGAGTAGCAGGTCCCATGTGCTTCACGGCAATTCTATAGAGCTTTTTATCTGCATCATAGCTCTCGCCAGATGTAGAAGCCGTATAGGTCGTGGTAAGCGTCTTATGCTTGGTTAGCGTGCTGACAGGTTGTGTCGTAGCACCTACAACATATATCGTATCAGTCTGCACGGCTGTCGAGTCGCTGCGATAATTGTTCAGATAGAACACGATACTGTCGGCATACTCACGGATGACACCACTGGAGAGCTTACCATAATCGAGCCTCAATGAATCGCAGCTGTTATACTGTAGAGGAAGCTCAGCCTGAGCACGCTTCTTTTTATTTAAATAGGTATAAGGAGTATAGGTAACCAACTGGTTACGGTAGCGATTGACGTAGAGGTCGCCCTTTGATACCTCTGGATAGAGGCTATTGAACTCGTTGACCTTCTTTGACTGCGTGCCCCAACGAGAGCTGTAGGCCGACTTCTTCACCTGTACGGGAATAGACTGGGCTACCTCATCATAAAGTCCTGATACCATGGGGATTGCACCATAGCGACCTGACGACTTCAGATACCAGTCATTATTCTCCCAACGTCCATCACCAGGGTTACCTGGATCAGTCACCTTATACAAGCCGTCATAAAGCGCATCGGGCACCTTGAAGTCATTATCAGCATCATGAATCAGCACGGCCTTCGTCTTAGCCACCACTTCCTCACGAGTGGGAATATACATCTTACCCTTGGTAATCTCACGCCACATATCAATCCAGATGCCCTTGAAGTTAGGATACAGGCCCCAGTTGCGACGGGTATAACCATCAGAAGTAGTGAATTACT
>Ga0265298_10006787_pt1 | contig 14045 bp, 10 predicted proteins | sample AusTroGonzalo_MG_3_FD_193486 | JGI IMG/M metagenome (GOLD analysis project Ga0265298, IMG submission 193486) | Bovine rumen microbial communities from tropical cattle in Woodstock, Queensland, Australia - Gonzalo_01 | ecosystem: Host-associated > Mammals > Digestive system > Stomach > Rumen ...
CATCGTGACGGGAATGCCCGCCGGCATCGGAGAACCTGTATTTGATAAACTGGACGCAAAGCTGGGCCAGGCACTGTTCTCCATCGGCGCCGTAAAGGCAGTGGAGATCGGAGACGGTAAGGCCGTAGTGAAGAGCCGGGGATCGGAGAATAATGACAGCTTCCGGATGGCAGACGGGAAGGTGGTGAAGGCCACCAATCATGCCGGCGGCATCCTGGGAGGGATCAGTGACGGAAGCGACATCCGGCTGACGGTATCCTTCAAGCCTACTCCTTCCATTTTCAGAGACCAGGAAACGGTGAATTCCGCAGGAGAGGAGGTAACCCTTGCCATACGCGGACGCCATGACCCGGTCATCGCTCCGAGAGCCGCTGTTGTAGTGGAGGCCATGACCGCATTTACCATTGCAGACCTTCTTCTTCAGAATCGTTGCAGCCGTATCTGACACGGGGTGAAAACCCTGCCGTGGACAGGTGAAAGAATTTCCTCTTGCAAGCGAAGAAAAATTCGTGTATAGTTTGTTTCGTTTTAGAGTTTATTTCTGATAGGAGATGGACATGGCGAAGAATCTTGTGATCGTGGAGTCACCTGCAAAGGCGAAAACGATAAAAAAATACCTGGGAAGAAACTATGAAGTGATCGCTTCCGAAGGACATGTAAGAGATCTTCCGAAGAGTGATATGGGTGTGGATGTGGAAAATGATTTCGAGCCGCATTACATAACCATCCGGGGAAAGGGTGATCTGTTGAAGGAACTGAGAAAGGCTGCCTCCAAGGCGGACTTTGTCTATCTCGCAACCGACCCGGACCGTGAGGGAGAGGCTATCTCTTATCATCTGGCCATTGCGCTGAAGCTTCCCGAGAAGAAGTACAAGCGTATCACATTTAACGAGATCACAAAAAATGCCGTTAAGGAATCCATAAAGAATGCACGTGACATCGATATGGATCTGGTGGATGCCCAGCAGGCACGCCGGGTTCTGGATCGTCTGGTAGGCTACGGGATCAGCCCGCTGCTGTGGGAGAAGGTTCATAAGAGGGGACTTTCCGCCGGACGTGTACAGTCCGTTGCTCTGAAAATGATCAGCGACCGGGATCAGGAGATCGAGGATTTCATCCCGGAGGAATACTGGACCATCGACGCAAAGCTTACGGTTCCGGGACAGAAGAAACCGGTTTCGTTCAAGTATACCGGCGATATTCATACAGAGAAGGAAGCTAAGGAGATCGCAGCAGCCGCTGAGAAGGACGATTTCGTGGTAACGAACCTGAAGGCCTCCCAGCGCAGCACAAAGGCACCGCTTCCCTTTACCACAAGTACATTACAGCAGACGGCAGCCAGCCGACTGAATTTCTCCACCTCCAAGACCATGCGGGTTGCACAGCAGCTGTATGAAGGAGTGGAACTGAAGGGTCAGGGCACTGTGGGTCTGATCACCTATCTGCGTACGGATTCCACGAGAATCTCCGAAGAAGCGGATGCGGCTGTACGGGATATGATCCGTACCAGCTTCGGTGAGCAGTACGTGGCAGATGCGGAGACGGCCAAGAAGGATGAGAAGAGGATCCAGGATGCGCATGAAGCTATCCGTCCCACGGATCTCGGACAGAAACCTGCAGAACTGAAGGGTATCCTTTCAGACGAGCAGTTCAAACTGTATAAACTGATCTACGAGCGGTTCGTGGCCAGCCGGATGAAACCGGTAGTTTTCGATCTGTTCGCTGTAACTGCGGAGAGCGCAGGCTATTCCTTCCGTGCATCCACCAGTACCGTTGCATTTGCCGGATTCCAGCTGGTATATCCCAGCCAGGAGAAGCAGGAAGCTGCAGTGAATTTCCGCGGGATCGACAAAGGAGACAAGCTGAAGAAGGTGGAGATCCTTCCGGAGCAGCATTTCACGGCTCCGCCGGCACATTATACCGAAGCATCTCTGGTCAGGACGCTGGAGGAGAACGGCATCGGACGTCCCTCTACCTACGCGCCCACCATTTCCACACTGCTTGCGCGGCGGTATGTCTCCAAAGATAAGAAGGAACTCTTCATCACCGAGCTGGGAAGCGCGGTAAACAGTATCATGGAAGCCGGATTCCCGGTGATCATCGATCAGAACTTCACGGCAACCATGGAGTCGCTGCTGGATAAGATCGGTGAAGGAGCGATCCAGTGGAAGGTGGTAGTCCGTAACTTCTATCCGGATCTGGATGATGCCATCAAGAATGCAGAAGAGAACCTGGCCAGCATCCGTATTGCGGATGAAGAGTCCGAGGAGATCTGTGATAAATGCGGCGCACGGATGGTGATCAAGTACGGATCCTACGGTAAGTTCCTGGCATGCCCGAACTTCCCGAACTGCCGGAACACCATGCCGTTCTTTGAGAAGATCGGAGTTTCCTGCCCCAAGTGCGGAAAGGATATCGTGATCCGTCGTACACAGAAGGGCCGGATCTATTACGGATGTATCGACATTCCGGAATGTGATTTCATGTCCTGGAGCCGGCCGGTGGCAAAGGCCTGTCCCAAGTGCGGATCCCTGATGACCATCAAGGGTAAGAGGCTTGCCTGCACCGATACCGCCTGCGGATATGTGGAGGCATACAACGAGGATTCACAGCAATAAGTAAATATTCTGACAAATTATAAAATTGTCGTAAAATTGTTGTTGTTTACGTAATAAGTTTGTGCTATATTTATCGTTGGGGTAAAAATGGCACAAACTTTTTATGTTTGGGGGATTTGGAATCTATGAGTGTAACACTTCTGGATCAGACCAGGAAGATCAGCAAACTGCTGCATGATAATTCTTCCCGGGTCGTGATCTTCGACGACATCTGTCGCTGCGTTGGAGAGATCCTTTCGGCAAACTGCATGGTCGTCAGCGCAAAAGGAAAGGTCCTGGGCTTTTACGAACAGAAAGAGGGACCTGGTCTTACGGATCTGCTGGCGGACTCTGTAGGTGAGATGATCGATCCGACACTGAACGAACGGTTTCTGTCGGTTCTGTCCACGAAGGAAAATGTGAATCTGCTTACGCTTGGATTTGCACGCCCGGTGGCAAAGGATATTTCGGCTATCCTGCTTCCGGTCTTTTTCGCGGGAGAACGGATGGGCACCACATTTATCTACCGGAAAAAGGCCGAATACGAGGTAGAGGACATCATCCTCAGCGAATACGCCAATACGGTCATCGAGTTGGAGATCATGCGGGCGCTGTATGAAGAGGATGATGAAGAGAAACGAAAAGAAGAGATCCTGCGGGCCGTGCTGGAATCCCTGTCCGCTTCGGAACAGAAAGCGGTGGGATGTCTGATCCGGGAGCTTCCCGGACCGGAAGGCAATCTGGTCACCAGCCGCGTGGCGGCCAAGTACGGGATCACGCGATCGATCATTGTAAATGCGATCAAAAAACTGGAAGGAGCCGGTGTTCTGGAAGTACAGTCCATGGGCATGCGGGGAACACATATCCGTGTATTGAATGAAGCCATCCTTACCTACTATCAGGATGACAACACGGGCAAAAGAAAGAATAAAGCCAAAGGGGGAACACCATGACTATCGCAACCATAATCGCATTATCTATCGGACTTATCCTGATCATCGTAAGTTTTCTGATGACAGGAAAGGATACAGGGGCCGAGGCAGAGGCAGAGGAGAAGACCACGCCGGGCCTTCGGGAGGAACTGACAGAGGCAGACAAGAAGCAGCTCCGCAAGTTGACGGATAATTATATCCGTGAGTACAGCAAGAAGCAAGTGAAGGACACGGTGAAGAGCACCGTGGATACAAAGGTCCAGGAAGCAGTTTCCTCCAAGCAGTCTGCCATTAATGAGAAGGTTTCCGAGATCGACAAGAAGCTTTCCGAGATCGATGCGCGTGCAGAGGCCGGGGTTAAGACCCTGAAGGATGAGGCAACTGCCATTTCCGCCGGCTGGGATCAGAACCGTGCCGAGGTGGAGTCCGTATATCAGCAGATCACTGAGACGGAAAAGGAAGTAAAGATCCAGCTGAACCTGATCGATGAGTATAAGAAGGGGCTGGAGAAGCTGAAGGAAGAAGCTGACAGCTCGGTGGACCGTCTGCAGCAGGTACAGGCAGCCGGAACCGCAGTCGTCGCAGCAGAGGCTGTAGCAGAAGCGGCTGAAGAGACAGTTGAAGAGACTGTCGAAGAGGCTGAGGAGGCTGCGGAAGCGGCAGTAGAAGAGACTGTGGAAGCCGCAGAAGAAGCAGCAGAAGAAGTAGTTGAGGCGGCTTCGGATGCTGAAGAAGAGGCTGAGGAAGAAGACGACGATTCCGAAGAGGTCGAGGACGAGGAAGAAGAAGACGATTCCGAGGATGACGAGGATGAGGAAGAAGAAGACGATTCCGAGGATGACGAGGACGAGGAAGAGGACGACGATTCCGAGGAAGAAGAAGACGAGGAAGAGGACGACGATTCCGAGGATGACGAGGACGAGGAAGAGGACGACGATTCCGAAGAGGACGAGGAAGAGGATGACGACGATTCCGAGGATGACGAGGATGAAGAAGAGGATGAGGACGATGAGGAGCCGGCAGATGAGGATATCGAGGACGTGTCCGGCGTAGTTCTTCCTTTTGTTCCCGGAAATGTAGCTGAGAGCGTGATCGAGGATGCCACAAAGGAAACACTGAATCACGAGACAGCAGATACAGAAGATGACCTGGATGAATTTGATGAGGACTTTGATGACGAAGAGGATGATCTGAAAGCCATCACTAATCTGGATCAGATCCTGGACCGTGAAGGTATCGATCTGAATGCAGAGGATCCGACACTGAACATCCTGACCATGTACGGTGCGGGGCTCAGTATCATAGAGATTTCCAAGGTTCTGAAAATGGGTGTCGGTGAAGTGAAGTATATCATTGACAGCAACACTTCAAACTAAGCAGGGGAGGAATCGGAGATGAAGAGAAAATACCTGCTGAGAGGCATCGGGATAGGCCTGATCATCGGCGTTTGTGTAACCTATACGGCATTTAAGACCGGAGATTACGGTGAAGCCAAGTCTTCCACATCCACGGAGGCTGTACAAACAACCGAGGAAGCTGCAAAGAAGGCTTCCGAGGAGGCAGCGAAGAAGGCCGAGGAAGAAGCAAAGAAGAAGGCTGAAGAAGAGAAGAAGGCAGCAGAGGCAAAGAAGGCTTCCGAAGAGGCAAAGAAGGCCGAGGAAGAAGCAAAGAAGAAAGCCGAAGAAGAGAAGAAGGAAAAAGAGAAGAAAGAAAAAGAAAAGAAGAAAGCTTCGGAAGAAGCCAAAAAGACAGAAGAAAAGACCGAAGAGAAGACCGAGAAGAAGACCGAAGAAAAGACCGAGAAGAAGACAGAAGCCACAACCGAGAAGAAGGAGGAACCCTCCGGATCGGCGGTTGAGGTTACCATCGAACGGGGAATGACTTCCGAGAAGATCGCCCGGAAGCTTCAGGAGGCAGGCATCGTAGAGAGCGCTTCCGATTTTGATTCCTGGCTGAAGAAGAAGAGATATTCAAATAAACTGCACGTAGGTACATTTACACTGACCCCGGGCATGGACTATGAGGATATCGCAACGGAACTTACAACGAAAGGTTATTAATATGCTGACAGAAATGAAGCATACAGATACGATCAGCGCCGGAGAGGATCTCTCGGCGCTGATTGCTATGAGCGGGGGCGTGGACAGCAGTGTGGCTGCGGAACTCATGAAGGAACGCGGCTACACCTGCGTGGGCTGCACCATGCGTCTCTATGAAAATGACATGATCGGGGAAGATCTGCTGGCCACCTGCTGCAGCAAGAAGGATACGGATGATGCCAGGAGCGTCACGGAGCGGATGGGTATCCCTTATCATATCTTTCATTATGAAAATGAATTTCGCGAGAAGGTGATCGAGCCTTTTGTACAAAGCTATGAGCGATGCGAGACGCCGAACCCCTGTATCGAGTGCAACCGGTTCATGAAGTTCGATGCACTGTATGAGAAGGCACGTGAACTGGGACTGGACAAGATCGTCACCGGGCACTATGCAAGGATAGAAGAAAGGGACGGGCATTTTTATCTGAAGAAAGCGCTGTATCCGGCGAAGGATCAGAGCTATGTCCTTTACTGCATGACGGAAGAACAGCTGTCCCGAACGCTGTTCCCCCTGGGGGAGTACACCAAGGAAGAGGTAAGAGCGCTTGCCGAGGCAAAGGGCTTCCGCACGGCGGAGAAGAAGGAAAGCCAGGACATCTGCTTCGTTCCCGACGGCGACTATGCGGGAATGATCTGCAGATACAGAAACCGTGATTATCCGGAAGGGGATATCGTGGACCGTGAAGGAAATGTACTGGGCCGCCACAAGGGACTCATCCATTACACCATCGGACAAAGAAGAGGCCTGGGCGTGCCTGCAGACCGGAGGCTTTATGTGACCCGGCTGGATCCGGAGAAGAATCAGGTGATCCTTTCGGATGAGGAGGATCTCTTTCATACGGAAGTGAAGATCCGGGATTTCCACTGGATCACGGGAGAGATACCGGCAGGCGAGATCCGGTGTAAGGCGAAGATCCGTTACCGTCATACCGAGCAGCCGGCCACGCTTATCCCCGGTCCCGAGGGAGGAACGGCCCTGCTCAGGTTTGACGAGCCCCAACGGGCAGCCACGCCGGGGCAGTCGGCGGTCATCTATGACGGAGACTACGTGCTGGGAGGCGGGATCATCACCCCGGAACAGTAGATACTGCAGATATACATTTTTTCTCTTGCAAGTCCATTCAGGATATGATATTATAGGCGTTGCGCTAAAAAACATGCAATACCTAGGGGACGCTGGTGCCGCGAAGGCGGTTTGCGGTCTGTAAGGGTATGCAGAAGAAAAACCAGGAGGTAAACTATGAGCGTTATTTCTATGAAGCAGTTACTCGAGGCAGGTGTTCATTTCGGACACCAGACAAGACGTTGGAATCCCAAGATGTCTGAGTACATCTATACCGAGCGTAACGGGATCCACATCATCGACCTGCAGAAGTCCGTTGTAAAGATGGACGAGGCTTACAAGGCAGTATTTGACACTGTTGCTGACGGTGGCAAGATCCTCTTTGTAGGTACCAAGAAGCAGGCACAGGATTCTATCCAGACAGAAGCTGAGCGTTGCGGTATGTACTACGTTAACCAGAGATGGCTCGGCGGTATGCTCACTAACTTCAAGACCATCAAGTCCCGTGTAGAGACACTGAAGAAGTATGAGCGTATGGAAGCAGACGGAACCTTCGATGCACTTCCGAAGAAGGAAGTTGTTAAGATCAAGAAGGAGATGGAGAAGCTGCAGAAGAACATCGGTGGTGTTAAGGAAATGAAGAAGCTGCCGGATATGATCTTCGTTGTAGATCCCCGCAAGGAGCACATCTGCATTCAGGAAGCACACGTTCTGGGTATCCCGCTTGTAGGTATCGCTGATACAAACTGCGATCCGGAAGAGCTGGACTATGTAATCCCCGGAAATGATGATGCGATCCGTGCCGTAAAGCTGATCGTATCCAAGCTTGCTGACGCTGTTATCGAGGCTAACCAGGGCGCAGACGCTGAGTCTGTAGCAGCTGCTGAGGCTGAGAGTGCAGAAGCAGAGGCAGTTGAGGAGTAAGACTTAACCATAGGTCATTCCGAGCCGGAAGGTAAGGAATCTTTTGATCGATATAAGGAGAAAGATTATGGCTATTACAGCAGCAGATGTAAAGAATTTGAGAGAAATGACCGGTGCCGGCATGATGGATTGCAAGAAGGCACTGACAGAGACAGACGGCGATTTTGATGCAGCTGTTGAGTTCCTTCGTAAGAAGGGTCTTGCTACCGCAGAGAAGAAGGCAGGACGTATCGCTGCAGAGGGTATCGTATCTACTATCGTTTCCGAAGACGGAAAGACAGCTACGATCATCGAGGTTAACTCCGAGACAGACTTCGTAGCAAAGAACGAAGTATTCCAGACCTACGTAGCAGGTCTTGCAAAGCAGATCAATGACGGTGATTATGCTGACATGGATGCATTCCTTGCAGCAAAGTCCGAGATCGATCCGTCCGCAACCGTTACAGAGCATCACAAGGCTATGGTTGCAAAGATCGGTGAGAACCTGACTATCCGTCGTTTCGAGAAGATCACAGGCGATGCTATCGTTTCTTACATCCACATGGGTGGTAAGATCGGTGTTCTTGTAGAGGCTGAGTGCGACGCTGTTTCCGACGCAGTAAAGGAAGCAATGAAGAACCTGGCTATGCAGATCGCAGCTATGAATCCGTCCTATGTAAAGAGAGAAGAGATCAGCGCAGATACCCTTGTAAAAGAGAAGGATATCGTTGTTGACAGCTCCATCGCAGATCCGGCATCCCTTCCGAAGCCGCTTCTGAATGCTCTCTTTGACGAGGTTCTTGCAAACGGCAGCTTTGCTGATGAGGATAAGGCTATCCTTGAGGAGAAGAGAAATGACAAGTATCTCTTCAACTTCCTTTCCGATGCAGCAGTTCAGACCCTGAGAGACCTTGCAGCTACACATAAGGCTGAGTATCTTGACAACAAGATCTTCAGCGGCCTGGTAGAGGGACGTTTCTCCAAGCATCTGAAGGAGATCTGCCTGGTAGACCAGACTTACGTAAAGGCTGAGAACAAGGAAAATGTAGCTCAGTACGTAGCGCAGGTAGCTAAGGACAACGGCTGCAAGTTCGAGATCAAGAAGTTCATCCGTTTCGAGACAGGTGAAGGTCTTGAGAAGAAGAACGAAGACTTCGCAGCAGAAGTTGCAGCACAGATGAATAAGTAAATATTAAAGTTTCAACTACGAAATGCGGTTTTTTCCATAAACCGCATTTCACAATGTAAAGGAGTTATGAATTATGGCTATTTTATTTGGTGTATTGGCAATTATTACAGGTTTCTTTCTTCCGTTCCTGTTTGGATGGGTCGGATTTGTGATCCCGATGGTATTTGCGGCTCTTGCAATCGTTTTCAACATTCTGAAGAACAAGAAGAATGCTGAGCAGGAACTTCCGAAGACCAAGGCAGGTCTTGTCTGCGGTATCGTTGGTGCAGTACTTGCTATCCTTATGATCGTAGGTCTTCAGGCTGCTACCGGCAAGATCAAGAGTGAAATGGAAAAGTACGGCGTAAGCCACTTCCCGATCCTCGAGAAGACCGTTGACAAACTGGGATCCGGCGGTCTCGTAGGTATGATCATTACTGCAAAGGATGAGGCTGCAAAGGGTATTGATGAGCTGAAGAAGGAGTTTGAGAACCTTCAGGAATACATGAAGGGAAATACACCGGCTGATGAGACACCGGCTTCCGAGGCTTCTTCCGAAGCTGCAGGTGGTGAGAATGCTACTGCTGCTGAAGGCGGAGCAGAAGAAGGCGGCGTAGAAGAAGGCGGAGCTGAAGAAGGCGGCGCAGAAGAAGGCGGTGAGGAACCGCAGGGCGACCTTGAAGGCGGCGACGCTCAGGAATAATAGATATAAGGGCAGGGATGATCCCTGTTCGGCGAGGGACCGGTACATGATGCGTACCGGTCCTTTTTTCGTACAAGAACTGTTCCTGTCTCTGTTTTACGGGATGAAAATGTGGTAAAATGCTGTATAAGGAGGCGGGAAGACATGATGATCAACAGATTAAAGAAGATATGTGAAGAAAAGGGATTACAGGGTATACTGATCACCGATCCCTATAACCTGCAGTATTTCACGGGCTTCCGCGGTGGCGAAGGGTATGGGCTCTTTACGGCCGGCCGTGGGATCCTGTATGTGGATTCCCGATATACGGAGGCCGCCACGCTGGAATGTAACGCTGCCGGGTCGGGGTTTACGGTTACGGAATTCAACCGGGAACATCCGCTGATGGAACTGCTGGAACAGCAGCTTGCGGAGGACTTTGTCAGGGAAATGGGATTTGAGGACCGGAGTATGGTCTGCAGCACGTACATTTCCTATAAAGAAAAACTGAAGTCCGTACAGATGATCCCGCTGGAAGACAGTCTGGTGCGGGAACGCCGGATCAAGACTCCGGAAGAACTGGAACTTCTGAAGAAGGCCGAGGCCATAGGAGACCGGGCATTCTCCGAAATCCTTTCCGTGCTTCATGTGGGGATGACGGAGCTGGAGGTGGCTGCGGAGCTGGAGTATCGGATGAAGAAGGCCGGAGCCGGAGGGCTGTCCTTTGATACCATAGCAGCGTCCGGGATCCACAGTTCCATGCCTCATGCGATCCCCTCGGAGAAGAAACTGGAAGAAGGGGATTTTCTCACCATGGATTTCGGCTGCATCTACCGGGGATACTGCTCGGATATGACGCGGACCGTGGTGATGGGAAAAGCAAATGAAGAGCAGAAGAAGGTCTACCGGACCGTACTGGAGGCCCAGACACTGGCCATGGAAGGCCTTCGTCCGGGAATGCGCTGCTGTGATGTGGATCGTATCGCAAGAGACCATATCGGGGAAGCCGGGTACGGACAGTATTTTGGACACGGGCTGGGTCACTCCGTGGGGCTTTACATTCATGAGAGTCCGGCGCTGAATACCAGGGACGAGACCATCCTGGAACCGGGCATGATCGAAACCATCGAGCCGGGCATATATATCCCGGGCTTCGGAGGAGTCAGGATCGAGGACATGGGCGTGGTGACGGAGAAGGGATATCAGAGTTTTGCTTCTTCTCCGAAGGAACTGATCGAGATCGAAAACTGACGGAGGCTTACGAAGATAATGCAGCCGCGTTGGGCGGGTGGTTGTTAAATCCGGGTTAAACATGATATAATCAGACTTAAGTATACGTTCATTTTTTCATTTATCGGATCATAGGAAGATACGGGGTAAGTACATGGCTGGAAAAAGTGAAGCTTATATCCAGGCTATCTGGGATGCAACATATGCGCTTCAGGATGAGCAGCAGATGGAGAACGGACTCTCCACCTGTCTCACCATCCTGGGGAATACGGTCGGCTGCGAGGCCGGCTTTGCGTGGTTGTATGACTCCAGGGATCAGCGGATGTATGTGGTGGCCTGCCACGGAAAGATAGACGTTACCGGTGTCAGCATCGGTGTTTCACAGGGGATTATCGGAACCGTTTTTCATAATCAGCAGCCCATGCGGATCGATAAATGCAGCACGGATCCCAGATTCAACGCTGCGGAGGATGAGGAGACCGGTTTCCGGACAGATACACTGCTGTGTGTTCCGCTGAAAACCGCCGGAAATATATTCGGATGTCTCCAGATGATCAACAAGTCGTCGGGAGTATTCAGTGAAGAGGATGAAGAACTGGCAGGAAATATAGCGGCACTTGCTGCTATGGATATCGAGGATAAGGGATACACGGTCAACATGCGTGTACAGAAGAATCCCGTCATATCCCTCCGGGGCGTAAAGAAGATCTTTCCCTCCGGTGAAAGCACCATTACTGTCCTTAAGGGGATCGATCTGGACATCTATGAAGGAGAGTTCCTGGTCATCCTGGGAGAGAGCGGCTGCGGCAAAACAACCATGCTGAATATCATCGGAGGTATGGACAGCCTTTCCGAGGGTACCGTCACTGTGGACGGAAAGGATTTCTCCCATCCCACGGATCGTGAGCTGACCCTGTACCGCAGGGACTTCATCGGCTTTATCTTCCAATCCTATAACCTGATGCCGAACCTTTCGGCACTGGAGAATATCGAATTCGTTGCGGAAAACTGCAAGAATCCCATTTCCCCGGAAGAAGCTCTGGCTGTAGTAGGTATGTCACAGCGGGCGGGACATTTTCCGTCCCAGATGTCCGGAGGACAGCAGCAGCGGATCTCCATCGCCAGGGCGCTTGCCAAGAATCCGCGCATGATCCTTGCAGACGAACCCACCGCGGCACTGGATTTCCAGACCGGACAGGAGGTTCTGGTGCTGGTGGAGAAGATCGTCCGGGAGCAGGGAAAGACGGTTGTCATGATCACGCATAACGCGGAGATCGCAAAGATGGCAGATCGTGTGATCAAGCTTCGGAGTGGACTCATCTCCAGCGTGCGGATCAACATGAAGCCCCTGAAAGCGGTTGAAATCATCTGGTAGGTACCATTCATGAAGAAAACACAGAGGAAAGACGCTATACGTAATATCTTTCGAAAGAAGGTATCCTGGCTCTCCATCGCTATCGTGTCCATGATAACGGTTGGGGTTTTTCTGGGATGCCGTTTTTATCGTACCGCATCCGCAAGAGATATAGCTGAGTTCGTGAAATCACATAACTTCAAGGATATGGATGTGGTTACCAGCGCGGGACTTTCCCAAAATGAGATAGATAAACTCCGGGCCGTGGAAGGCGTAAAGGATGTGGAGGGCTATCATCAGATAGATGCAACCGTACGCTTCGACGGGAAACCCGTAGCCATGAGCTTGATCCGGCTGACGGAGAGGATCAGTACGCCGGAACTGGTGGATGGAAAACTGCCGGAGAAGAAGGGAGAGCTGGCCATCAGCAAGACCTACGCGGAGAAAAACGGCGTAAATATCGGTGATCAGGTGGTGGTGACTGCCGACGGAAATCAGGGAAAGCTTCTGGCCACGAATAACTATGAGATCGTGGGTATCGTGAACCATCCGGAGTTTCTTCAGCTCCGGTTTACCAGCTATGTTCTGGCTTCCGATGCGTCCTTTGATACCCAGATGATCGACGGGGGATATCTCCGGGCGTTGATCCGGTTGGAATATCCGGACGATGTGGACATTTTCAGCTCGGCGTATTATGACGAGATCCATGATACGGAAATGAAGATCCGGGATATGCTTCCCGCACTGGCCGAAGAACGCGAGAAGACGCTTCGCGCAAAAGCGGAGGAACGGCTGGAGGAAGAAATCCGGGAGCCGAAGCAGAAGATCGAGAAAGCGGAAAAGGATCTGGAAGAAGGAAAGGCGAAACTGGAAACCGAGCATGAGAAGCTGGTTGAAGGAAAGGCCGAGATCGAGAAAGATGAACCGCTGGTGAAGGACGCCGAGAAGTTCCTGGCTGACGGGAAAAAGAAACTGGATCAGGCGTATCAGGAGATCGTTTCCGGTGAGCGGACGTTGTTCCTGGAAAACCAGGCATTTCTCGAAAAGAAAGCAGCGGCAGAGAAAATGCTGAAGGAGGCCGAGAAGAAGCTCGGGACGATAGACAAAAGGATACAGAAAGCGGAAACCCTGATCGGCCAGGCGGAGCTTGCTCTTAAGGCAGCTGCCCAAAAGAAGGGGATGAAGGATCTTCCGAAGGATTATTATGACCTGAAGGAACGGGTCATAGGATATTACCAGCCTGCAATGAATAAGATGGTCGAGACCGGAAAGGAAGATACATCACTGATCGCGAAGGCAGAGAAGAAGGCAGTCAAAGATGTAGTGGAAACCTACAAGAAATCAAAGCCTTTGCAAAAAATGGCTAACGCGATGACCTACAAGTCAGTACTGGGAATGCTCAGTAACCTGTATCCGGACACCAAAGTCGCCGACCTGGTGAAACAGGGACAGATCCTTGCCGGCTCGGAGGATTCCTTCCTGATCCCGCTCCGTGAGTATCTGAAGAAACAGAAGAGTACACTCACCGTCAGCGAACTCTATAAAAAGATGGACTCGGATCCCGTCATGAAGAAATGGGGACAGACCGAGGTCACCAAAATGGGGAAGAACTGGGAGAACATACTGGCGAAATACTTCAGCGGCGTGGGAAATGCCGGTGCCGCAAGAGCTGCGATCACCCTCGCCTACAGAGCGCTGAACGCCAAGAAGTCGGATGTGCTGAAACTGCTGGCCGCCGGAAAAGCCAAACTGGATGAGGGTGAGAAACAGCTGAATGAAGGTAAGGCGAAGTATGCCGAGGGGCAGAAGACTTATCAGCAGAAACAGGCGGAATATACCGAAGGTAAAAAAGAACTGGAAAGCGGAAAGCAGAAGTATGAGGACGGACTGAAGCAGTACAACGAAGGTGAGAAGAAGTACGAGGAGGGGAAGAAGGAGTACGAAGTAAAGAAGGCTGAGTTTGACAAAAAGGTGGCTGAAGAACGGGAGAAAATGCTCCTTATGACAGAGTCACATT
>Ga0265298_10006788_pt1 | contig 14044 bp, 7 predicted proteins | sample AusTroGonzalo_MG_3_FD_193486 | JGI IMG/M metagenome (GOLD analysis project Ga0265298, IMG submission 193486) | Bovine rumen microbial communities from tropical cattle in Woodstock, Queensland, Australia - Gonzalo_01 | ecosystem: Host-associated > Mammals > Digestive system > Stomach > Rumen ...
TGCTTGCATTCAGGAATCTGAGGTGGAAACCTCGAAAAAAGCGCTGACCGTTTTTCTGATTATCACCGTTCTGTTGTTTGTGTTCTTGATTCCCGTCTTCAATAGTTACAAGGAGGGTACGCATCTTTTGAATTTTGGCGATGTGGAGATGAACCGAATGTATTGCCTTATTGGAGCGTTTGCTACGGTTATTGTGGCATTGTTGGTGGCACATTCAAAATCGAAGAAAAACAGTGATGGATGGGGAGCGTTGCAGTATCCGCAGTTGGCCTTGGGATTGATTGCACTGTTTTTCTACGTTGGTGTTGAGGTGTCTATTGGAAGTAATTTGGGTGGTCTGCTCAACGAAGATGCTTTTGGAGGTTATTCGGCTGCCGAGATAGCGCCGTTTATCTCAATGTATTGGGGCGGATTGATGATTGGCCGTTGGTGTGGAGCCGTGTTGGTCTTCAATTTTAAGAAAACGACAAAGATAATCGCCATGATTGTGGCACCGTTGTTGGCGTTTTGTCTGGTGCTTGCCGTTAATACCATTGCCGGTCACGATATGAGCGTATTGTATTATTTCGTAGTTTGCGTCTTGGTGCAAGTCGTTGCATTTATCCTTTGTAAGGAAAAACCTGCACGGACATTATTCACATTTTCCGTATTGGCAATAATAGCAATGGTCATAGGACTTTGTACCACAGGAATGACAGCCGTATATGCGTTCCTTTCAGGAGGATTGTTTTGTAGCATTATGTGGTCGAATATCTATACACTCGCTTCGCTCGGACTTGGAAAATACACATCACAGGGTTCTTCGTTCTTGGTGATGATGATTTTGGGTGGTGGAATCATTCCTCCAATTCAAGGAAAGTTGGCGGATATTATCGGAATTCATTATTCGTATATCATTCCTATAATTTGTTTTGCATATATCGCGTTTTACGCCATCGCGTCGAGACGAATTTTGCAACGACAAAATATCCAGATTGACTAATTACTTTCTGTAAAAAAAACGGCAAACCTTTAGGGGATTGCCGTTGAAATGAATTAATCTATTTTTATACCAAATTTTCGTAGTTTAGGTGGAAGAATATCATCAAGTCTTTCAATATCTTTGTCTGTTAATTCAATTAAATTTAAATTGAAGACAGAAAGTGAAAGATGCTTGAAAATCTATACATTTTTTTATCAAAAAAAACGTTAATAGATTACGAAAATCTCGTAATTTTTCAAATTCAGTTACATTTTAAAATTATTTTCTTTGTTAGTATTTCATATTATTATATTTTTGCAGTGTTTAATTTAAATATGTAAGAACAACTGTATAAAATGTAATGAGATGGAAAAAAGATGGTATGTTTTTATGGCTATTTTGCTGGCAATTACGATAATTGGCTGTTTTGTGCCAGCACAACCTGAAATTTGGACATTAAGCGACAATGTCAACCTTGCCGATGTGGCGTGGCTGCTGACGGCAACTATTTTCGTGCTGATGATGACACCGGGACTTTCGTTGTTTTATGGAGGTATGGTTCGCAAGAAAAACATCATTTCCACAATTCTACAGAGTATTGTGGCAATGGGACTTATCAGCGTGATCTGGGTATTTTGCGGATTTAGTCTTGCCTTTGGCGACGATTTGGGCGGAATAGTCGGTAACCCGAGCACATATTTCTTTATGCACAATGTGGGCGGTCAGGCAACCGACAAACTTTCAACGCAATTGGGATTAACAATTCCGCTTGCGTTGTATGCCTTGTTTCAGATGAAATTTGCCATCATCACGCCGTCGCTTATCACTGGTTCGTTTGCCGAACGCGTGCGTTTTTCAGGCTATATGGTGTTTATGGCGTTGTTTTGTTTATTCATTTATTGTCCTCTCGCCCACTGCACATGGCATCCCGACGGACTTTTTGCACAAATGCACGTAAAAGACTTTGCCGGCGGAATCGTTGTTCACGCTTCTTCGGGTGTGGCTGCTCTTGTGGGAGCGTTGTTCCTAGGCAAACGACGTAATTTGGAGTCGCAACCTGCAAATATCCCATATGTAGTTTTAGGTGCGTCGATGTTGTGGCTTGGTTGGTTCGGTTTCAACGCAGGTTCGAGTCTTGCCGCCAACGAAGTGGCTGTTAAAGCGTTCCTGAACACAAACACTGCCGCCGCCACGGCAATGCTTACGTGGTTGTTCTTCGACGGACTCCGTGGCAGAAAACCTTCGGCTATGGGCGCGTCGGTAGGTGGCGTTGTGGGTTTGGTTGCCATTACGCCTTCGGCTGGCTGGGTAAGTACGTCGGAAAGCGTTTTGATTGCATTTGTTACAACATTGATTTGCAACGCCGCTTGCTATATCAAAAACAAGAAAACCGCCGTTGACGATGCTCTTGACGTATTCCCTACTCACGGACTTGGAGGTATTGTGGGAACATTGCTCACTGGCATATTTGTGTACAAATACGAACCTGAACTTGCCGAAGATGGTGTCACTCATTTGCAATTCTTTATAAATCACGTGATTGCAGTCGTCGTAGTATTTGTATATACATTTGGCGTATCGTATGGACTATATTGGATTACCAACAAAATGATTCCGATGCGTGTAGGTGCCGACTGTGAAGAAATCGGCCTCGACCGAAGCCAACACGACGAACATTATGGTCGCTTACGTGAAATTGCTGAATACGACGAGAAGAACTTGGAGATATAAACCAATAAAATGAATAGAAAAGGCGAAATCAGAAGATTTCGCCTTTTTTGTATAATAGCATTTTTCAGATTTATTTCTCCATCGCAGCTCTTACAAATTCCACGAACAACGGATGTGGATTGATTACACGGCTTCGATATTCTGGATGGAACTGCACTGCCACAAACCACGGATGTGATGGTATTTCAACAATTTCTACCAGATTTGATTCTGGATTTATACCTGTGGCAACCATACCTGCTTGCTCAAATTCCTGTAAATAGCTGTTATTGAACTCATAGCGATGACGATGTCGTTCTACAATTTTGTCGGTGCCATAAATTTTAGCAGCAAGCGAGTTTGGTTTGAGCGAACAAGGATAACTGCCGAGACGCATTGTTCCACCCATCTGTGTAAGGTTTTTCTGACTTTCCATAATGTCGATGACAGGATATAGCGTATCAGGATTCATTTCTGTGGAATTTGCATTGGCATGTCCAAGCACGTTTCTCGCAAATTCAATCACGGCACATTGCATACCCAAACAGATACCGAGGAACGGTATCTTGTTTTCTCGAGCAAATTGAATCGCAACGAATTTTCCTTCAATACCTCGGTTGCCAAACCCAGGAGCAACCAATATGCCAGTACAGTCGGCAAGTTCTTGCTGTACGTTTTCTTTGGTAAGATGCTCCGACTGAACAAGTTTCACTTTTACCTTGCATTTATGCACGGCTCCGGCGTGAATGAAAGATTCCAGAATTGATTTGTATGCGTCGGGTAATTCCACATATTTTCCCACCAACGCCACCTGAATGGTCGTCTGCGGATTGTAGAAATTCTGCAAAAACGTTCTCCATGGAACCATCGGCGGTTTTTCGCCAACTTCCATACCGAATTTTCTCAAAATGGCTTCGTCAAGATTTTGTTCCGCCATGGCAATTGGCACCTGGTAGATAGTTTTTTGGTCAACCGACTGCACCACTGAATCCAAATCAACGTTGCAGAACTGACCGACTTTTCGACGAAGCTCCGTTGAAAGTTCGTGTTCAGTACGGAGCACGAGTATATCGGGTTGAACACCAGCCTGTTGCAATTGTTTTACCGAATGCTGTGTCGGTTTTGTCTTCAACTCCTGACTTGCTTCCAAAAATGGGACAAGTGTAAGATGCACAAACAAACAGTCGTGTTCCATTTCCCATTTCATCTGACGAATCGCCTCAATAAACGGCAGGGATTCTATATCGCCCACAGTTCCTCCTATTTCGGTGATGACAAAATCGTAGCCTTTGTTACCCACGGCCTGAATGTTGTATTTGATTTCGTCGGTTATGTGAGGAATGATTTGCACCGTTTTGCCGAGGAAATCGCCGCGACGCTCTTTTTCTATCACGTTGCGATAAATTCTTCCCGTAGTGATGTTGTTTGCCTGTGTTGTCTCGTGGTCAAGAAAACGTTCGTAGTGACCAAGATCGAGGTCGGTTTCGGCACCGTCGGTGGTCACGTAACATTCACCGTGTTCGTAAGGATTCAGCGTTCCTGGATCAATGTTAAGGTAAGGATCGAGTTTCTGGATAGTAACATGAAACCCACGTGCCTGTAATAGTTTTCCGATTGAGGACGAAATAATGCCTTTTCCCAAACCCGACACCACGCCGCCAGTTACAAATATATATTTAGTCTTTGCCACGACACAAAAATTTAAGTTTACAATTATGAAGCAAACTATCATTTGCTTTTCATTTGCAAATCAACAAATTTTTCTTTCAAATTGAAAGCAAAATCGTATAAAAAGTTTGCAAAGCAAAGAAATTACGTGTTTTTCGTAGAAAAACGTAAGAAATCTTTTTGTGTCGTTCCTATTCTTTTCTATTTCATCAACTCGTTATCCAAATTCACCGGCGAAGTGGCGGTTGCCTCGGTTTCGCCCGTCAGGACTCTCACAACGGCCTTCTGCATAAACGGGTCGCTGCTGTAAGCGTTGATTAACAAGGAATTTTTGTTCAGATAGTATTTGTTGTAATACGGATTGCTGAACGAAACGCCAATAACTTTTTCTTTCGGCAATTTCACCATAGTCCACAAGCAATATGCCTCGTAATCCTTCAATAGTGGCGAGCCGATTGGCGCAAAGTAGTGGTTTTCGAAGCAGACTATCACTTTGTCGTATTCCAGAATTCTGTGCCATTGCCACTCCCATTCGTCTTTGTGGAGGTCGTGACGAACATCGACTTGGAAACCTCTGTTTTCCAGTTCTTGTTTCATTGTGGCAAACGTTGCGGTATAGTCGTTATGGCTGATGTTAGCCAACAAGATTCGTTTTGTTGTGTTCGTGTCCAATGGAATCTGTCCACCTTTGTTCTGCACGATTGTCACTGCTTTTTCAGCCAAATCAGTCAATTTTTCGTTGGCATACGCATCAAAACCCTCGGGTTTCGGTTGAGCGACAGGAGTACGATTTTCCTTGTCTATCAAATTGAAACGTTCACGCAGTGCCCATACACGTTCTACTGCATCGTCAAGGCGTTCCATAGGAATTTCGCCACGATTGATGCGGGCTTCTATCGTGTCCATGTAGCCAAGCGGCGGCCACAACACTATGTCGGCACCAGCCACAAAGCATTGTACGGCAGTTTCCAATTCCGATTCATAGAAACCATAACCGCCACCCATATTCAACGCATCGGAAATTACTACGCCTTTATAGCCCATTTCTTGCTTCAACAACTTCTGCATCAATTCTTTAGAAAGTGTTGCAGGAAGAAAATCACCATTCATGGTATCTTTTTTCTGATATGCAGGAAAACGAAGGTGACCGACCATAATCGAAGGTGTGTTTTCCTTAATGACTGTTTTGAAGATTTTTCCGTACGATTTCTGCCATTCTACCCACGAAAGATTGTTGGCAGACGTTACCAAATGTTGGTCGCAGATGGTTGCCCCGTCACCAGGGAAATGTTTCACCGTGGTAATGACATTTTGGTCTTGCAAACCTTTCATCTGGCTCTGCAGAAGCGGAATTGCACGTTCAGCGTCATCGGAAATCGAACGTTCAATTACTAGCGGGTGCAACGGGTTGATATTCAGGTCGCTCACAGGGGCAAGCACCCAGTTGAAACCCATTTCACGTGCCTCAACGCCGAGAATTTTTCCGTGAGCATACGCCAGAGCGGTGTCATTTGCCGCACCAATAGCCATCTCAACAGGAAGTTTCGTCGCCGTGTTGTAATTATATCCTGCTCCACGTTCAAAGTCTTCGCTGATGAAAAGCGGCAACTTCGAAGCTCTATTATATTCTTTTATAATCTGTGGAATAAATGTCTCAAACAACAGAGTATCAGGCTTTTGGTAGGTAAAATGCCATTGAGCCATGAATAAACCACCAACGGGATATTTCATAAAAAACGTGTCGAGTGTGCCATTTCCAATCTCTTTGTGCATATACATATCGGACGTGACCATCATCGTCTGGCCGATTTTCTCGCGAAGCGTCAGCTGTTTCCACGTTGTGTCGGTTGCAATTTGTTCGTTGTTGTTTTCGATTTGCGAACACGATACACATAATCCGCAAAGTAAAATTGTTGGAAGAAGAAATTTTTTCATAAACCGCATATTTTGAATCGTTACAAATATACGGTTTTTGATTTACATAACATCGCTTTTCCTAACAAGAAAACACTTTTTCTCATCAATACTCGTTCCAACTCTTGATTTCCAATTCGTCCATCGAAAGATTGCAAAATGCTGTGATAAATGCATTTGCGAGGCGGGCATTCGTCAACAATGGAATGTTGTAGTCGATAGCGCCACGGCGAATGGAATAATCGTTGTCCAACTCTGATTTGCTGTGGTTTTTCGGAACATTGATAACAAAATCGAAATGTTTTTGTCTGATGTAATCCATCACATTCGGTTGCAAATTCTCGTCTGGCCAGTGCATTGTGGTTGCTTCCACGCCATGTTCACGCAAAAATTCCACAGTACCTTTCGTTCCGTACAACGAATATCCTTTTTTCACAAGCAGACGGCACGGCTCCAACAGTTCCAATTTGCTCTTGGTAGGTCCCGTACTTAGGAATATGTTCTGTTTCGGAATGGTGTAACCAACCGAAAGCATTGATTTTAGAATAGCCTCATAGAAATTGTCGCCAATACAACCAACTTCACCCGTTGACGACATATCAACGCCCAAAACAGGGTCGGCCTTAGCCAAACGAGCAAAACTGAACTGTGGCGCCTTGATACCAACGTAATCAAGGTCGAAGAGCGATTTGTCGAACTTGGTGACTTTGCCGCCAAGCATAACTTGAGTGGCTTGTTCTATGAAATTGGTTTTCAATACCTTAGATACAAACGGGAAACTTCGGGAAGCACGAAGGTTACATTCTATCACCTTAATATCGTTGTCCTTCGCCAAAAATTGAATGTTGAACGGACCCGAAATCTCCAGACTCTTGGCTATGGCACGGCTGATTTTTTTAATACGACGAACCGTTTCCAAATACAATTTTTGTGGCGGAAACGTCATTGTGGCATCGCCAGAGTGTACGCCGGCAAATTCCACGTGTTCGGAAATTGCGTAACTCAACACCTCGCCATTTTGTGCAACAGCATCAATCTCAATTTCTTTCGCTTGCTCAATAAACTGCGTTACAACAACAGGATGTTGTTTCGACACTTTTGTCGCCAACGTGAGAAAATGTTCCATTTCCTCCTTGTTCGAAACCACGTTCATTGCTGCGCCCGAAAGCACGTAAGACGGACGAATCAAAACAGGGAAGCCTACTTCGTCAACAAATTCAAAAATATCGTCCATGCTTGTCAATTCTCGCCAGCGAGGCTGGTCTATGCCAAGTTCGTCGCACATTTCGGAGAATTTATGACGGTCTTCGGCACGGTCAATGTTGACAGGCGATGTTCCCAAAATCGGTACATTCTGATGATACAAACGCATAGCCAGGTTGTTTGGAATCTGACCACCAGTAGAGATGACCAATCCGTGTGGCGCTTCCAAATCGCAGATGTCGAGCACGCGTTCAAGCGTAAGTTCGTCGAAATACAGACGGTCGCACGAATCGTAGTCGGTTGAAACCGTTTCGGGGTTATAGTTTATCATTACAGAGCGATAACCCTCTTTTTTGATGGTATTCAAGGCATTGATGCCACACCAGTCGAATTCAACCGACGAACCGATGCGGTAAGCACCCGAGCCAAGCACTATCACTGATTTCTTATCACCTTGGAATGCAATGTCGTGAGTTTCACCCGAATAGGTAAGATATAGATAATTCGTTTGTGCAGGATATTCTGCGGCAAGCGTGTCGATTTGCTTTACCACAGGGACAATTCCGTGCGATTTACGGAATTTACGCACAGCGTCGATATTGTCTTCCATAGCGTTGTCGCTTGAGTTGAGGACAAGACGGGCAATCTGGAAATCGGAGAAGCCACGGATTTTCGCCTCACGAAGCAAGTCAACGGGAACGTTTTGCAATGTATCGTATTGTGATAGTTTTGTTTGAATGGCAGCAATGTTCTTCAACTTTTCGAGGAACCATTTGTCAATCTTGGTCAGTTCGTGGATTTTGTCAACCGAATAGCCTTTTGTCAACGCGATGTTGATGGCGAAAATACGCATATCCGTCGGTTTTTGCAGTTCGTGGTCAAGGTCGTCGAATGCAATGTCGTGGTTTGCCACAAAACCATGCATTCCTTGGCCAATCATACGCAAACCTTTCTGAATAACTTCCTCGAACGTACGGCCAATTGCCATAATTTCGCCCACAGATTTCATCGACGAACCGATTTCCTTCGACACGCCGGCGAATTTTCCCAAATCCCAACGAGGGATTTTGCACACAATATAATCGAGAGCAGGTTCGAAAAACGCGCTCGTTGTTTTTGTTACAGAGTTTTTAAGTTCGAAAAGACCATAGCCTAATCCGAGTTTTGCTGCCACAAACGCAAGCGGGTAACCCGTTGCCTTCGATGCCAATGCCGATGAACGGCTCAAACGGGCATTTACCTCAATCACACGATAATCTTCGGAATTAGGGTCAAGGGCGTACTGCACGTTACATTCGCCCACAATTCCTATATGACGAACAATCTTGATTGCAAGTTCACGCAATTTGTGGTATTCCGCATTGGAAAGCGTCTGCGACGGAGCAACCACAATACTTTCGCCTGTGTGGATTCCCAGCGGGTCGAAGTTTTCCATATTACAAACCGTAATACAGTTGTCGTAACAGTCGCGGACAACCTCGTACTCAACTTCTTTCCAACCTTTAAGTGATTCTTCCACAAGCACTTGCGAAGAATATGCAAAAGCCGTTTCACACAACTTTTTCAATTCATCTACATTGGAACAGAAACCACTTCCAAGTCCGCCCAATGCGTATGCGGCACGAACAATCACGGGAAATCCAAGTTTTTCAACGGCTTTCACTGCCTCTTCAACCGATTCCACTGCTTCGCTTCGAGCAGTTTTAACATTGATCTCGTTCAATTTCTGAATGAACAAATCTCGGTCTTCGGTGTTTTTAATGGCTTGAACGGGAGTACCCAAAACTTGTACGCCGTATTTTTCAAACACACCATTGTCGTACAACGCTGTTCCACAGTTCAATGCGGTTTGTCCGCCAAAAGCCAGTAAAATACCCTGCGGACGTTCCTTTTGAATGACACGTTCCACAAATTCTGGCGTTACGGGCAAGAAATAAATTTTGTCGGCAATGCCTTCCGACGTTTGTACGGTGGCGATATTCGGGTTGATAAGAATGGTCTCAATTCCTTCCTCACGCAATGCTTTCAAGGCTTGCGAGCCAGAATAGTCGAACTCGCCGGCTTCACCGATTTTTAACGCTCCAGAACCTAAAACTATAACTTTTTGTATATCGTTTTTCATAATGTGGATTATTTGTTGTGTTTATGTTGTTCGACTACAGCGATGAATTTCTCAAACAGGAAGCGGGTGTCAGTCGGACCGCCGTTTGCTTCGGGGTGGAACTGCGTTGCGAAGATAGGTTTCGACTTGTGTTTGATTCCTTCGCAAGTGCCGTCGTTCAAATTCAGAAAATATGGTTCCCAGTCGTTTGTCAGTTTTGAATGGTCAACGGCAAAACCATGATTTTGTGAAGTTATGTAACACTTATTTGTGCCAAATTCCTGTACGGGTTGGTTGTGGCTTCGGTGTCCGTATTTCAATTTATATGTCGTCGCTCCCGAAGCAATTCCAAGCAGCTGGCTTCCCAGACAAATGCCGAAAATCGGTTTGTCACCGTTGATTGCAGTTTTTATGTGAGCAATGGTTTCCTCGCACAGCGACGGGTCGCCGGGACCGTTCGATATAAACAAACCATCGTATTCGTCGTGAGTGAAATCGTAGTTCCACGGCACGCGAATCACCGTCGTGTCGTATTTGAGCAAACTACGGATTATGTTGGCTTTCACGCCACAGTCAACAAGCATAATCTTATTCTTTCCAGTGCCGTACACTTGTTTTTCCTTTATGCTCACTTGGTCAACAAGATTGTCCTTATTTGGATCGTACCACGCCACATCTTCGTCGTTGATTATAATTTTTCCCAACATACAGCCCGATTCGCGCAAAACTTTTGTCAACTCACGCGTGTCGATTCCGTAAATGCCAGGAATTTGATTTTCCTCGAGCCATTGAGCCAAACTTTTCTCGGCGTTCCAGTGGCTATGTTCAAACGAATAATCGGAAACGACCAAGGCGGCAATCTGAATGCCGTCGCTTTCGAACGTCGTGGGCAAACCATTTTCACTCAAATGATTCGGAACACCGTAGTTTCCAATCAAAGGGTAGGTTGAAACCAAAATCTGACCTTTGTATGACGGGTCGGTCAAACTTTCGGGATACCCCGTCATTGCCGTATTAAACACCACTTCGCCAGCAGTCGATTTCGGGAAACCGAACGATTTTCCAACGAACTCCATTCCGTTTTCCAATACTATCTTCGCTTGTAATGACATATCTTTATTTTTAATTCTTCTTTATTCAATAGTTTTCTCGCTTCGCTCGAAATGACGAGCTCGTTTTGAACGCAAAGTTACTTTAATGCGCGTAAATCATCGTTTCCTTCAACGAAATTTATGAACGCGTTGTTTACTAATTTGTTTCCGCCCGGCGTGGGATAATTTCCCGTAAAATACCAGTCGCCCGAATAGCCCTTGCACGCATTGTGAAGCCCGTTGGTTTTCTGATAAACGATGCTGATTTTCGTCGTCACGTAACTTGGCGTGAGTAATTCGGCTATTTTGTCGGAAATTTGCTCGTCGGTGAACGGTTTGTAAATGTCTTTCACATAATTCACAATCTGTTCCTTCGGCAAATTCTGCTGTTTTTTCGCCTTTTCGTAGGTTTCCTGAATGACGGACTGCATATTTTTCTCCTGAAGCAGTGCAATTGCCGCCTTGAACGCAATAAATTCGCCCATGCGCGACATATCGATGCCGTAGCAGTCGGGGTAGCGGATTTGCGGCGACGACGACACAATCACAATCTTTTTCGGGTGCAGACGGTCGAGCATACGGATAATGCTCTGTTTGAGCGTTGTTCCGCGAACAATGCTGTCGTCAATCACCACAAGATTGTCCTTGTAGGGCACAAGACTGCCGTATGTCACGTCGTACACGTGCGTTGCCAAATCGTTGCGCGTGTTGCTTTCCGAGATGAACGTGCGCAGTTTTATGTCTTTTATCGCCACTTTCTCAAACCGAATGCGACGGGAAAGAATGCGATGCAATTCCTCCGACGAAATTTTGTTGCCTTTGCGGATGATTTCCTGTTCCTTGAGCGTGTTCAGATACTTTTCAAATCCTTCCAACATACCGTAGAATGCGACTTCAGCGGTATTGGGAATGAACGAGAACACGGTATTGTCAATATCGTTATCGACGGCTTTGAGAACGGCAGGGACAAGGTTTTCGCCCAATTTCTTGCGTTCCTTGTAAATGTCGGAATCGCTACCACGCGAGAAGTAAATCCGTTCGAACGAGCACGCTTGTTTTTTCTTCGGACGGACAATCTGCGAAGTCTCAATTGACGCATCCTGCTTTACAATGATGGCCTCGCCCGGATTCACCTCGTGTACGGAACTTGATTCCACGTTCATAACCGTCTGGATGACAGGTCGTTCCGAAGCAACTACCACGATTTCATCGTCAACATAATAATATGCAGGACGGATTCCCCATGGATCACGAACAACAAACGTTTCGCCACTGCCCGTAAGTCCGCAGATGACGAAACCGCCGTCCCAGTGTTTTACAGTTGACTTTAATACGTTATCGATTTTTATATTTGTTTCTATTTCTTCATTGATTTCCAGTCCGTTCTTATTTTTCTTGTTAATGGACTGATATACCCGTTCCACCTCTCTGTCGAGTCGGTGACCGAGTTGTTCGAGTAAGATGAATGTGTCGGCATAGCGGCGAGGATGTTGCCCCGATTGGTACATCATTTCAAACACCTCGTCAACGTTGGTGAAATTGAAGTTTCCGCACACCGCCAAATTTTTCGATTTCCAGTTGCTTCGACGCATAAACGGATGGACGTATGAGATGCCCGACCGTCCTGTGGTGCTGTAGCGCAGGTGACCTATGTAGGAATTTCCAGCAAAAGGCAACGATTTTGCCGCAAACAGCGGGTCGTTCAATTGCAAGTCGGTAAGTTTCTCGTAGTTAGCATGTATTTGTGCAAACACCTCGGTAATAGCGTTGGTTCCTTCGGCACGTTCACGAAACATAAATTCCTCGCCCGGGTTCATGTTCTGTTTTACGCACGCCACGCCGGCACCTTCCTGCCCGCGATTGTGTTGTTTTTCCATCAGAAGATAGAGTTTATTCAGACCGTACATCCACGTTCCGTACTTCCGATGATAGTATTCCAAAGGCTTTCGAAGCCGTACCACTGCTATACCACATTCGTGTTTTATCGGTTCCATTCGTCCTACATTTTGACGAAACAAAAATATATATTATTCAATTATATTTTTATACGAAAAACACGTAATTTCTTTTAGTTTTTAATTAATTTCGTAAAAATGCTTTTAAATTAAAAGATGTTGTTTGCAAAAAGAAGAATATCTAACTTGCTTTTGCTGAAATAGGTATAGTTGTTAATTATTGTCTTCGCCCTGAAAGGGCAAACACCTAATAGCCAAGGATAACGTCCTTGGTACAAACGAGTATTTGTAAAATCCGTCCCGAAGGGGCAAAAGCATTATGTTGTCAATCAGAAAAAACATATTGTTCGTTATATTCAATTTTATATAGCCGAAGAAACTCCAGATATTCGTCACGGAAGCTCTGTTTTTTATGATGTTCTGCCTGATTCTTGATGTATGCGATCACTGTATCCACTTGTGACTGGCTGACGGAGAATACCCCGTAACCACCTTGCCATGCGAAATTTCCGTAGTGCGAAGAAAGTGTTTTTATCCATCGGCTACTGTTGCGTTTCATCTCTTCCACCACATGAGCGATGGTCTCCGTGCGGGAAAACAACATTAGAGCGTGGATATGGTTTTCGGTACCACCAACACACAGCACTTGGCAACCAGTGGTATTGACCAATCCGCCTATATACTGGTGCAGCCGTTCGAGATGTTCCGTTTCCACCGTGGGGCTGCTGGTCTTGGTGTGGAATACAATGTGCAAATATACCTTACATAGTGATTGTGCCATATTCTTGATGCTTATGCCCCTTCGGGGCGATTATTGTTTCATGGTGCTAATTTGCCCATGGTTGACCGATAGCCCAATGCGTTGCCTTGGGCTATTTGCTGACTGGCCTTTCAGGCCGTCTCCGCCCGTGATTGGCTCCCCTTGTCGGATGTATTCGTCGAAATTCAGATATTTGTCGGTCATAGTTTGTTCGTTCTTTCTCAAAACTTGTATTTATTCAATTCTGCAAGCAGTTTATCAAACTTATCTATAGTATCTTTAGATATTGTTATTGTTTCCTTGTTGATTAAAGCACTTTGGATTGCAGTGTTAAATGCACTTTTATTATACTTAGTCGCCGTACTATCAAACCTTTGAGTAATGGATAATTTTTCTTCTTCTGTGAAAATATCTTCCATCATCGAATTACCAATAGCGGAAACGAAGTCATTATAAACTTTTATTCGCTCTCTAATTGGTTCCCCAAATTCTTTAATATAATCTGCTTTTGATCTTTCACCAGCTTTATCGCCATCCAACAATATCAAAAAAGCCTTATTCCAAGCCATATACAATTGTATCACGGTACTATTCTTATTGCAACCTGCACCAGGCATCAGATTAATTTTCTTATACTTATTATTCAATAACACCTCATTCATGTAACATAGGGTATAATAG
>Ga0265298_10006790_pt1 | contig 14039 bp, 14 predicted proteins | sample AusTroGonzalo_MG_3_FD_193486 | JGI IMG/M metagenome (GOLD analysis project Ga0265298, IMG submission 193486) | Bovine rumen microbial communities from tropical cattle in Woodstock, Queensland, Australia - Gonzalo_01 | ecosystem: Host-associated > Mammals > Digestive system > Stomach > Rumen ...
TCCTCTTCTGAAGTCGATTTAGCAGGGGGGGGTATGACCGCCATAGATGGTTTCGCCTCCCAAGTCGCCATGCAGAGTTTCCTGAAACGACTCCCAATCCTGGAATCCTGCCAGCAGCGACAACCTGTCGAGTGTCTTGCGGTTAGGCTTCCTCAGTATTTCCTTCTCTACGGCCTCCAACAGTTTTCGGAGGGCTATACGTTTCTTCTCCATATTTATAATATAAGTTTGCTGCAAAGATACAAAAAAGTTTAGAGTTTAGAGTTTAAAGTTTAGAGAAATTTTGTACCTTTGCAGCAAAATTGGAAAAATCTCATAAAAATGAAAGAATTAGCACTTAAGTACGGATGTAATCCGAACCAAAAGCCCTCACGCATCTTCATGACTGAGGGCGAGTTACCCATCGAAGTAATTAACGGCCGTCCCGGCTACATCAACTTCCTCGACGCCTTCAATGCCTGGCAGTTGGTGAAGGAGCTGAAGGCCGCTACCGGTCTACCTGCTGCCGCCTCATTCAAGCACGTGAGTCCTGCCGGCGCTGCCGTGGGTCTGCCCCTGAGCGACACGCTGAAGAAGATTTATTTCGTTGACGACATCAAAGGCCTGGACGAGAGTCCCGTGGCCTGCGCCTATGCCCGTGCCCGTGGTGCTGACCGCATGTCAAGCTATGGTGACTTTGTAGCGCTGAGCGACACCTGCGATGCTACGACGGCGCTGCTGCTGAAGCGTGAAGTGAGCGACGGCGTCATTGCACCCGACTTTACGGCTGAGGCTATTGAAATATTGAAGGACAAGCGCAAGGGTACCTATAACGTCATCAAGATTGACCCTGCCTACCAGCCTGAACCCATCGAGCGTAAGCAATGCTTTGGTGTGACCTTCGAGCAGGGACGTAACGAGATTAAGCTTGACGACCCCGCTCTGTTCGAGAACATTCCCACACAGAACAAGACATTTACTGCTGAAGCTAAGCGCGACCTGATTATTGCCCTTATCACGCTGAAATATACGCAGTCGAACTCTGTCTGCTACGTAAAGGACGGACAGGCCATCGGTATTGGTGCAGGCCAGCAGAGCCGCATCCATTGCACTCGCTTGGCAGGTAACAAGGCCGATATCTGGTGGCTGCGTCAGCATCCGAAGGTGATGGCTTTGCCCTTCAAGGAGGGTATCCGTCGCGCCGACCGTGACAATACCATCGATGTGTACATCTCTGAAGACGAGCACGACGACGTGCTGCGCGACGGTGCTTGGCAGCAGTTCTTCACCGAGCAGCCAGAAGTGCTGACGATTGAAGAGAAGAAGGCCTGGATTTCCCAGAACACAAAGGTGGCCCTTGGCTCGGATGCATTTTTCCCCTTCGGCGACAACATCGAGCGTGCCCACAAGAGCGGTGTGGAGTTCATCGCCCAAGCCGGTGGCAGCGTGCGTGACGATCATGTCATCATGACCTGTGACAAGTACGGTATCACGATGGCGTTCACTGGCGTGCGCCTGTTCCACCATTAAACTAGTAGCACTAGTCCTACTAGTAATACTAGAAAAAAGACTATGAGTAAGGAATCAGACTTCCAGGAAATTCTGGAAAACGGCATTTCGTTTGGTCGTGGCGGTGGTCCCCGCAAAGAGGAAGACAAAGTAAAAACCAAGGCCAAAAAGAAAAAGTATATCACCGGTGCTCACGGTAGTGGCTCTGCCCGTCAGAAAGCCAAATACCGTGAGCAGCGGGCCAACAGGCATAAGAAGTAAGAAGTAAGATGTAAGAAGTAAGATGTAAAAAAGACTACTAACGATATGAAGAAAACATTATTACTAACTCTATGCTTGGTGCTGACTACCATGGTTTCAGCCCAGAAATACGTTGGAGGCGACATCTCGCTGTTGCCGACCTACGAGGAACACGGTGCCAACTACATGGACAAAGATGGCAAGAAGATTTCAGACCTGCTGTTCTTTCTCAAGGATCAGGGGCTGAATGCCATGCGTGTCCGCCTGTTTGTAGATCCGTCTAGAGCATCAGACGAAGCTAAAGGACAAGGTGTTCGCCAGGACCTGGACTACGTCAAGATATTGGGCAAGAGAATCAAAGAAGCAGGACTTAACTTCATGCTCGATTTCCACTATAGCGACACATGGGCAGACCCTGGCCAGCAGACTACTCCCTATCTGTTTAAAAGCGTGAACACACCAGTCTGGGAGTATATCTACCACTATACCAAGGAATCATTGCAGGCCCTGGTAGAAGCTGGGGCCACCCCAGACTTCATCCAGACAGGTAATGAGATATCATTCGGCATGCTTTGGGATGCCTGTAAGGTGACTCCCAACAGTTCATGGAACGCCTACCTCGACACCAATTGGGACCATTTCGCCACAGCCTTGAAGAATGCGAGCAAAGCCTGTCGTGAGGTGTGCCCCGAAGCTAAGATCATCATCCACACAGAACAATGCGCCAACAACCCCACCCTCGATGCTGCATTCTTCAACCGAATCAAAGCCAACGAGGTGGACTACGACATCATCGGCGTATCGTACTATCCATATTTCAAAGGCCGCATCTCCAACCTCGATAAAGGCCTGACAAAGTTAGAAACCAGTTTTCCAGATAAACAGGTAATGATTGTCGAGACGGGTTGTGGCTATCATTATACGGTAGGCGACAAGGACAAGCAATATTATCCCCTCACCTATGAAGGCCAGCGAAAGTTTACAGAGGAACTCGTGACCATGCTGAACAAGCATCAGAACGTGAAAGGTCTCTTCTGGTGGTTCTTAGAGGCTAATGAATACGGTCTGGATTGGGCAACCAACCGCGTGACGGATGGTTGGTATAACGCCTCACTCTTCGACAACGAAACCGGCCGAGCCCTGCCTGCCCTCTACGAACTGCACAACTTCGTGAGCAGCACTGGCATCATTGAAAATGAAGAGTTAAGAATGAAGAGTGGAGAATTTGCTACCGCACAATGGTACACCCTCGATGGGCGCAGGCTATCAGGTGCCCCCAGCCAAAAGGGTCTCTACATCCATAACGGCAAGAAAATAATAGTCCGCTGATTCAGTGGACTATTATTATGATTAGAAGTTGAGGTCTTTGCCACGATAGAAGTCGATAAGCGCCAGTTGGTAGAGGTTCTCGTAGCGGGCCTGGACGAGGTCGGACTCTGACTTCAGGTAAGTGTTCTTGGCCTCGTTGAACTCGGTGATGGTGGCTTTGCCGTTTTCATATTTTGCCTGCATGAGCTGGAAGGCATCCTTCGTGCTCTGCAGGGCTTCTTTGGAGGATTTCTCCTTGGATTGCGCATTCAGGGCGTTGTAGTACACCTGCTGGATTTCCTTATAGAGCGTCTTCTTCGTATTGTCGAGCTGCAACTGTTGGTTTTCCTGCTCGATACGGGCATTGCGGATGTTATTGCGCGTTTGGAAGCGGTTGAAGATGGGAATATTGAGGTTCAAGCCGATATACTGTGAGAAGTTATTCTTTATCTGGGTAGAGAAGTTATCGCTCTTGAAACCGCTGGTAGTGTAATAGTTGGTACCAAGACCTCCACTCAGGGAAAGCGAGGGAAGGTTGGCGGCCTGCGCAATCTTGATGCTATGCGCAGTACCCTTCAAGCGAAGCAACTGGGCGGCGATTTCAGGTTTAATGCCCAAGGCCTCGGCATAGATGGCGTCAGGGGAAGGAATAGCGGCGGCAAAACCGTCGCCAACAGTCAAATCAGGGCGGACGATGGCAAAGCCTTCGGGTGTGGGCAGTTCAAGGAGCTGCGTCAAGGCGAGAATGGCCAGACGCATATTGTTGTCTGCCTGGGTAGCCGTCAGTCGGCTATTGGCCAGCGTGGCTTTCTGCTGTGAGAGTTGGGCCTCGGAGGCTTTTCCGTTGTCGACAAAAGCCTGCAGACGGACCACCTGTGCGGAGTCGATGTCAATTTGACGACGGGCTACATCGGCAATTTCGAGGTCGTAGAGAATCTGGACGTATGCCTGCGCTACCTGCATACGGATATCGTCCTTCGCCTTCTCAAGGTCAGCAGTTGCTGCCTCGAGGTTCAACTGACTGAGCTTAATCTGGTTCGGAATCTGAAAACCGGTGAAAATGGGTACACTGGTACCAAGTGACAATGATGTCGACGAAGTGTTCGTATTCGAATAGGTGTTCGCTTCCGTCAGTCCGCGTCCAAACGAGAAGTTCTGTGAGGCAGAGGCGTTGAGATCTGGCAGACGTGAATTCTTGGCTGTAGAGAGCTGGAGTTCCTGCTGACGGCAGGCGTTCTCACGCTGCTTGATGCTGATATTATGCTCGACGGCATAGTCGCAACACTCACGGAGCGTCCACTGCTTTTCTTGGGCTAGTACGTCTAGTCTGACTAGTTGCACTAGTATTACCAAAATGATTACTTTCTTCATGGCTTAATTGTCTTTAGAATCATCTGCAATCACCTCTGGGCCACGCACCTTGTCTTGGGCGGTGAGACCCTTCTTTATTTCGATATTCACACCGTCGGAGAGTCCTGTAACAACATAACGGCGGTCGTACTCCTTCTGCTTGCCTTCGCCCTTGACGATGTAGACGAAGGTGGAGTCACCACTAAACTCGATGGCACTCTCAGGTATGGTGAGTACCTTGTCAGCACGGGCGAGGACAATCTCTGCGTTGGCACTATAGCCCGAGCGCAATTTGTCGTCCTTTGCCACACGGACAGCAGCCTTGATTTCAAACTGATTAGCACCATTCGACTCGACGGCCTTGGGCGAGATATACTCTAATGCTGCGTCGAACTTCAGGTCCTGCAGGGCACCGATGGTAATCTTCATCGGCATGCCGCCGACAAGCTGTCCGACCTCCGTCTCGTCGATATTTCCTCGGAAAATGAGGTCGCCCATATTGGCAACGCTGGCGATGGTGGTACCATCATTGAAGGTATTCGAGAGGATGACGCTGTTACCGACCTTGACGGGAATGTCGAGGATAACACCGCTGATGGTAGAGCGAATCAGTGTACTGCTGGCCGAGGCGTTCGACTTCGACACACCGTCGCGCACCACCTGGAGAGCATCCTGAGCAGCCGAGAGTTCATGCTTAGCCTGATTCAATGCCAGCTTGGACTTATCGAACTCATCAGCAGACACCAGTTTCTGGTTGAAGAGGTTCTCCTCGCGCTGGAAGTCGGTCTGCGCCTGCTTCAGATTAATCTCAGCCAGACGGACACGCATTTCGGCAGAACTCAGCTGATTCATGTCGGGGATGACCTTCACCTTGGCAATGACATCACCAGCATTCACGTAATCGCCCGGAACTTTGTAGAGTTCGGAGATGATGCCGGAAATCTGCGGCTTCACATTGACCTCATTACGGGGCTCTATCTTGCCCGTAATGATGGTCGTTTTCTGAATGCTGTCCAGCTTCGGAGTAAACTCGGAGTACACAATCTCCTTAGGTTGGCTTTTCTGCCAGAGGAACACGAATGTTCCGATAAAAATCAGCGCAACAATGGCGGCGATAATTAATTTGCTGTACTTTTTCATATATCTTTTTATTTATTGTTGTTCTTTATTATGAGTCAGCGGCAAAACCGCTGACAACAGTTACTCATCGCGCATGGCGTCGACGGGTTTGATACTCATGGCGCGGGCGGCAGGGGCAAGGCCAGCGAGCACACCCAGAGAACTTACCACAAAAGCGGCGAAGATGGCCGTCCAGAAGCCTATCTGGAAGTGAGCAGCGACAATGCCATCCTCCGTATTACCTAATTCCAGCATCTGGAGAATCAACACTCCAAAGAGGATGCCACTCATGCCTGCTACCAGTGTCAGCACAATACTTTCCGAAATAATCTGGCTGAGAATGTTGCGAGGTGTGGCACCAATGGCACGGCGAATACCAATCTCCGTGGTACGCTCGCGCACGGTCACCATCATAATATTCGACACACCGATAGCTCCAGCCAGCAAGGTGCCTAGGCCCACAAGCCAAATGAGGAAGTTGACACCCTTGAAGAGGTTGTCGAGCATCTGGAAGAGCACCTCAGTATTGAATACCATAGCACCCTGTTCGTCAGTAGGATCAATGGTGTGAGCACGGGCTACGGTCTCGCGGATGCGGTCAGTAACTTTCGACATGACAACGCCGGGACGTCCAGTAACAGCTATCAGGTCAACAGCATTACCACGGTTGTAGGCCTGCTGCATGAAGGTCAGCGGCAGGGTGACGCCCGTGCCGTTCTCACCACTGATGTTAACACCTTCGCTCATATTGTAGTCGACACCCACAATCTGGTAGTAGATATTGTCGATGCGAATACGCTTGCCACAGGGATCGCCACCACCAGGAAACAATTCTTTGTAGGTCTTTTTCTGGATGACGCACACCTTGCGGTGGTCACGGATGTCAGCCTCATCAATATATCGGCCGTAAAAAAGTTTGGGTTCGTTCACCTTCTGATAGTCGGGCATAGCACCGCTGACACCCACAGTGGACTTCCGGTCACCATAGTAGGCCGTACCGCCATTCGAGAAAAGCAGAGGCGTAACGACGTCAAGTTCTGGTACGCTTTGACGGATGCGGGCAACATCCTTATAGTCCATCGACCACATACGGCCTTTACGGAATCCCTTATATGCTTTGCTTGTTGGCTGTGCCCATACCAGCGCGCTGTTCGTGGCAAAGCCAGCGAAATTCTGCTCCAGCAATTCCTTCAGTCCATTGCCGCCACCCATCAGTGCCACGAGCATGAACACGCCCCAGAACACGCCGAAGCCTGTCAGGAACGAACGCGACTTGTTGCGCGTCAAGGTATCGAGGATTTCTCTGTATGAATCTATATCTATTCTCATAATTTTCTAGTATCTCTAGTATTTCTAGTATGACTAGTCGGCGCGAAGCGCCTCAATGGGACGGATGCGCGAGGCTTTAAAGGCAGGAATGAGTCCTGCTATGGTGCCGGCGATAATCATCACCATTGTCGCCTCAATACAAACGTCGATACCGACAGTGGGATCGAGGAACATCGTGGCTTTGAACAGGCCGGTATCAATGGTCTCGTGACCTATCGTCGCGTCCATGTACTCGTTGGCTGCTACGCCCAGCACCATACCGATATAACCAAAGAAGGTAGTGATAATCACACTTTCAATGATAATCAGCTTCAGAATGCTCCAGGGCTTGGCACCGATGGCCTTACGGATGCCGAACTCGTGCGTACGTTCCTTGACTGTTATCAGCATGATGTTCGACACGCCCACGATACCTGAGAGCAGCGTGAAGAGTCCGACAATCCAAAGAGCCGTTCGGATGATTCCAATACCCTTTTCCATCTGCAGGTTTTGTGTAAAGCGGTTCCAAATCCATATAGCCTCCTCGTCTTCAGGATGTACCTGATGCTCAGCGTTCAGACGGTGTCGGTAGGTCTTCTCAAAGTCTTCGTTAGCTTTCTCTGTAGGCAGTCCATGAAAAGTGAACTCGATACGTCCAGCATCATCTGTATTAGCACCAAAGATACGCTTGACGGCCGAGTAACTGCTGAACATATTGGCACGTCCATTCTCGTTCTCCTTATAGATACCCACCACTTTGAAAGCAATGTTTCCTACATTCACGAAGTCGCCAACAGTGCATTTTAGTTCCTTAGCCTGTTTGTTGCCTACCACCAACACCTTACGACTCTCCTTCACGTCAATTTCATTGATGAAGCGCCCATGAAGTATCTGTACCTTATCTATCTTCGTGTGGTTGGGATAAATACCGCTAATGGTGGTAGAGATGTATTGCTGACCTTTGCTGACAGTGGACGACGTATTATATTGCGCGCCCACCTCGTCAATGTTCTCCGTGAACTCCTGTTCGGTAATCTCCATGTCGCTCTCGTGCAGGCGGATGTCACGTCCTTCCTTCAAGCCCTGATAAGGCTTCGACGTCCAGTTACCAAAGACCACCATTGAACTGCTGAGGAAACGGTCGCTCTGCTTCAGGTTGGCATTGATGAGACCATTACCAGCACCCAGCAAGACGATAATCATGAAAATGCCCCACGCCACCGCGAAACCTGTCAGTGTCGTGCGAAGCTTGTTGCGTCGAGCCGTCGACCATATTTCTGTAATTATATCATGCATAGATTTTCTAGTATTTCTAGTATAACTAGTATCACTAGTCTTATTTCATTAAGCCTCCGCTGCCGAAGGGCGAGGCGTCGTGGTTCAGGTTCTCTTCAATCTGACCGATAATGCCATCCTTGATATGGACAATCTTGTTGGTCTCGTTGGCCACGCCACTCTCGTGAGTCACCACGACGATGGTCATACCTTCGTCTTGGTTGAGCTGTTTAAGCAACTGCATCACCTCGACACTGGTCTTTGAATCGAGGGCTCCCGTAGGCTCGTCGGCAAGGATGATCTGCGGCTTTGTAATCAGTGCACGGGCTATGGCCACACGCTGTTTCTGTCCGCCAGAGAGTTCGTTGGGATAATGCTCGGCCCAATCCAGAAGTCCCAAGCGCTCCAGATACTCCAAAGCAAGGGTGTGTCGCTTTTTACGCGACACCCCTTGGTAGAAAAGTGGCAACTCAACATTTTCTACGGCTGTTTTAAACGAGATGAGATTAAATGACTGAAAGATAAAACCTATCATGCGGTTGCGATAGTCGGCGGCCTTTGTCTCCGAGAGGTTCCAGATGGGAACACCTGCCAGCTCGTAGGTCCCTGAGTCGTAGTTGTCGAGGATGCCCAGAATGTTCAGGAGCGTTGACTTGCCCGATCCTGAAGCTCCCATGATACTAACGAACTCACCCTTGGCAATGTCGAGGTTGATTCCCTTCAACACATGAAGCGGCTGAGCACCATGATAGGTTTTGTTGATGTCTTGTAGATGTATCATAAAAACAATCTTCTTACCTAAAGTTTTACCTAGTTTTGTCAGTTAGACGCTGCAAAAGTACGAAAAGTTGCAGTTCCCTCCAAATATTTGGGATATTCTGCACAATTCTGTGACAAATGACTAGGACGAATGTTCATTCTTTAACACTCTTTATCTGATTGTACGCTTCTGCAACGTCGTCCATCGTAATGTCGAGCAGCTGCATCTGTCGGAAAAGCTCGGGCAGACGTTCCTTCATGAACTCCTGCTTGCGCTCCTTCAGAATCTGCTTCTTGGCACCAGGCGTCACGAAATAACCCAAGCCGCGCTTATTATATATAATGTTTGCGCGAGAGAGCTCGTCGTAGGCCTTGACGGCAGTATTGGCATTCACCTCTAGCATCACCGCATATTCGCGCACACTCGGAATGCGGTCATCATCTTTATATTTTCCTGCGAGGATTTCATCACAGAGGCGGTCGGCCATCTGGATGTATATCGCTTTATCATTAGTAAAAATCATATATTCAACCATTTATTGTTAATCACCTGCATACGGGTAAAAATCTTATACGAAGCCCAGTAGTGGAACACGATGAGCAGGGTGACTACTGTGTTAAGTATATAGAAGAAGGGATGGAATATCCGGTTGTATGTTTCCGTCTTTTCGTCCCAAGTACTCGTTATGAATTTAATGTCAACGCTGTTCCAATCAATCTGATTCAGAATCATTACCAGCAGGATGGCGACGACAGCAATCGTAGCACTTGTCAACAGAAACTGCTGGCGACGGAACAGCGTGCCGCCTACGATATAGAGCGAATGAATGTAGAACACCCAAGTGAAAAGCATCCAGGCTGTCTGCCAATACTCAAAGGCAGCATTCGAGCCGAAAGGTTCGGCAAGTTTGGGGATACCCCAAATAACGAACCGACCTGTCAGCCAGTCGACAAACACACGCAGGGTATCAGCCAACATATAGGCGACTACCGTCAAGATGGCCATCAACACGAAAGAGTGCAGGAAGCTGACGACGTATTTCTCCAAGTTGCTAACGGGCCAGAGCAGATAGGCCGAACGCTGGCGCGTTTCCTTCATCTGCGAGAACATACTAGTAGCACCAAACAGCATGGCGATACAGAAAAAGACAAAGCCAAAGGCAACGCTTTGTTCCACATTGTGATTATATTGGCGGATAGCATCTTCCATGCCCCAGTTCTCCACCATATAATTATAAGACGTTCCTTGCACACGCGTCCAAAAGAGATTGGCCATAAACATCACCAGCGTATAAATGCCGAAGAGGCGTATCCACGACTTGCGTGATACCAGGAATTGGCACTTCAGTGCCTGTGAAAATCTATTGAAATTGAATGTACTCATAATCCTAAATTCGTTTATTTCGTGATATTCGTGGTTTTGTAATTAAATAGCAGTTCGAGGTTCACTTGCGTCTCAGCGGCACCTTCCTGGCGACGGCAGATGACGGCATTGCCTTGCAGGGTCGGCTCTGCGTAAAGCACCGTGTCGTCCATCTCCTGAGGAGTACGGTATTCGAAGGTGTACTGATCCTGAATGTCCTGCATAGAGGCATTCAGCAATACAGAGCGCTGGTCGAGCATCACGATGTGGTCCAACATCTGCTCAACGTCGTGTACCTGGTGGGTAGAGATCATCACGGTGCGATTCTCCGTCATATTCTGGGCCACCACCTTGCGGAACTGGCTCTTCGAGGGAATATCAAGGCCGTTGGTCGGCTCGTCCATCAACAGATATTTGGTATTCGTAGCCATAGCGAACGACATATAAGCCTTTTTCTTCTGTCCCATCGACAGTTCGTTCAGGCGGATGTCGCCCTCCAGCTCGAAGTCGCGCAGACAGTTATTCAGCACCTCTGCCGAGAAGTTAGGATAGAACGGACGGTAGAGCTTCACATATTCCGAAAGGCGGATGCTGGGCATCTCAAATTCTTCCGTCACGAGGAACAGGTCGCGCAACATTTCTGGCGTTCTTTTGTATGTTGCGACTGAGTCGCAACAAACGGAACCCTTAGTGGGGCGCAACAGGCCCGACAGCAGATAGAGCAGGGTTGACTTGCCCGTGCCGTTCTTGCCCAGCAAGCCGTAGATGCGGTTCTCCTCCAACTGAAGGCTAAACCCGTCGAAGACAAGTGCCTTCTGGCCCTTGTACTTGAAACTGATGTTTTGTACGTCAATCATACCTTTTATTCTTTTTGTTATTACTATTAATTTTCTGTTATTATTCCTACAAATTGTTCGCTGTATTAGTGTACCACTTTAATAGTACACTGCAAAGGTAAGACGTTTTTTCGTACCAACCAAATTTTTTCGCCATTATTTTTCGTTTTAACTCATATTTAACATTTCCACCTTATTAAATATATAATAGGCGAGAACTGGTGTAACAACAGACGGGAACCCATTCAATTTTATATTGCAGGTCGTGAAATGTACATTGCAGGTCGTGGAATGTACGTTGCAGGTCGTGAAATGTACATTGCAGGCTTTGCAATTAAAAATAATGCCCGTGCTGAGAATAAAGACCTCCAGTTCTAAACAAATGTTAATTCTACGGCATTTGTATATTTTTCCTCAAAATATTTGAAGAATAAGTGTAAATACACTACCTTTGTGGCGATAAAACCATAAACGGTTTACCAAATACTATCAATATGATAAAATTACGATTTATTATCACTATATTATTAATATCATTTACCTCTCTTGCAACAGTCCAAGTACGAGCGCAAGCAGAGGATGACACCACTAATCGTTTATTGCAAAAGGTACGTATCACATTCAATCAAAATAACGAACAAGATTTCTATAACGCTGTAGGCAATTACCGCAACTATCTGTTGAAACATGGTGACACCAGCGGGTTCTATCTTGCTTGGAAGAACGAAGTGCTCTACGACGTAAACCACAACCATTTCTATCGCGCTATGCGTAAGACGATGGCCATGCAGAGCGATATGGAGAAGCGAGGCGCTACCAATGAGTACTACAAGACGACTCACTTGCGAGGCATCATCTACTCCCTACGCGGCAACATCTCCCTGGCCCGCCAGTACTTTGAGAAAGCACTGGATCAGGTGGATCATTCCCAACCCGCTAATCTCATTTCGCTCTACATGGACCTGTCGAACATCGAAATGGACACCCAGCCCGAAGAAGCCATGAAGCACCTGAACTGCGCCATTGACGTCATCAAGGCTAATGGAGCCAGCTATGAATACAGCGACGCCATAGGCTTCAAGGTCATTGTAGCCTACGCCATGCGCGACTGGCATCAAGTAGACGAGACCTTCGCTGAGTACATGAAACTGCGCAAGACGCTGGGACAGGACTTCAGCACCACCTATTATAATTATGCCGTTATCTGCAAGAGTGCTGCCGATAAACGCTACGACGACGCCATTAAGCAGACCAACGAACTAACCAACACAACCGACATATATAAATTCCAGACAGAAATCTACGAACTGGCAGGCGACACCGCACGTGCCTTCGAGGCCCAGAAACGCTATCTGGCCGTCAAGGACTCTGTGAACAATGTCATCATGAGCGAAGAGATGGTGGGCTCAGCGACGGATTTGCAACATGCTGAGGAACAGCACAATGCCGTGGCCAAGAAGAACGAGTTGCTGAAATGCATCATCCCAACCATCATCATCGGGGCGCTGATCATTGGTTTCTTGATTTATCGTATGAATCGCCTGCGCTATACGCGTAGACTGCAAAAGCAGAACCGCGAACTGCTCATTGCCCGCGACAAGTGCCACGAGTCAGAGCGTTTGAAAGTAAACTTCCTGCAAAACATGAGTCACGAGATCCGTACACCCTTGAACGTCATTAGCGGCTATGCCCAAATCATCAGCGACCCTGAAACGCTGATGAGCGAAAATGAACGTGCGGATATGGCCAAGCGCATCACTCATAGCACACACTGTATCGTACGAATCGTCGACGAGTTACTCGAAATTTCCGGCAAGGAAAGCATCCATTATATGGACAAGACGGATTTGGTAAGCTGTAACGACCTGGTGCGTCAGATGCTGGATCCCTATATGGACAAACAGGATGCTGTCGAGATACTGTTCGACCTCAAGTTGAAGGACAGTTGCTGCATCCTGACGAACCGCATAGAGGCGGAGAAGATTCTGCACCACCTGTTGGACAATGCGCTGAAGTTTACACAACAGGGCACTGTTACCCTCGGCAGCTATTACGACAAACTCGACAAAATGGTCTGCTTCAGCGTGAAGGACACAGGGTGTGGCATCAAAGAGGGCGACGAGGAGAAGATTTTCGAGCACTTCTACAAGTCAGATGTCTATAAGGAAGGCATCGGACTGGGTCTTTCGCTGGCACGCAGGGTGGCACGCCAACTGGGTGGCGACGTCGTGCTCGACAGTAGTTACAAGGAGGGGTGCTGTTTCATTTTGAAACTGCCCAAGGAATAATTATTGACTGTTGGCCGTTGGCTGTTAGCTTAGCCTCGCTGGTCAGCTCCCCACATCATTTTTTCGCGCAACGTGTGGAAGTATTTCGTACCTGCACGCTTGATGACCTGTACCCTGTAAGGAGCCCTGCGCAGGGTTAGCGTCGTCGTGTCAGGCAACTTCTCACTGCGTCCGTCCAGAGCCACCAGGTAGTTCTGTGTACGGCTTTCTACGGAGAGCTCAATCACAGAATCTTCGCCAATGACGATAGGACGTACGTTGAGCGAATGAGGAGCCACAGCCGTCAGCGAAAACACGTGGGTTCCTGGTACGATGATGGGTCCGCCAACAGACAACGAATAGGCAGTAGATCCCGTTGGTGTCGACACGATGAGTCCGTCAGCCTGATAGGTGGTCAGCATCTCGCCATTTATCGTGGTGCGGATGGCAATCATCGAGGCATTGTCGCGCTTCAGTATGGCCACATCATTCAATGCGCAGTTGTACCCCTGCAAGGGCTGTCCGTTGGTTTCCACCTGAATGACGGCACGCGTATCGACCGCATAGTCCTCATCATACAAGGCATTGATGGTATGCTCTATCTCCTGCGCATTCACATCAGCCAGGAAACCCAGACGGCCTGTATTGATACCCAGAATGGGAATCTGTTTCATGCCTACCACGCTGGCAGTACGAAGAAACGTACCGTCGCAACCCATCGAGATG
>Ga0265298_10006791_pt1 | contig 14039 bp, 10 predicted proteins | sample AusTroGonzalo_MG_3_FD_193486 | JGI IMG/M metagenome (GOLD analysis project Ga0265298, IMG submission 193486) | Bovine rumen microbial communities from tropical cattle in Woodstock, Queensland, Australia - Gonzalo_01 | ecosystem: Host-associated > Mammals > Digestive system > Stomach > Rumen ...
TGGAATCGGAGGGATATGTGACACGCATAGGCGTGACGCCCACCGACATCCTCGCGGCCGAAGGGACGTATCGCGAATACGATACCAAAGCCTCCAGGATTGCTGTGTCGATACTTTCCGAGAAGGTGGGGATGGAATTAGATGTGTTCATCTCTAAGGCTAAGGAGGAGATCACCAAAAAGATCGCCAGATGCATCATGGACCATATGATCCGTGTGGAGACGGAGAAGGAAGATCTCTCCGAACATGACCGTTTGCTGATCGAGGATGTGTTGAGGGACCATACGGAATACGACATCGGATTCAGGATGAGGATGCCCATAGTGGGAATAGGCGCCCCCGTAGGGGCTTGGCTGCCTAAGGTTGCCGAGAAGCTCGGAACCGAACTCATCCTGCCGGAGAACTACGATGTGGGGAATGCGATCGGAGCCATATCGAGCTCGGTGACGGAGGTCGTGGAGCTCACCGTCCGTGCCGGATTCCAGGACTTCTCCGACGATCCTGAGTGCACGGTGTACAACGGCGAGATGGCCTTCGACTTCTCCGAGAAGACGGAGGCCATAGAGTTCGCCGTGCAGGAGGCCACCAGGATCGCTACCGCCAGGGCGATAGAGTCCGGGGCATCAGAGGTCAACATCGAGAGCAAGATCGAGGAGACCTGCATCGATGTGGAGGGCAACGGGAAGAAGAAGTTCAGGGGCGCCACGGTGATCGTCAGGGCCTCAGGCAAGCCACATATGCATTGGTTCAATTGAATCGGACAATTTTTCTATAACGAATAATTCGTCGGTCCTCGATAGAATGAGGATGACCGACGGAATGCTGATGCTTCTTATCATAATGCTCAGCATATTCGCGCCTCTGTCCACGGACATGTTCCTACCGGCACTGGACGAGATGGTCATCTATTTCCAGACGGACGAGCCGACCCTGAGCATGACCATGTACATGTTCATGCTGTTCCTGGCCATCGGGATATTATTCCTGGGTCCGGTCGGGGACAAGTACGGTAGAAGGAACGTGCTGATCGGATCGATGTCCCTTTACATCGTCGCCAGCATCCTCTGCAGCCTTGTCGATACCATCGAGCTCATGATCATCTGCAGGATCTTTCAGTCCATCGGGGCGGGAGGAGGTATGGCAACTTCTGTTGCACTGATTAGGGATTGTTTCGACGGGGAAAGGAGAAAGAAGGTCCTGACGTTCGTCGCAGTAATCGGCGTATTGGGTCCGGTGCTCTCTCCCATCTTGGGGCAGGCGCTCATCTGGACCATCGATTGGAAGTCCACTTTCTGGGCTCCCGCCATCGTTGCCGGCGTATGCTTGTTGATGACGTTACTGCTGCCCTCGGACATCCCTAAGGAAAGGTACAAGGGGAGCATCATCGGTTCCGTCGGGACCGTCCTGCCCATTCTGAAGTACGGCGATTTCAGGAGATTCACCATCATGATGAACATGGTGGCCTTCTGCATCCTGGCATACATCTCCGTATCCGAGTACATCTACAAGGACAAGGGCTTCGGAGTGGGGGATATGTTCTCCCTGTATCTCGCGGCGGCGATGATCCTGGGCGTCCTTCTGATGATAACGATAGAGAAGTTCGCTGACAGGATCGGGAACAAGGGGCACCTGAAGGTGGTATTCATCCTTCTAGTGATCTCGCTGACGATACTCTGGACCGTGGGAGGGATGCATCCGCTGCTCTTCCTCGCCGGAATCGTCCCCATAATCGCGGTGTCCGCATTGGCCCGTTCGTTCGGATTCAACATACTCCTGGCCCAGGATGTAGGGAACTCCGGCGCGATATCTTCGGTCCTCAATTTCATGAACTTCATCTTCGCGACATTGGGTATGATCGTGGTCGTGAATCTGCCCTTCGGCAATTACATCACAAGCGTGGCGTTCTGTATAACGATCTACTTCGTGATCTTCGTGTCCTTATGGGCACTCATGCGCATCAGAGGGACATCGCTGAAAGGTCTGGAGTGAGGTTATCTAGTCTTTCAGGATGTAAACAATCTTGGATGGGTCAGGATTAATCTATATACGGCCGACTCAGATTTAGTACCGTGATTCAGACTGTCTGGTCACAGGGGTCGAGATCGGATGGACATCATCTGGGCCTGGGTCATACTGCTCGCTGCGAGCATCATTGAACCGATATGGGTAACCTGCCTGGATAAATCGGAGAATTTCAAACGCAAAGGATGGGGCCTGTCGGCGGTCATCCTTGTCTTGTTATGCCTGTATCTTCTGTCCATCCCTTCCAATCCGGAGAACATCGGACCGGGAGTGTCGTACTCCATACTCGCGGGGATAGGCGCGGCCGGGATAGTTCTCATCGGACGCGTATTGTATAAGGAAAAGATCACTGCCAGGAAGATCCTGTTCATAGGTATGATCGTGGTCGGGATCATCGGGGTGAGGCTCATCTCGGGGTGATATGATGGAAAATGGAAAAGAACCAAACATCAAGCTCGCGTGGGCGCTCATCATTTTGGGAGGATTCCTTCAGGTAGGCTGGTCCATAGGATTGGCCTATACGAACAGTTTCACGGACATCGTGTGGGATCTGGTCACCATCGTCTTCCTCATCCTCAGCATGGTCTGCCTCGAATACCCCATGAGGGTGGGGGTCGCCTTTACCACGGCTTATGCGGTGTGGATCGGGATAGGGGTCTTCCTGACCGTGGTGATATCGTACGGCCTCGGGCTGGAGAGCACAGGGTTCTCGTGGGGCATGGGTCTCTGTCTGGCACTTATAATAGCAGGCGTAGTGGGACTGAAGATGACGCCTGTGGAATATATAGAAGAATGAAGACGGATGGGTATACCCCATCGGTTTCACAGTATGCCCATGTTGGTGAGCTTCTCGGGAAGATAGGTTCCTGTCGCGTACTCCAGACCGTATTTGGCCAGAGCCTGCTGTTCAGCCTTCTTGCCCATGTGGAGCATCGCCTGGATCTCGTTCACCCAGTATTCGTCCGCGAACCTGGGGTCGGAGAGTTCGGCATTCAGAGCGCCTATGTCCTTGTCGGACAGCTTATCCGTGGGAAGGTCGTAGTTCAGGATGTCCGAGGGAGTGATCCCGATGAACTGGGCGGTCGGCGTCGCCAGGTATTCGGAGATGTGGGCGGTCTTGATGGCCCCGTATGCCACGGAGGCGTAGATCCTGAAGGACCAGGGGTCACCGTCGGTGAACACCGTGACGGGAAGGTTGAATTCCTCATTGAGCCTCTTTATGAGACGCCTGGTGGACCTGGCAGGCTGACCTGACAGGTGGACGAGGGCGCAGTTGTACTGTTCAGGGAACCCGTTCTCGATGAGACGGGCGAACATTCCTCCTGTCTCTATCGCCATGATGAACTTCACGTTCCCCGGTTTGATCTTGAAGGTATCCTCTTCCACCTTGTATGGCACGGCGAATCCCGTTTCCGGAACGTCGTCGATGCAGTTGTTGGTCTTCCATACGCCTTTGGTGGTGATGGTGGAGAAGTTCAGGTCCCCGTACACATGCGCACCGGATTCCTCGGGGCGGAGCTTGAAGTCCTCCCTCATGCATCCCGTGATTGTCTCCAGGTCCTCTGCGAGCAGGTTGCTCTCGTCCTGTGTGTGGAACTTGGCATTGTGCCAGCCTTCCGAAATGTAATACATCTCCCTTAAGGTTGACGACTTGCCTTCCCTGATCATCTCGTTGATGAAATCGGTAGTGTACGCGGTCCTGAGCATCGATACCGCACCCTGCACGGTCTTCGCGGTACGTGCGGTCTTCAGGTCCCCGTAGGTCCATACGTTGTGCCTGGAATCGAACTCGATGTTCTTCTTGGACCTCATCGGGAGGTTCATGGAAGGGATGTCCCCGTGGTCCAGCTGATCGTAGATGTTGGAGATGACGCCGGTAAGGCTCTCCAGTGCGACTTTCTGCCTGTCATTCATCGTCAAGGTCTTCCACCTCCTGCGAGTCTTCCTCGTCCTCAGGGACAAGATCGTCCTCCGAGGTCTGGACAATGTCCAGGCCCTTAATTCCCCAGTCTCCCGGGAGCATCTCCGCACCCATAACTATCACCGGGTTCAGACCGGAGAAGTATATGTCGTCCGCATCGAAGGTGTCCGCCATCTCGCCGGTGAGCTCGAATGACACCTTGGTCGATGTGGACGGCGCCAGGTCCTTGATCTCCCAGTTGGCCTTTCCTTCCTCGTTCATGTCCAGGAAGTAGTCTCCCGAGAACAGGGACAGGTTCACGGCCTCCTTGGGGACCTGTGCGTGCAGCCTTATGCTGCGGGGCTGCGTTGTGTAGTTGTAAACCGTGTAAGTGATGATGCGGAGCTTCTTGCTCTGCTTCTTGACCTCGGGCTCCACCCAGACCACGTTCATGATCTTGGTGATCGTCCTGCTAAGGTCGGGAACGGGCTTATTGAGATGGGATGCGACCTTCTGGGCCATGTCGGGAAGGATCTCCTGTACGATCTCGAACTTGGCGTGGGTCTTGTTCTTCCTCTCCTGCTTGTTGAGGTGGCTCTTGAGGTTCCTGGCACATAGCCTCAGTGCGAGTCCTATCTCGCTCTGCAGCTCGGGGAAGGATGCTACCGCTTCCTTACCTTCCGAGGTGAACGGCACCTTGGTGGACGCCACATGCACGAGGATGATGGCCGGTCCGTAGGGGATACCCTTTCCTCCCCTCTGCTCCAACCCGTATCTTCTCCAATCCATGTCGGCTATGGCCTTGGTGATGGCGCAGTCTCCCTGCTTGAACAGCAACGGGACGCGGTTGGCGAATCTGTATATCTGGACCTGTCCGTCCGACGGGATGTCTCCGCCGTAGACGATTCCGGCCTCGACGACGAACGGGTTTCCGTTCACGGCCTTGGGGGCACGGGTGACGGGAGTAGCGTAGTACTCTGGCCTGAGACCGTCCAGAACATGCATCAGTCCCTTCTTGATCAGCGTGTCGCCGATCGGGGACAGGCAGTCTGTGGGAGGGGCCATGATCTTGACCTTGGTGATCGCGTCGAGTATCGCTATCGCCTGCTCCCTGGTGAGTTTTGACGGTTTGGTGTTCGGGTCCACTCCCGAGATCTCGAAGATGTCGTTCGCCAGCCTGTCGGTTATCCTTGAGAAATCGCTCTTCAGGAAGGCCTTCATGGTCTTCTGCTGTGTATTGCTGGCGTACTTGAGCAGATCCCCTATCTCCATCCCTTCCGGATGGGGCTTGATCTCCTTTGGCCTCGGAGGCATGATGTCTGTGGCCCTCTCGAACACCGTCTTCGTGTTGTCAGGGTCGTAGAATGTTATCTGAGCATGGGGGTTGACGATGGCGGTCTCCTTCAGGTATTCGAATATGGACTGCTTTCCCGTGATGTACCTTCCCTTCGTGATGTACTGTATACGGGTCCCGTGCTCCTTCCCTTCCCATGTGAATGCCTTATCGTTCGTGACCACCGGCCTGTTGGTCTTGGTGTCGATGAATATGTCCATCTCCCAAGCGACCTCGTCCGCACCCTCGATCTTGGACATGGCGTGAGCCGGTTTTCCGGTGGTGATGTTACCGTACATGATGGTAGCCGAGATTCCGATACCCTGCTGTCCTCTCGACTGTCTGAGCGCATGGAACCTCGATCCGTAGAGCAGACGTCCGAATACGTTCGGCATGGCCTTATGGGTGATTCCGGTTCCGTTATCCTCGATGGAGACCTTGTAGTCCTCGTCGTTGAGCCTCTCGATCTTCACAGTGATCTCCGGAAGGATGTTGGCCTCCTCACAGTTATCCAATGAGTTGTCGACCGCCTCCTTGATTCCCATGAGCAGCGATTTCGATCTCGAATCGAAACCGAGGATCTGCTTGTTCTTCTCGAAGAATTCGGTGACGGATATCTCCTGCTGCTTCGATTCCAATTTGTGCGCCAGGGCCGTCTTCTGTTTAGGCTCGGCCTGTTCTTTAACATCTTTATCTGAGGGCATCCAGTTGGGTGATGGCATACCATCCTAAAAATATTACTCCAGCAGGACCGCGATATCGGTCAAAAGACATATTTGCTGTAATTTTGACGGCTGTTAAAAATCTAAGGTGGAGGGGGAACCCCTCCGTTTCAAACTTCGAAGAATTCTTTGACCGGAGGCCTGAACAGATACCAGAGGATGATGATATCGATGATCAGCGGGATGATTCCTACGAAAGCGGTGAAAACGATCGATGCTACACCCAAGATGACACCGATTATAGAGACGATGACACCGATGTACCACATGATCTTCCATCCGTTCCAGAAACCGCCTGCCACGATAATCATGATCAGACCGTAAACGATTATTCCGATTCCTATGAATTCCAACCCGAGGCCTCTAAGCTCCTCTTCGACCGACATTCCGATCGCGATTCCCATGGTCGTCAGGATTCCTCCGATGAGGGCCATCAATCCGATGACGAAGTATATGATCGCCAATATCGAGATGAGGGTCGGGCGTTCTTTTTCCGAACTCATAGTCCGGGATATGCGATTCTGATAAAAATGATTATACAAAACGTAAAGCGCCGGATCGGGGTCCGATTTCCGGACGCCCGTATCCGGGAGTTATGGTTTCATTCGTCGTCTTCGTCGAACTCGGCGCCGCAATAGGGGCACCTCTTAGCATTGGCCGGAACGGTCTTTCCGCATTCCGAGCACTCGAAGGTCTCGGTGGAAGAATCAACGGTTCCGTCGACGTGTGTGATCTCCGTCTCGTCCTCTTCGTCGAACACGGCTCCGCACTTGGGGCAGACCTTAGCGTCCATCGGGACCTCGGTACCGCATTCCGAGCACTCGAAGAAGTCCTTCTTGTGGAGCACCTTGACATCGTCAGGGACGTCTATGGGCGCGCCGCATTTCCTGCAGGTGATCTCACCGGGCAGGACCATGGTTCCGCACTCCTTGCATTTGCTGTATCCCTGGGGATAGAGTCTTCCGTCCTTCTCCATCTTTTCGCGGGTCTTCCTGGCGCTTCTCCTCATGAGCTCTGAGAAGATCAGCATCACGAAGAAGATCAATCCGATCTCCAGAGCGAGGATCCCGGCGCCGACGAATGAGATCTTAATCAGGTCTCCGCTGCTGATCCCGGTGTTCCTGAGGAAGTCGTAGTATTCTCTCTGTGAATTGTCGGCATCCAGCGGGGCTGCGACCTCGATAAGGTAGTATTTCCCGTCTTCCAGTTCTGCATGGCAGGTGTATCTGTTCGTTCCGTCGTAAGTGAACGTTTTCTCGACGACGGCGCCTCTGTCTATGGCGGTGGGCTGGCCGAATGTGATCTCGGTGATCGGTGCATACAGGAGCTTGATTCCGTATTCGGCCTTGTCCGTGATGACGACTATGTCCCCGTTGTCGTAGGTCACATCGTTCAGGACGGTGTTCGTATCCTTGCCTATGTCCACGTCCCTGGCACAATCGGGGTACGCGAACGCACCCAACAGCAGCATGACGACCAAGAACGTGGCTCCGATGACAGCCTTGATCTTCGGAGAAGTGACCCCGAGTATGTGGGGCACCATGTAGATGATCACCGCTATCAAGAAGAAACCCAGGCCCATGCACACAAAGGTGTGGAGGCCGGTGGTGATCAGCAGCAATCCTATGGCAAACGAGGCGATGATGGCCACCCATTGTTTGATGGAGAGGTCCTTGAACTCCTCGATAAGTGTCTTTTTGGCATCTGCCGATTCTGTCATCGGAAGACGTTAACCCTCATTCCTTATTAATCATATCCTTTTTTAGTGTCTTCCTGCTACGGAGTGATATGACCATCCTACTCACCAAATGCCCCGAATGCGACTCGAGCTTCATGCTCTTGGACACGGAACGCGAGTCCGGATTCTGCATGCAGTGCGGAAAGAAGAGGGAATTCGGGAAGAGTGAGATATCGGATGCCGAGTCCAGAAGGGATTCTCTGGCGGAGAAGTATCTGCCGCGCCTGGAGAAGGCATTCAACGAAAAGGATGTAGCGGCCATGTCCAGCCTGGCCGAAGAGGTGGCAGCGATAGGGCTGTCCTCTTGGTATGCATGGTTCTGCGTCGGATGGTACGATCTGCACGAGGGCAGGACCGGCGAGGCATTCGACGATTTCAAACTGGCAGTATTCTTCCTCGACGAGGAGAACTTCGACGAGTTCTACGAGGCCGTCATGGAAGTGGTGCTGGATTCGATGGAGTACTCGGCCAAGAACGACAGGGACTGGAGCACAGAGGACACGACGCTCGTCGACTTCACGGGTTCCATGTTCGAGAGGTTCGAATCGCTTTGCGAGAACGGGGATTTCATGTGCGATCTGGCACTTAGGATCGGCACCTTGGCGGATTCCATGGAGACTGCCGAGCAGGCGGCCGATCTGATTAAGGAGATCATGATGATCGTCCTGGATTACCTGTCGGGCAATCTTTTCTCACCCGACCGCCAGACGATGCTGAACAACGCAGTGGTGTCCGTGGATGCCCTCGGGGAGAGGATGGCGGAGCTCAGCGGGGACGGCAGCGTGCAGCAGATCGTCGTGAACACCTGGGCCCCCGGATTCTCCGAGTTCATCAAGGAGCTCCTGAAGGTCGAGGACGGATTGATCTGTGATTTCACCGAGGAGGAGCTGTTCATCCTTTGCGAGTACTGGTCCAACAACGATTACGAGAGCGTGTTCAGCCTGATACAGAACGCATTCAGTTTCCATCTCGGCTATCTGATGTCCGGCGGACGCAACAAAGGCAGCAAGAAGAAGAGGGACCAGGCGTTGGCAGACTATGCCGTGGCCCTCAGGAGGCCCATGGACGAAGGCCTTCTGGATGAGGATCGCGAGATGGAGGAGTATGACAGGATCTGTCCGGATTGCGGCAAGCCTCTTACGGCCGATGAAGACGGCCTCATGGTATGCGATTGCGGCTTCAGGTGCAGGACGGTCACAAAGGAGATAGACGACCTTCCGGAGAACATCGGAGAATTGGTGATCCTGGGAAGGAAGGCATATCTGGACAGGGACCCGAAGGCATTGAACAACATCGGAGAGAAGATCCTCGACATCGAGCACGAGAACTGGCACGGCCTGATGTATCTGGCCACCTCATGTCTCATCGACGGCGAGTGCGGAGAGGCGCTCATGATGTGCTCCCAGGCGGTAACTAACGTAGCGAAGGCGGATTCCAAGGAATGCGAGGATATGGCGCTGGACCTTATGACGGATCTGATCTGCGGCAAAGGCGATGTGGATGTCAACGTCTCGATGCTGATGATGCCGTCCTTCTTCACCTCGATGGGAGAATCGTGCATCGATGCGGCAGGAATGCAGAACAGGCTCATCGCCAATCTGATGGACGGAGATTACAGCAACCCGTCGAGGGGCCTTGCGGCCGTCATGACCATAGTGCCCGCCCTGATGACCGGGCTGATGGCGGATACCAGCCTGAACAGCCTCAGGGACCTGGCGAACAGGCTCTGCCTATTGGCCCAGAAAGTGGATGAGATGAACTCTGCCGTGAAGAAGGACCCTTCCAATCTGAAGGACGACGTAAGCGACCAGGCCAAGATACTGATAGACCTGCTGGCACATCTGGTCTCAGGCATAGATTCCAGGATCGGTTCCATGGGTGCTGAGAAGGTCGGATACCTGGCCGGGATGTGGTCTGCCAACAGGACGGAATATGAGGAAATGGCCAACGATGTCATCGAGGCCTTCTTGGACGACGGTTCGGCATACAACCCCAAATCCAACGCCATTAAGAAGTCCAAGTACCAGATAGACAGGTTCCTCGACAGGTATGTCTCGATATCGGGACAATGACCATGTTGATATATAGGTGAAACATCCCAGCGGGTGAGAAATGGCGACCATAGAGGAGCAGATTAAGGAGTTGGAGGAGCAGATCTCCAAGACCAAATACAACAAGGCTACCGAAGGTCATATTGGAAAACTCAAAGCGAAGATCGCACGTCTGAACGAGGAAGAGGAGAAGAGGCGCCAGTCGAAGGGCGGTAACACAAAGGGATTCTACGTCAAGAAGGCCGGTAACGCCACAGTGGCCCTGGTAGGATTCCCTTCGGTCGGTAAGTCCACTCTCCTCAATCAGCTGACCGGGGCCAAGTCCGAGGTCGGCGCATACCATTTCACCACACTGGACGTTGTGCCCGGAGTCATGGTGTACAACCATGCCAAGATCCAGATCCTGGATATGCCGGGACTCATCAAGGACGCTTCCCGCGGTAAGGGAAGGGGAAGGGAAGTCATCGCGGCGGCAAGGTCCGCCGATGTCATCCTGCTTGTCGTCGACATATTCAATCCCAACATGAACGTCCTTTTCAAAGAGCTGTACAACGCCGCTATCCGTCTCAACCAGACGAAGCCAGACGTCGTCATCACACCGTCCGACCACGGAGGAATCCTGGTCAAGCCCACGGTCAAGCTCACTAAGATCACCCCAGAGATCATCAAGGATATGACCTCTGCATACGGCCATATCAACGCTACCGTCGTTGTCCGTGAGGACATAGATGTGGAGCAGATGCTGGATGTGCTCGCTGGGAACAGGGTCTACATAAAGGCCATAATGGCCATAAACGAGGTCGATCTGGCGAAATCCGGTCAGTTGGAAGAGGTGCTGGAGATGCACAAACAGTACCGCTGCGTACCCGTCTCTGCGGCCACAGGATACGGCATGGAGGAACTGAAGCAGGGCCTTTACGATACCATAGACATGATCCGTATCTATCTGAAACCCCAGGGCCAGGAGGCCGATATGGACATCCCCCTGATCGTCAAGAGGGGCAATACCGTCGGAGATGTCTGCGAACTCATCCACAGGGATTTCAAGAACAATTTCAGGTATGCGATGATCTGGGGGAAGAGCGCCAAGTTCCCGGGTCAGACGGTCGGTCTCGACCATAAGGTCGAGGACCAGGACGTTCTCTGCATCATCGTGAAAAGGACCTGATCCTTCATTGTTGACACAGTTTTCTTGATACCTGCCTCTGTGTGAGAAGGGTGACCGTGATTATGGAGATCGCCCCAACGGTATGTCCGAAGACCAGCGCCCATCCTATTGCTGTCAGTTCTGTCTGCTGTATCGCGATCCAATAGAACGTGATGAGGATGAAGTTCCTCCAAAGCGCCATGATTAGCGAACGGTTGGGGTGCCCCATCGCCTGCATGTAACCTGAACAAATGGGTGTGAATGCGAACAGCGTGATGTAGAAGCACATGATCCTGAGCATCCCCACCATCTCGGGCCGGTTGTCCAGCATCTCTCCGGAGTAGGAGAATATGTAGAGGCACTGCTCGGGGAAGATCTCCACCAGCATGGCCAATGCGAACACTGTTATTATCCCGACCTTGACGGCAAAACCGAATGACGATCTCATCCTCTCTGCATCACGCTGCCCCAGTGCCGAAGAAGCTACAGGTACTAGTGCAGAACCAATCGCCATCGCAGGGATGACAGCCATCATCAGTATGTTATCGGGGACCGAGTACACCGTGAGAGCGTGGGATCCCATCGGGGACATCAGCACTATGATGTTAAGCACAGCGTCCATAAAGTACAGCACAGTATACTCCAGCATTTGCGGGACACCGGCCAGGAGGATCATGCGCATGCATTCACTGTCGTAACGGAAGGACCTCCTGGCCATGGGCAGGTACGTCCTCTTGCTGAATATCAGCAGTGTGCCGACGGTCATAGAGATCAGGGTGGATACGCAGGTCGCGACGGCGGCCCCCTGCAGGCCCATGCCCATGCCGTAGATCATAAGGGGGTCCAGAATCATGTTGGTGAGGGCCTGTATGATCATCAGGGTCATGGATAACTGGGCGGCCCCCTGTCCGTTCAGGATCCCTCCTACCACCCCGTTGAACACGATAAAGACAGTAAGAAGGGAATAGGGCAGCATGTAGTCGATGCAAAGCGCCAGTATGTTCTCTTTCCCTATAGCCGAGAGCAGACTGTCTTGACCGAACAGCATTATTGGGGTGAGGATCACTCCGAACAGTATTGAGAACAGAATAGATTGTACAGCGGATCTGGAGGCCTTGCCCTTGTCCCCTGCACCGATCATCCTTGATATCACGGCCGATGCACCCACACCGATCCCGCTGCCGAGACCTACCAGGGTCATGTAGACGGGCACCACGACCGCTATCGCCGACATGGCGTCGTCCCCGAGGCCGGCGCACCAGGCGCGGTCCGCCAGGACGTTTGCCTGCGCCACCAGCAGAGAGATGATTATAGGTATACACATGGCGATGACGGCTTTCCTGGGATTCCCAAGAAGAATCGATACCCTGTCATCGGCCGTCATGCTATTCGCATCCTGGACTGCGTTATAAAATCTACCTATTCTGAAAAAGGAAATGCCGGGGCAGGCCCCGGCTTAAGGGTTTCACTCAGGATACTTGAAGAGCATGACGCCCTTGTCCTGAAGCCTCTTGATCCCATACAGGACCAGGATCATGACCACGATACCGATGATCGTTACGATCCAGCTCTGCCAGAATCCGGCGATGAGGAAGAACACGAACGATACCGCCGCCACGACGATCGCATACGGGACCTGGGTGGTCACGTGGTTCAGGTGGCTGCACTGAGCTCCCGCAGAGGACATGATTGTGGTGTCCGAGATAGGGGAGCAGTGGTCTCCGAAGACGGCTCCGGAAAGACATGCACTGATTCCGACGACCATGAGTGCGGGGTTGGTCTCCGCGAACACGGCGTACACTATGGGCAGGAGGATACCGAAGGTTCCCCAGGATGTTCCGGTGGAGAACGAGATGAAACATGCAAGCAGCATGAACACTGCAGGCAGGAAGTTCATCAGGGCATCTGCGTGGCTGCCGACGAGGTTCTCGACGAATCCCGGTGCGTCAAGTCCGTATCTTGTGATGCTGGTAAGTGCCCAGGCAAGGATCAGGATTGTTATTGCGGGGACCATGTTACGGAATCCCTGGGGGATGCAGTCCATGGTCTTCTCGAACGTCACGGTCTTGCGGGTGAGCATGTAGATCATCGTGAGGATCAGGGCGATGAGCGATCCGTACGCAAGGGCAGAGGATGCGCTCGCATCTCCGAAGGCTCCGATGAAGTCGTGGTAGAATTCGCTGCTGGGATCGAAGAATCCACCTGTCCATACCAGTGTGATGATGCACGCGGGGACCAGGAACAGGAATATGGGTATGAAGATGTCGAAGACTCTTCCGTTGGGGTTGATCTCCTCCTCCCTCTCGTGGGCGTAGGGCCTCTCAGGCGTCGTGTACAGGTCTCCTTTCTTTGCGTTGTCTTCGTGGATCTTCATAGGTCCGAAGTCGAGGTTGAGCACCGAGATGGCGATGACCATCGCGATGGTGAACAGCGCATAGAAGTTGTATTGGATGGACTGTACGAATAGAGAGAAGCCGTCGACATTATCGAGATAGGATGTGACCGCTGCTGCCCAGGAACTTACCGGGGCGATGATACAGATGGGTGCCGCCATCGAATCGATGATGTACGCGAGCTTTGCACGAGAGATGTTGAACTTGTCTGTGACGGACCTCATGACATGACCGACGGTCAGACAGTTGAAGTAGTCATCAACGAAGATGATCATTCCGAGGAATGCGGTCATGAGCTGTGCTCCGGCGCGGCTCTTGATGTGGCTCAATGCCCACTCGCCGTATGCGCGGCTCCCTCCGCCTACCAGAAGGAGGCATCCCAGGATTCCCAGTGCGACCAGGAAGAACAGGATACCAGTGTCGAGACCGCCGATTATACCCCAGGAGCTATCGACTACTTCTTCGATCTCTCCCGTGTCTATGTTGATCACTTCGTATGTGGAACTCCCGTTCATCAGATTGATGAGTGTACTTTCTAAGTTCCCGTCACCCATGAACACTGCGGCTAGCAGTATTCCGACGAACAGGGACATGTACACATTCTTGGTTATCAGGGCGAGGAAGATGGCGACCACTGCCGGGACGAGTGCCCAGAATGTGGAAGCGAATCTGCTGCCCTCCTCCACGGGTTCCACCGTAAGGAACCCGATGGCGGCTACGACGATAACCAGTA
>Ga0265298_10006792_pt1 | contig 14038 bp, 8 predicted proteins | sample AusTroGonzalo_MG_3_FD_193486 | JGI IMG/M metagenome (GOLD analysis project Ga0265298, IMG submission 193486) | Bovine rumen microbial communities from tropical cattle in Woodstock, Queensland, Australia - Gonzalo_01 | ecosystem: Host-associated > Mammals > Digestive system > Stomach > Rumen ...
AGCTGTTGCCCATCCTCCCGATGTTCATCATCGACAAATTCCAGACCGACAACGCGACAGCGGGCATCATCATCTCGCTCTACACCATCGGCGCACTGGCCTGTAGGCCCTTCGCAGGATTCCTGGTCGACACGCTCAGCCGCAAGCCCCTGTACTTTTGGACCTTCTTCGCGTTCACGCTTTGCTTTATCGGTTACAAGACGCTCGGGCTCATCCCGCTACTCGCCGTACTGCGCTTTATGCACGGGTTATGCTTCGGCATTTCGACAACGGCAAGCAACACGGTCGCCATCGACGCACTCCCTTCGAGCCGCCGTGGCGAGGGTATCGGCTATTTCGGCATCAGCGTAAACCTTGCATTCGCAACAGGCCCCATGACAGGCATGTTTCTGTACGAAGCCTTCGGCGACAACATCGTTTTCGCGATTTCAATTATCTTGTGCGTAATCGGACTTGTTCTAGTGCAGACTCTCAAGGTCGCCCCGAAGGAAAAAAAACCGCACGCACCGCTTTCACTTGACCGTTTCTTCCTCACGCGAGCTATTCCGCAGTTCGTCAATTTCATTTTTGTGGGTTTTGCCTACGGCCCAGTTACCAACTACATCGCGCTTTACGCCAAGGAACTCGGCATCGGAGGCTCCGGCTGGTTCTACGCGCTCATCGCGGGAGGCCTCATCATCAACCGCCTCATGACCGGCCGGCTCATCGACAAAGGTTACCTCATCCATCTCGTGGGCACGGGCATGACATTGAACATTATCGCCTACTTCATGCTCGCCTTCTGCCATACGCCAATCATGTTCTTTGCTTCGGCATTCCTCATCGGCACAAGCCTCGGGCTCATTTTCCCGGGTTACCAAACCATGTGCGTGAACCTCGCCCGCCACGACCAGCGCGGCACGGCAAACAGCACTTACTTGAGCGGCTGGGATATCGGAATCGGAATCGGGATTCTTGCGGGCGGTTCAATGGCGGAACATTTCGGCATGCACCAGCAAGTATTTTTCACCTGCGGCGTAGCGCTCATCATCGCGGACATTCTGTACTTCACGTGGACCGCAAGGCACTATCTGAGAAACAAATTGGAAGGATAGCCGTACAATCTTTTCTTAACGGACAACAATCTTCGACGTTCTTTTGCCGCATCGAACAATGTAAATTCCCGGGTTTGCAATCGGAATCGAAAGCGTTTTTGCCTGCGCTCGGCCTGTCCACACCTTGGAACCCCGAACATCAAAAATTGCTACGTTCCTGCCAGACAGTTCACCCTGCAACACGATGTTCCGATTCAAGACGACAACGGCAAAATTGAGTTTATCGCTCTTTTGCACTTCGGGTTTCACAGCCGTAGCTGTATCTTCCGGGGGTATCGGCAGGGGCAATTCCTTCCCCGACAAAATCGGGAAACCATCATTCACGCCAAGAGAATCATAAGCAAAGGCTTCACCGAGTCTTTTGGCAAACTTCCTAGATTTCATTTCTTTGGCAGAGAATCCCGTTGAGTCCTTCTCGCTCCACTTCAAATGATAGATGTTGGCATCCGAGCAGTCGGCACATTGATAGTATTCTAGGCTGTCCGTGGTATAAAGGTTTTGGCGCACCAGAAGCGGAGATGAACCAGAATAATCATAATATTCATATCTATGATTCGAATAGTTCCCAACCAATTTTCCACGATGGTAACTATTCAGGATGTAGGATCTTTCTTCGATGCTCAAGTGTCCGACCAACCCCGCCACATCAGATTCACCATCAATGGTACCGGTATTAAAGGACCTGTCAAGAAGTATGGACGAGCTTGCATAACCGACAAGCCCCCCAGCTATTGATTCACCATAGATATTCGAGCGATCGTTCCAACAATTGACAATCTTTACATCAACCGCATTCGCCACAATCGCCGCAGAATACGCCCCCTTGATATTGGCGTTCTTGATACCCAAATTTTTGACGGTCGCTCCCGATGCATTGGCTATAAACGCCGCCATTGATTCAAAGTATGGCCCTGAAGGATCCAAATTGACAACCAGATTGGAAATAACATGGCCATCTCCGTCAAAGACGCCCTTAAACGAATCGATTTTCCAACCACTTATCGGCATCCAGGTTTCCGAGGAATCAAAAACAACATCCTGCGTCAACCTATAGTTTTTATCCGTGTAAAATGCATACCGGTTTGAATCAAGGGACAACTGAGACAACTTCACCAAATCATCCTTCCCCTTGATAAGGAATGGTTTTTCGGCAGTACCCTCGCCATCAAACTCATATGCAATAACGGGATAGCCATCATTGACATCTTTTTCGTCCGCCCTAAAAGTTCCTCCCATCCCCTTGACGGTTTTCTTGTCTATGAACTCCTTATGAGTATAGCTCGCCGTATCCCTTAATGCTTTTCCTGAAGCGATTTTACCCGCAAAAGGGAACCCGTCTTTTTGATGATAGGCATACTGGATGTCGGTTTTTCCCGATTCCAGCGCTCCATAATACTCTTCGATTTCTCCAAAAACAGCTCCGACAACTTCAGGGTAATCCGTCACAATTCGCCCTGCATTATAGACACCATATGCGAATTCAATGGATCCTGCAACGCCCCCGACAACACCCTCACCTTTAACCTCCCCGCGGTTAAAGGAATTCGAAATCGCTGTCGCGATGCCCGATATTCCACCGACATGCCCGTCCGCAGAGACTCTCCCGTAATTTTCAGCGTTCATGATGACGCCCCGCCTTCCGGTAATTCCGCCAGCATTTAACGTCGCCCGAATATTCCCTCTGTTTATGGCATTGCAAATAATTGGTCTATCACCATCCCGAAGGGTACGTCCCATAATCCCTCCCGCCATTCCACTCGAAAACGCATCAGCAGACACATCGGCCTCATTTACGACATTCGTAATGGACCCATACCCCATCACGGCAATGACACCACCGGCGTTCCCGGCTAGGCCCACAGCGGCAATGCTACCCGAAATTTTTATGTTAGATGCATACAGCTGCCCTGAACACAAGACACCGGCAGCCATAGCCCCGCCCCTGATATCAACATCCTCAAGAACAAGGTTATCCACAAATCCAGTCTGACGGTTTGCATTTCCATCTAAAAACGCAGCGCAACCACCCTCTGAATAGGAACGCAGTTTAGAAATCTTGTGACCGTCGCCATCATAATGGATTTCTTGTACCGAAACTGGGACCCAGTTTTCTTGCGCATTCCATTCGATGTCTGCAGTCTGCTTATAATACTTTTTATCCTTATAGCGATTAGCCATTGAATGCTTGTTAAAGAGCAAGAGGTCGTCAAAAGACGTTATCAGGAACGGGTCGTTTTTTGTTCCACTGCCCTCAAGATACTTAAAATCTCGAGACTCCGAAAGTAAAATGGGATACCCGCCATTTGTCTTGACATTGCCAGTATCGGGCAAATAATTCGGTCCCAAGGAATCCGCATACTTGTCCATTTCGCTCATCCTTGTCTTTTCTTCCAACAAGGTCCCTTGAGAATATATTTCAGCGAAATTGTAGCAACGGATAATCGTATCTTTCTCGTCAGAACTATACGGAGAAAAGTTGTAGAGGGAGGCTGTAAAATAATCCACACCGCTAACTTTCCCGGCATTGTAGGACTCTTCCAAAACAAATAGGCGATGCGACTGTCCACCACCATATTCACCCATCAAGCCACCCACATAGCTTTCCCCAATGATTTCGCCCATGTTCCTAAGCAAACCGATGTCGTATTTCACAGTAGAGCCGCCATCCCTCTGGATAGTAAACGAACCGGCGAGCCCTCCCACATGTTTGTTTCCCGAGACAGTTCCGTAGTTCCTCAACTTGGTAAAATAGACGCTCAATTTGGGCACATCAACGTAAAAGTCCCCAACAATGCCGCCTACAGCCACCTCTCCATAGACAGAACCATAGTTGTCGCAATTAGATACTCCGCCGCTATTTGCATAAAAGACACTTCCATAACCAATGATTCCCCCAACATAGGCACGCCCCTTTACGGAACCCTTAAAAACACAGCGATCGACGGTCGTCGCATCAGAGGTGTAGTCCGGATACCCAGAAACACCACCTACATAATCTTTTCCTTCAATTATGGCATCAACAAAGATTTCGCTCACGGACGAACTCGTCGCTCCCGCAGCCGCACCAACAAAGTTTCGTCCCTTGATAAAGGAATTGACGATATTCAAGTTGTAAACATAGCCATCCAAGTAACCAAACAGGCCTTGGTAATCATCTTCAGAATTCACATAAAGGCCACTGATGGTATGACCATTTCCGTCAAGATAAAGCCTAGCGGGCCTCGCAGAATCGCCTATGGAAGTCCATTTATACTTGGGCGGCTTCTTGCCCCAAGTTGAGGCATGGCCTTCGTTAATGACAATATCGGTCATCAAGGTAAAATGATAGTGCCGCTTCGTCGAGTCCGTGGCATATTCAACCATCAAGGCAAATTCTTCGGGAGTCGTAATTTGAACGGAGCTTCCACTCTTCTTAAAGAAAGTTTTTGCGGGTTTGACCGGCCACGGAACAGGCTCGGCAAGAACTTGTCCGATGGAGAGAAACAAAGCATAAATTGCTAAAATAAACTTGTTCATACGCGCCCTTCCTTATTCTCCATCCTGTACACACCTGACAAAACAGCCCGACCGCTTGGCCAAGTTACTAATGAATGTACGGCCCAACTGGAAATTCGCCGTATATGCACGCCTGTAGTCAAGTTGTGAAGCGCTGCAAAATTCCGCCCCGGCAGTATTAATATTAAAATACCATTTCTTTTCTTTGTTAGAACTCGACTCAGAGCCCAAAGGTATGACAGAAAAACCAGTCGTATTGAGGGGACTTTCGGCTACACTTTCCCAATTAAGGCCCCATCCGACATCCGAAGCAAGTGATGCAGCGCTATTGCCGTTCAAAAGGGACTTCCATTCGCTGGTATCGGGAACATGCCACCCACTGGGGCAAATTCCCCTGTGCGGGAGATTTATCAGGGAATCCGGGGCAGTAGTATCGGCGTAAACCGTATCAATATCCATCAGGGCGGTCCAGGAGTAGAACCTACCTCCGATTCCGCATTCATCGCCATCCTTGATATAGCAACGGCTCTGGATGTACATGCTTTGCGATCCGTCGTCATAGTTCAAGTTTTCCGCCATCCACTTTTTTCCGTCGATGACAACGGTCTTATACTTTTTCCCATCGCGGTCGTCTGTCAAAATGCCGTATTCAAGGTTCTTGTTGAAAACATCTTCCTTATCATAACTGGAAAGCGAATCCTGCACCCAGGCACTATTCTCGCAGCGGAACTTGAACCCAAGCATATCATAGGTATCACCCTCGTTTGCCTTCAGGCAAGGGTGCAGTTGGCACATCTCGATATATGAAGCTCGCCGCCATGCGCCACCATCATACACGTAATAAAGCGCCTTTGGTGCTCCGCTCACAAGGCACGCCGTCGGCAATTTAGGCCTGTTCCAAACGGTATCCTTGGAAAAACGCGCTATCGCAAAGGACCCTTCGCCTAGGGATTCGAGGCCAACGGTATCGGCAACGGAATCAGGAACGATAAACCAATGGCCTTCGCTACACTGATAATAGCCATTTTTAGAAAACCCGATGGATGTGTCTCGAACGAACTTTCCTTCCTTCTTGGTGGTACACTTTCCTAAGACCGAATCACGGACATTCTCGATGACACTTGTAATTTCGTAGTCCAGCAAAGCCGAATCCCAAATACCAGCTGAACTGCCACCATCTCTTTCACCAAGGGACCATTGGTAACTTAATACCCACTTGCCTTCATTGCAAATAAAAGAGCTTTCTTCGACACGATTGTAGACTTCTGCGCCTTCCAAATCAGCATTGCATTCAGGAAAGCTCCTCAACGAATCACCGATCTGAAGAAGATTTTCCTCGCGCCAAACCTTTTGCGAGGTACATTCCATGTTGCGCTCTAAAGCCTCGACATAAATAACCTTGTATCTATGCGAAGAATCGCAATCGGGCAAATCTGCATACGACAAAACAGAATCCACCACCTCGCCAGCGCTGCTCGACGACTTGCTTTTTTTACTGGAGCTCGACCGTGTACTTGAGCTAGACGATTCATCAACCTTCTGCCAATCCTTGTAATCTCCCCATTCGTTTCCATCGCAAATCATCGCAGCATTTTCTTCGGACAAATAGACGACTATTCCCTTCCGGTCTTGATTGCATTCATACTTTTTTAGGTCGGATTCATTCTTGGCGTATGTCCCCTCCGACTCGTATAATTCGGCAAAAGATCCATCGTCGCTACAGCCGAGACACAGGACGGCAAACAGAAAGGCCGTTACAGATTTCACCAGCAACTTCATTAGTCCTCCCCGCTTTCAATTTTCTTGATGCAGCGCAAGTGACAATAAAAATCCTTCTCCGCATAGTTCGACGAAAGCGCCGAACGTTTATCGTCGGAATAGGTGTACGCCAACATATAATAGGCCTGAGTCTTACTAAGACTCGATGTCGTGCAGAAATTCGCCCTTCGATGGACCCAGTCATTCGTTCCGTACTCCCCACTAGGCAAGAGTGTCAGACCATATTCATTATAGCTATCACGATACGTAACCGAAGTTCCATCGTTCACATACCCCCAAACATCTTTCGCCAGCGCCCTTGTCGAGCCCAAATTAAAGGAGGCACTCCAATTTGAAAGGGACGGGATTCTCCAGCCTTCGGGGCATAGTCCCTGATGGCTCAATGTGTCCGTAATCTTTTTCGACATATACGTCGAATCCACCTGCATCGCTTCGAACCAGCTGTAAAAACGGCCCGTGATTTCGCAATTCTTGGGGTCATCGCCATAACACTTCCCCTCGTCATCGCCCGAATAGTTCAAGTTTTCCGCCATCCAGAAAAAACCGCCCGCCTTCAGAGTCCTGTATTCCTTTCCATCGCGTTCGTCGGTCATGGTTCCATACTCCACGTCCTCGTTAAAATAATTCTCACGAGGGCGTTCATAGATGGTCATGTATTCCCACTGGTTTTTTCCACGGCAAATAAACGGATAGTCTTTAAAGTCCAGCGTCTCGCCAACATTCTTCATCGAGCAGGCCTTCTTGAAACAAACCTCCGTAGAATCGGCGACTCTCCATCCCCCGTCATAGACATAAAGAAGGTGCTCCGCATTCGTCAGGGATTCATCGCAATATCCCGACATATTCTTCTTCGCTGCATTCAGGCGCCCCTCCTTAAAGGAACCTTGTGTACCCGCCCCGAAGCCCAACGTGTCGGCAACCTTTTTCAAGACCCCCGACCAGACACCCTTTTTGCAATAATACAGATGGTCGTAGGACACACAGATTTCCCTTGCAGTGTCCTGCACAATGGCACCATCGTTTTCGCTGTCACACTTGCCGAGAACCTTCTCCGCATTTACAATGGACGAATCATTGCGGACATAATAATAGGCGCTACTGCTGCTGTATCGCATTAACGAATCGGGAATTTCGAAATAGTTGTCGAGATTCGACTTGCCGTCTTTGTTCACTGAATCCAAAGACATCGGAATGTACGGAGTCGCATCATTTGGCGGTGTATATTCAGCCCATTTTTTACCGGTACATTTCATGTAGCCGTTCAGCGATGCAATAAAGACATAGCGCCCTTCATGGGAACTGTTGCATTCCTGCAAGTCCTTGATAGAAGGTACAGTGTCGTCAGCGGCAACATAGATATTCAATGTTGTAGCGGAAGCTCCGCTCGTCTGTGCAGAGCTCGAATTCTTGCCTCGGGAACCACTCGACTTGCCTTCGATAGGTTCGAATATCATCCAGAATCCATCCTGGCAAGTAAAATAGGTATCTTCACGCGACACATAGACGGAATCGCCCTGCTGCTCTTCTCCACAGGCACCGAGATCCTCGGCGGATTTCGCCACAGGATAGCTTGCACTCGGACCAACACTGGAAGAATCGTCGCTACAGCCGACAGACAAGGAAAGAATAAGGAACGCGCCCCACTTGCGCGCCATTTCAAATACCGACATTTATCACAACCTCCACAACCCATAAATAGAAATTTCACAGGCAGCGTTGCGCTCATCATCGCGGACATTCTGTACTTCACGTGGACCGCAAAGCACTATCTGAAGAATAAATTGGAAGGATAGGGTTTTAGAGGCTGGAGCGTTTGTCTTCGTACATTTTTTTGTCGGCATTGATGATGCTATCCCTAAAGCTCGTAGCACGGCCATCCCAGCTGGCATAACCCATACTCACCTCGATTGTATAGGTCTGCGAACTTTTCCGATTTTCGATTTCTTCTTGCAGGCATCCCCGGACTACCTTGAGCACTTCTTTGGGAGTTTTCGTCTGCGCAATCATCAAAAATTCGTCGCCACCATAACGGCACAAGAAAATAGACATTCTCAGCCTTCCACAAGCCTTCTTGAGCGCCCGCGAAACAAGCACCAGCGCACGATCGCCTTCCGTGTGACCATAGGTGTCATTAATTTGTTTAAAGTGATCCACATCCACCATAACCACAAAAGAATTCTTCGCTTCGCGTTGCAAAAGCAAGTAGCGCTGCAGTTGGTTGCGGTTGTTGAGCGATGTCAGAGGGTCCGTCGAAATCAGCAGGTTCTGCGAATTGAGATAAACAAAAAGTATTACCAAAGTACACCAGAAACAGAAAATCGGCGTCGTCAACGAAAAGAATATTTGCGCTCCTGCAGCAACGATACAACCCGGGGTATAGCTTGCCACAACAATGTACGTCTTCAAGAACTGCCTATTTTGAGGTTCAAGCCCGCGGGCAATGCAACGGAACGTTACCGTCATGATGTAGATAAACGGCAAGAACGAGAGGACAAAGTAATAAAGGTCGCATGGTTCCAGGTTTTCATCTAGCCAAAAATCAGGAGCTGCTACAAACGAGACAAACAGCAGCACCATTTCCACATAAATCGGGATTCGCAGTTTTGCTTGAAGATGGCGAATCTGCACACGAGTCATATCCTGTCGCGTGCTCATTTCGGCAAAAATGAAGCAGCTATAGAACAACATTGCCGCGATGATTGCATTCGAGTAATTCACCGCCAAAACGCTGAACACGTTTTTCGGGAGAATTCCATCGTTCACCAAAGCCCAAGCCGAATCACTCACAAAATAAAAAATATGCCACAGGACCAGCTTATAAAACAGAGTAAAACGCATCTGCGGCGTTGGGAGCCTCTTGATACTATACAAAAGGAGTATCAGGACGCACGCGCACCCGATACTGACTTCAGCATAAAAAACAAAAACGCTCATAACGAATAAAATACTCTTATTTCCTGAAAAATGTCCACATCCAATCAAAGTTCTCCCGTCTTTGTGTTTGAGGTCACCTTTTTGAAAAAAAAAGCCAATTTGTTTGAAAATTTCACCACATGCAAGGCATCGTCACTTGACCGCGCTCACGTTTGGAAGAAGTTCTAGGCTCGAAGAACCCTCGGTTATCTATGGGCCAATAGTACAAAAACCTTATTCCTTACTTCTCAAAGGCGCAACGCGCCGACCTCACACCTCAAAGCGAAGCGACCTCATAGCCCCAAATCCCTTATTTACTACATTCTACCTCATGAAACCCTGGAAATTGCTCAATACGGAATATCTGGTAGATGCACCTTGGCTAAAAGTCGCCAAAGAAAAATGTGAACTCCCTAACGGGAAGGTTATAGACGATTTCTATACATTATGGCAGCCAGACTGGGTGTTGATTCTGGCCCGCACCGTCGAAGGCAAATGGGTAATGACGGAGCAATACCGTCATGGATCTGGTAAAATTGCGCTGGAATTCCCCGCCGGGATTATAGACAAAGGTGAAACACCCGAACAAGCCGCACTGAGGGAATTGCAGGAAGAATGTGGGTATAGTTTAGACGAGAGACGAGAGACGAGAGACGAGAGAGGGGAGACGAGAGACGAGAGGAGTTTAGTCTACCTTGGGGTGTTTCCGGTGAATCCGGACAGGCACCGTGGTGTATTCCATGTGGTATTTCTCGACAACGTTGTCAAAAGTGGCAGTACAAATTTCGACAGTACCGAAGAAATCGAATCGTGCGAAATGAGCGACGAGGAACTGCAAAAGAAAATGGCCGATGGCAGTTTCAACCATCCGTTGCAAATGGCAGGGTATCTGAAGTTTAAGTTAGAAGTGGGAAGTAGGAAGTAGAAAGTTAGAAGTAGGAAGTTTTAACGATTTACTGTCTGCTATTAAAATCCCTATGAAGTTGCTTGTCGCCGTACTTGTCTTCGGTGCCGGGCAACAAATCTTCGGTGGAATAGCCACTTGTGATGTTTCGTAGCACTACATTGCGAGCCGATTCATCGTAACTAAAATGGATGCGGAAGGTACGGTAGGCCAACACGCCTGTATGCGTATTTTCATCGATTGTCAGGCGCCGGCGGGAGCCATCAAAGACATCTTTCGAGAAATTCCCGCGCGAAAGCTGCACACGGGCAAAACTTTCCAAGTCAAATGGGCTACGCTCCGCAATCCAGCGGTTTTGCGCCTCAAATTCTCCAGACATTTCAACGGTCCACAAATCACCCACTTGTTCCTCTACCCAACCCGCTTTTGCATCGGGGAAGGCATCGGCCATCGGGATGTAGGGTTTGATGTCGAGCACCGGAGTTCCGTTGAGCAAATCCGCTTCGTCAACATGCAGCACAAGCCCATCTACCCCCAAAAGGCGCACACAACTGAGGCCTATCGGGTTCGGGCGATAAGGGCTGCGACTGGCAAAGGTTCCCACTCGGTCTTTACCTTTGGGGGGTACGGGAGGCCGCGTCGTCGGGCGCCAGCCCTCGTTCTCGCTGAACTGGAATATGACCCAAATGCGTTCAAAGCCCTCCAAGTCGCGGAGCGCCATTTCGAAATTCTGCCCCGATTTAAGCTCGATACGCCCAGGGTGCCCCGCAAAGAGACGCCCCTGGCGGGGGGCATCGTACTTGTACACGGCATCGCCGTAAAAAAAGCCAATCGGTTCGACAAGCACCTTCAGTGTCCTTCATGGGAAAAGGAAAAGGCACCCCGGTTGGAGCGCCTTTTCAAAAAGCAATACCGCTAGACGCGCGTTAGTCGCACTGGCCAGGGGCACCGACCTTAAAGATTGTGAACGATCCGCTTTCGCCACCAGTGACATCAGCGAACTTGAACTTTATGGAAGAAAGCACCTTGGCCGCATTGGCACCCGTCATCGTCGTGGTCGCCCAAGTCGGCTGTTCGAAATCGCTCCAATTGAAATCTAATGTTTTGTTGGAGCCCGCCGGCAGTGTAACCATCGGGAGAGCATTCGAAAGTTTAGTTTCCTGAGACTCAGTCAAGCCCAATTCTATTGCAAACGTGGCATCGCCGGAATAGCTATATGTAACGCAGATACCTCTAGAGGATGTGGCATCGCCAGTTTTGTTTGTTTTGCCATAGCCAAACGCAAAACCAAGATAGGGATAAACATTTGCTTCGGTATCACCCTCGCCGATAACGAAATCGCCGCAGATACCACCACACGCCTCGATAACCGGAGCCATGTTGTTTTCCGGACCCAATTCGGCTTTCCAAGTGATTGCAGAACCAAGGTTATCAGCGTAGCTGTACCACCAGCCACCATCCTTGTTGCCCGTCGGGACCTGGACGTCACCGGCAGTACCGTCCCACAGACCAAGCTTGAACAGGCCATCATCTTCATTGGCAGGAGGAGTCGAGGAGGCCGGAGTCGGATCCGACTTGACAGAAGAAGATTGTGCAACAGGAGCGGCCGAGCTGCTGCTCGGAGTCGTGGGAGCTATGGAAGAAGAAGATGCCGCGACCGGAGAGAGACCGCTACCCTGTTCCTGGGAAGAAGAAGACTGACCACCCTGATCACCACCAATCGAAGCCGCATCACTGGAACTCGAGCCCATGTCGGCAGAAGAAGCAGGAATACAAGCCATGATGGAACTTGTAGCCGGGTCAGGATTGGGGATATATCCCGGAAGGGCGGAGCACTGATCGTTCGTACTACCTTCCGGCGGAGTAATCGAATTATCATCATCGCTACCGGAGCAGGCTGCAAACATGCACAGGGAACCCGCCACCAGCAAACCAAAAAGTTTTTTCATAGTAACCTCTATAAAGAAAGTTTTTATTCTCTGATGTGTAAATATATATCTTTTTTTCCTTTTTTGCTTTCAAAAAAAATTACCAAACGGCCTTAACGCCAAAAAAACGTGATTTAGAGCATCAATCCAATGTAAAATAAAAGATAATATTGACAAAAAAAAGCATATCGCATTATATAATCATCTTCGGTCAGAAATTATTGCAGGCGCCCTATATTATTTCTAAATTTAGCCCGATGAAAGACAAAGCCCGTAAACTTATAGAAAAGTACGAGGAACTGGAATCGGAACTCGGGAACCCGGACGTTCTCGCCGACCAGGCCCGATACAACAAGATTCACAAGCAGTACAAGGGTATCGAGAAGGCTGTCGCCAAGGCCAAGGAATACTTGCAGATGCTCAGCGACCAGGAAGAATGGAAAATGGCCCTCGGCGACTCCGACCCCGAAATGGTCGCGATGGCCAAATCCGAACTTTCGACAATCGAAAAGGCCCTCCCCGAACTCACCGACGAACTGCAAATCCTGATGGTGCCCAAGGACCCGTGGGACTACCGCAATGCCACTCTCGAAATCCGCGGCGGTACCGGTGGTGACGAATCGGCCCTGTTTGCCGGCGACCTTTTCCGCATGTACCAGGGTTACTGCAGCCGCATGGGCTGGAAAATGACCATCCAAGATGCAAGCGAAGGCACCGTGGGCGGCTACAAGGAAATCCGCGTGTTTATCGAGGGTGACAGCGTGTACGGGACGCTCAAGTTCGAGAGCGGCGTACACCGCGTACAACGCGTGCCCGAAACCGAGACGCAGGGCCGCGTGCACACCTCCGCCGCAACCGTCGCCATCCTCCCCGAAGCCGAGGAAGTCGACGTGGAAATCCGCGAAGCCGATATTCACATGGATACCTACCGTTCTTCGGGCGCGGGCGGCCAGTACATCAACAAGACGGACTCCGCCGTGCGACTCACCCATATCCCGACGGGCGTGGTGGTGAGCTGCCAGACCGAACGTAGCCAGTTGCAGAACCGCCTGCACGCCATGGAAATGCTGCGTTCCAAGATTTTGGACGCACTCATTGCGAAGAAGGAACAAGAAGAAGCGGCCAGCCGCAAGGCCCTGGTGGGCACAGGCGACCGCTCCGCAAAAATCCGCACTTACAACTTCCCGCAGAACCGCGTGACCGACCACCGCATCGGCCTTACGCTGTACAACCTGGACAAGGTGATTACCGGAGACCTTGACGAGATTATCAACGGGCTCCAGATGGCAAACGCCCAGGAAAAACTCGGGAAGTTTAACGCTTAAGGGATTGCCGCGTCGCTACGCTCCTCGCAATGACAAGCATCTGATGTCATTGCGAGGGGCAACGCCCCGAAGCAATCCGCGCTTTTAGAAGGACAGTCCAATGCCGCAGATGACCGTACTTGAAATTCTGAACCGCACCAAGGTCTTCTTCGAGAAGAAGGGCGTGCCTGACGCGCGCCTGGACGCCGAGTACATCATCAGCCACGGACTCGGCATGAAAAACCGGATGGACCTGTACCTGAACTTCGAGAAGCCCCTGACAGCAGCCGAACTCGACACGCTCCGGCCGCTGGTCGCACGGCGCGCAAACCGCGAACCGTTGCAGCACATCGTGGGCGACACGAGTTTCCGCGGACACATCATCAAGTGCGACCCGCGGGCGCTGATCCCGCGCCCCGAGACGGAGTCGCTGGTGGACATGGCAATTGAGCGCCTGAAAGGTGCCGAATGCCCCTTCATCGTCGAGGTGGGCACGGGAACAGCGGCGATTTCCATCGCCTGCGCGAAGGAAATCGCCGGAGCGAAAGTCCTCGCAACAGACATTTCGGAAGAAGCCCTTTCGCTTGCCCGCGAAAACGCGCAAGCCAACGGGCTCAATGA
>Ga0265298_10006793_pt1 | contig 14037 bp, 10 predicted proteins | sample AusTroGonzalo_MG_3_FD_193486 | JGI IMG/M metagenome (GOLD analysis project Ga0265298, IMG submission 193486) | Bovine rumen microbial communities from tropical cattle in Woodstock, Queensland, Australia - Gonzalo_01 | ecosystem: Host-associated > Mammals > Digestive system > Stomach > Rumen ...
CGTCCCGCCTTCAGCAGGGTGTTGTTTTCGTCGAACCACCCGCTCTGTGCTGCGTAGAAGAGCACGTCGCCCTGCTCAACCCACACATTCATGCCGATGTCGTGACCACCGCACGGCATCGACTCACTGCTGTTGCGGCTCGGCGATGTCCACACCACGTCGGCGGGCACATAGTCGGAGGCAAGCCCCGGCAGCGTGAGGGAAAGTATTACTATAAGGGCGTAAAGCCTGTTTAGCAGCATGGCTCTATTCGTCATAATGACACCAGTATTACATGTCTTGATGGCTTCCTTGATAGTTAGTCGCGTGCAAATATACGAAAACATTTGTAAAGTTACACATTATTAAGACAAATAAACCTTAAAAAGCGGCTTTATTATCTGTATTTTCTTTAATTAAGCCTATGAAACAGCTACTTTTTGCGGAAATGTGCGTAAATTTGCACGCAAAATTTGACATGACCGAAAAGACAACAACGATGAGACGGTTATTTTATGTGCTCTTCACGATGTGTACAGGTGTATGGCTGCTGACGTCGTGCTTGGGCAATAGCAACGATATGACGTACTATGACGACGCCGTTATTACTGCTTTCACGCTGGGTAACCTCAACCGTTACCAGCATACCACATCGTCGACGGGCAAGGACTCTGTCTATGTGACCACGGTGACCGGCGCCAACTGCGTGATGAGTATTGACCACGTGGCTGGGCGCATCTTCAACGGCGATTCCCTGCCCTACGGCACCGACCTGAAGCATGTTACTTGCACGCTGACTACGCGCAACAACGGCGCGGCACTGTTCAAGTCGCTGGTGAGCGACTCACTGTTCTATTATGGCGTTAGCGACTCCATCGATTTCACCAAACCCCGTGTGGTGACGGTATATTCTTCGAATGGCGAATGGGAGCGCAGCTACACGGTGACGCTCAATGCCAAGCAGAGCAATGCCACCGGAATCATCTGGACGGAGACCACGGTGGCCGACTACCTGAGCCATACCCCCGACAGCAGCTGGGCCGTTCGTGCGGCCGAGGCAGGGCTGACGCCCATAGGCACGGCCGCTGGCCGCCAGTATGCGCTGACTGCCGACGGCAGCCAGTTGATGATGACCACCGACGACGGTGCTACGTGGACAGGCGAAACCATCGACAGCGATGTGACGCTGCTGCCACAACATGATATTGCCATGGCGGGATGGCCATACGCCCAGGCCATGAATGCCGACTATTCGCTGATGGTAGGTCGCAGTACCGATACTGCCAGCGGCAGGCAGAGCGTTTGGCGCAAAATCAGCACCAGCGGTCAGGGGCAGTGGGTGTTAGTGCCCGAGAATAGTGCACGCAGCTACTACCTGCCCAGCACGGTGAGCGTGGCACTGGCCTATTGCGGAACCACCGTAGGCGTGCTGGCTTTTGCGTCGGACGGTACACTCTACCGCAGCATTGACCAGGGCATAACCTGGAAGACAGATGCCGACTACTCACTGCCGGCCGGCGCCACAGGTAAGCTGGAAACCGTCACTGATAACGACGGTACCATTTGGCTGTTGAGCACCAAACAGGGAAAGGCCTGGCGAGGGAAATTAACCATTGACCTTTGAAGATTGTACATTGAAGATTGTGAGAATAGATGGTTTAAAGATGAGGAGTTGGCATTTGAGGATGCTGCTGTTTGTGGCATTCTTCACGCTTCACGCTTCACTCTTCACTTTAATGGCGCAGGAAGACCCAGAATACCGCATGGAGGTGGGTGCCGGCATAGGAACGTCGACCTATCTGGGCGACTTCAACGGCAACCTGCTGAAGAACATACAGCCTATGGGGTCGCTGGTGGCGAAGTATCGTATGAACCCGCGCATGAGCATGGGTGTGCTGATGAGCTTCGGAAAGCTGAAAGGGTCGGCAGCCGATGTCTCTACCTGGTACCCAGTGCACCAAGAGCCGCCCTATACGTTCAGCTACCAGCTGACCGACGTGGGGTTGCGCTATGAGTATAACTTCTGGGCCTATGGCACGGGGCGCGAGTATCGTGGCGCCCGCCGGATCGCTCCCTTTCTGACAGGGGGCATGGGTGTGACCTATGTCAATGCGCATGGCACGGTACTCACGCTCAACATCATGCTGGGTGCCGGTGTAAAATACAAGGTGGCCGACAGGCTGAACCTGACCGCAGAGTGGAATATGCACTTCTCGGGCAACGACAATCTCGACGGTGCTGTTGATCCCTACGGCATCAAGAGTACAGGTATCTTCAAGAACACCGACTGCTACAGTATGTTGCGCCTGGCGCTCACCTACGATATATGGGCAAAATGTAAAACGTGTAATAATGATAGAGACTAATAATATACCACAGCATATTGCCATCATTATGGATGGCAACGGACGCTGGGCCACAGAGCGCGGCAAGGATCGCAGCTTCGGTCATCAGGCCGGCGTAGACACCGTGAGGCGTATCACGTCGGAGTGTGTGCGCTTAGGTGTGAAGTACCTGACGCTCTACACCTTCTCCACCGAAAACTGGAACCGGCCTGCCGACGAGATAGCGGCGCTGATGGGACTGGTACTCACGTCGCTCGAAGACGAGATCTTTATGAAGAACAACGTGCGCTTCCGCGTCATCGGCGACACAAAACGACTGCCTGATGCTGTTCAGCAGAAGCTGAAGGAGACAGAGGCTCACACGGCCGGCAACGATGCCATGACCATGGTGGTGGCGCTGAGCTATTCCAGCCGTTGGGAGATTACCGAGGCTGTGCGTAAGATTGTGACAGAAGTTCACGACATGGAAGAGCTTCCCCGAAACATCCTCAAGAACTGGAAGACGGGAGGTATCCGCGCCGAAGATATTACCGAAGAGATGATCAGCCAGCATCTGTCTACGAACTTCATGCCCGACCCCGACCTGCTCATCCGCACGGGCGGCGAGCTGCGCATCTCCAACTTCCTGCTCTGGCAGATAGCCTATTCAGAATTATACTTCTGCGATACCTACTGGCCCGACTTCGACGAGCAGGCGCTCCATCTGGCTATCGAGAGCTATCAGCGTCGCCAGCGCCGCTTCGGCAAGACCGAGGCACAGGTGGAGAGTGAAGAAGAAGTGAAGAGTGAAGAATTTGCTACCGCTTTGAAATAAACAGATAATGAATATAATAATATTTAATAATGTGAAGACAAGTCTGAAGACGATTCGGGTGCTGCTGATTGTGGCATTCTTCATGCTTCACGCTTCATGCTTCACCTTAATGGCGCAGGAAGTGATAGTCAACCCAGACATCTCCTACGCCGGCACACCGCGACAGTGCACCATCGCCGGTATTGCCGTCGAGGGCGTTGAAGGCTATGAAGACTACGTGTTGGCCGGACTCTCGGGACTGTCGGTAGGACAGGCAATCGACCTTCCCGGACAGGAAATCACCGAAGCCGTGAAGCGCTATTGGAAGCACGGCCTTTTCTCGAAAGTGAGCATCACCGCCGACTCTATTGTCGATGCCAAGGTCTACCTCTGCATACACCTGGCCTTGCGCCCACGCGTGAGTACCATTAATTATACGGGCGTGAAGAAGTCGGAGCGCGAAGACCTCGAGGCCAAGCTCGGCATCATGAAGCACAGCCAGATAACGCCCAATATGATTGACCGTGCCAAAATCCTGGCAAAGAAGTATTTCGACGAAAAAGGCTACAAGAATGCGGAAATCAACATCATGCAGCGCGACGACGTTACGGGCAAGAACCAGGTGATACTCGACGTAGACATCGACAAGAAAGCGAAGATGAAGGTGCGGAACATCGTGTTCCTGGGCAATCATAAGTTGAAGGACAGCAAGATCAAAGGTACTCTGTTCACCAAGGGCGCTTTCGGCAAGATACACGAGTCGGGCAAGCTCACCAACCTCTTCAAGTCGAAGAAATTCACCGACGAGCGCTACAAGGAAGCCAAGCAGCAGCTCGTGGAGAAGTACAACGAGCTGGGTTACCGCGACATGACCATCATCGAAGACTCTGTGTGGAACGCCGACGAAAAGCACGTGAACGTGGCACTCACCATCGACGAGGGTCTGCAGTATCGCGTACGCAACATTGAGTGGGTGGGCAACACCGTGGTTACCACCGACTGGCTCAACAAAGTGCTTGGCATGAACAAGGGCGATATCTACAACCAGAAGCTCATTAGCAAGCGCCTGCGCGATGATGAGGATGCCGCTGGCAACTACTATTACAACAACGGTTACGTGTTTTCTAACATCGACCCCGTGGAGGTGAACGTTGTTGAAGACAGTGTCGACCTTGAGATCCGCATCGTCGAAGGTCCGCAGGCCCATTTGAACCATGTGCGCATCTATGGCAACGACCGCCTGTATGAAGAGGTGGTACGGCGCGAGCTGCGCACCAAGCCTGGCGACCTGTTCAATAAGGAAGCGCTGACGCGTTCAATGCGCGACATCGCGTCGATGGGTTTCTTCGATGCAGAGAAGATCGAGCCGAAGATTGTGCCTAACTACGAAGACGGAACGGTAGACGTGAGCTGGATGTTGGAGCAGAAGTCGAACGACCAGATTGAATTCTCGCTCGGCTGGGGACAGACCGGACTTATCGGCCGCATCGGACTTAAGCTGAACAACTTCTCCATGCGCAACCTCTTTGGCAGGAACAAGATGCACCGCGGCATCATGCCTATCGGCGACGGCGAACAGCTCGGCATCAACTTCCAGACCAACGGCTCCTACTACAGCTCGCTCTCCACAAGCTATTCCACCAACTGGTTCGGAGGCAAGCGACCCAATGCGTTCAATGTCGGCGTGTTCTACTCCAAGCAGTCAGACATCTCCAGCACCTATCGTAACAGCTCGTGGCTCAACTCCATGTATGGCTACTACGGTGGCTATGGCTATTATAACAACTACGCCTACAACTACGAGTCGATGCTCGACGACGACAAGACCATCCGCATGATCGGCGCAAGCATTGGCTGGGGTAAGCGTCTGCGCTGGCCCGACGACTACTTCCAGCTGTCGGCAACCCTTGGCTACACCCGTTACATGATGCGCGACTGGAACTACTTCCTTATCAGCAACGGTAACTGTAATAACATCAACCTCGGCATAGCCCTCACACGTACCTCTACCGACAACCAGCTCTTCCCGCGTCGCGGCTCAGAGTTCCTGCTGTCGGTAACCGCCACGCCACCCTGGTCGCTGTGGGACGGCAAGGACTATAAGTCGCTGGCCACTAACAACCGCTCCGCTTCCTACAGCGACGAGCTGCAGGACAAGTACCGCTGGATTGAATACCATAAGTGGAAGTTCAAGACCCGTAACTTCACCGCCCTCACCAGTGGGCAGAAGTGCTTCGTGCTGATGACGCGTGTGGAGATGGGACTGCTGGGCGCCTACAACAAGAACAAGCGCTCACCCTTCGAGACGTTCTACGTGGGTGGCGACGGCATGAGCGGCTACAGCTACGGATACTCTGAGGAAACCATCGGTATGCGTGGCTATGAGAACGGTAGCATCTCGCAGTCGGCTGCCTACGAGTCGGGAGGCGAGTTGTCGCTCTACACTGGCTATGGCAATGCTTACGCCTACGACCGCTTCACCCTCGAGCTGCGCTATCCCTTCATGCTGGGCAACACCACAATCTACGGGTTGGGATTCGTAGAGGCCGGTAACGCCTGGTCGTCGGTAAAGAAGTTCAACCCCTTCAGCCTCAAGCGCTCGGCAGGCGCCGGCGTGCGCATCTTCCTTCCCATGGTTGGACTCATGGGTATCGACTGGGCCTACGGTTTCGACAAGGTGCTTAACAGCTCTGGCTGGAGCCGCGGCGGCTCGCAGTTCCACTTCGTGCTCGGACAGGAATTTTAAGTGAAGAGCGAAGAGTGAAGAATTTGCTTCCGCACTCCATCTCACGCTCTTCTTAACAAAATAAAAAGAAGAAAGATTATGAAAAAGAATTTAATGGTAAGACGATTGATGTCATTAGCCCTGCTAATGATTCTACACTCCACACTCCTTACGCTTCACACTATGGCCCAGAAGTTCGCACTCATCGATATGGACTATGTGCTGAAGAACGTGCCCGCCTACGAGCGCGCCAACGAGCAGTTGGCACAGGTGTCGAAAAAGTGGCAGGCAGAGGTCGACGCCCTAACCACCGAGGCACAGACCATGTATAAAAACTATCAGAACGAGGTGGTGTTCCTCTCGGCCGAGCAGAAGAAAGCCAAGCAAGATGCCATCATGCAGAAAGAGAAAGAGGCTGCCGAGCTTAAGCGCAAGTACTTCGGCCCCGACGGCGAGCTTTACAAGAAACGTACGTCGCTCATGACACCCATCCAAGACGAAATCTACAACGCCGTGAAGGATGTTGCCGACCTGCGCGGCTATCAGCTCGTGCTCGACCGCGCCAGCGATACTGGCATCATCTTCGGCTCACCAAAGATCGACATCTCCAACGAGGTGCTGACAAAGCTGGGATACTCGTATTAATTAAGAATTAAGAGTTAAGAATTAAGAATTGTCGCCTGCGGCGATTATGAATTAGTAATTAATAATTAAGAATTAATAATTTAACCAATAAAGAAAATGAAAAAGATTATCGTTTGCGCTATTTGCGCTATCTGCGGTTTCACCACCGCCAACGCACAGGCCAAGTTCGGCCATGTGAACACCCAGGAAATCATTCAGGCCATGCCTGAGTACACCAAGGCAAAGACCGAAATCGACGCCCTGCAGGCACAGTATGAGGCCGACCTCAAGTCGATGAACGACGAACTGCAGAAGAAGGGCGAGGCCTTCGACAAAGAGCAGGCCACCCTGCCCGAGAACATCAAGCAGCGCCGCCAGACAGAGCTGCAGGAGATGTATCAGAAGATTCAGCAGAGCTATCAGGACAACCAGCAGGCTCTGGCCAAGGCTTCGCAGGACAAGATGCAGGTTATCACCACCAAGGTGCTCGACGCCATCAAGACCGTGGGACAGTCCGGCGGCTATGTCTACATCATGGAGATGGGAGCAGGCATCCCCTATATCAGCACCACCCTCTCTACCGACGTTACCGCACAGGTGAAGCAGCAGCTGGGGATAAAGTAATCTTTTTGGTCAAGACGCAGAAAGCGTTTCCGCACAATAGCCGCAGTGTCCGCAGGACCTGCGGCTTTTTGATTTCTACTAATTTTTCTTGTTTAAGGGTGACAGGGTGTCAGAACGCCGATGTACAGGGCGTTTGCACCCTTTTTCGCGGGCGTCAGGGGTGACAGAAGGGTGACAGGATGGCGCAGGGATAAGACGCTGAAAGGCTACGGGTAGGCGACCGCAGGTCGGGAATGGGCGTCTCCTGTCAGTAGCCGGGGGTACGAGCGTAGCGAGCACCCCCGGATGGAAGAATGCGGCATGATATCGACCCCGACGGGGTCGCCCATCGTGGCTGTGAGAGGCGATATTCGGGGTTGGGCGACCCCTCTGGGGTCGATACCTTTCTGCACGTCAACATTCCGGGGGTGCTTCGCACACCCCGGCTACTGAGAGGAGACGCCCATTCCCGACCTGCGGTCGCCTACCCGTAGCCTTTCAGCGTCTTTCATTATTCTCATTATTCCAATTTTATTCAACCGCAGGCACGGGATGGGTGGCGTGACCATGCATCTCGGTGGCGTGACCATGCGACGGGATGCCAGAGGGCACTTGACGTGTGAATTCTCGAGAGAATCTGGCGGCGGAGAGGCACTTAGGCGTCTAAACGTATGCTTGCGGCATTGAATTCTCGAGAGAATTCAATGCCGCAAAGCGCAGTCTTCACTTCAGCTGTCACCCTTCTGTCACCCATGACGCCCATGAAAAAGGGTGCAAACGCCCTGTACATCGGCGTTCTGGCACCCTTGCACCCTTTAACCCAAATCTCTAATGACCAAATTGGGTAAAAGTCACACCAATGTGACGAATGAATTAACATAATAAAATAAAAAAGATTTTTTCGTTTGAAGATTATTCGTTACTTTTGCATACTTAAAGACTAAAGCCCAAGTATCGCATGTTCCATCACCAATCTAATGAGAATAACCGTCGAATGAAGAACCAAAGAAGCTATCGGCAATGGCTGCTGATGGTTGCTTTGTTAGTGTTTGTTCATATAAGCGTACGCGCCCAGGAGTCTTCGGCTTTGTTCGGCTACCTGAGCTACAGCGAGGCGCTTGCGGCCATGCCGAAGTATGCACTTGTGAAACAGCAGATGGCCCAGCTGCGGCAGCAGTATGACAGTGAGCTGCAGCGCGTCACAGAGGAGTTTAACCGCAAGTACGAGGAGTTTCTCGACGGTCGTCGCGACTTTCCGCCCTCCATCCTGCGTAAGCGGCAGATGGAGCTGCAGGAGCTGATGGAGAAGAACGTGGCCTTCAAGACCGATGCGCTGCGCGAACTGTCTGAGGCCGAGGCCAGCGCCATGGCTCCACTGAGAGAGACGCTGGATAAGGTGCTCAACACCATTGGACAGCAGCGCGGCTATGCCCTCATCGTCAATACCGACGGCAACGCCTGCCCTTATATTAACCCGATGATGGGTGAGGATATCTCGAGCATTGTAGCCGCCAAAGTGAGAGAAAATGATTAACGTTTCAGATACTACCGGCACAGCCGTTTCCCTGCCTGTGGGGAAAGGGGTGGGAGAGGGACTTTACTCTCCTATCGGTATCTTTGACAGCGGCTACGGCGGGCTTACCATTCTTGAAGGTATACGTCGGCAGCTGCCACAATACGATTATCTCTATTTGGGCGACAACGCCCGTGCGCCCTACGGGCCGCGCTCGTTCGATGTGGTGTACGAGTTTACGCGGCAGGCGGTGGTGAAGCTCTTCTCCTTAGGCTGTCATCTGGTAATCTTAGCCTGCAATACCGCCTCGGCCAAGGCGTTGCGTACCATCCAGCAGTGCGACCTGCCACGGCTCGACCCCCAGCGCCGCGTGCTCGGCATTATTCGCCCCACGGCAGAGGTCATCGGAACGCTCACAAGCACCCGCCACGTGGGTGTGCTGGCCACCGAGGGCACCATACGCAGCGACAGCTACCGTCTGGAAATCCAGAAGCTTCATCCCGACATCGTCGTCACGGGCGTGGCCTGTCCCCTGTGGGCCGCCATCGTCGAGGCTGGCGAGGCTTGCTCGCCCGGCGCTGACTACTTCGTGTCTAAACGCATCGGGCAGCTTATGGAGAGCGACCCGATGATCGATACCATCATTTTAGGATGCACACACTATCCGCTGCTCATGCCCAAGATACGGAAGCATCTGCCTAAGGGCGTTAGCGTGGTGGCTCAGGGCGACTATGTGGCCAGCAGTCTCGCCGACTACCTGAACCGTCGCACCGCCATTGCCAGCCAATGCTCAAAGGGGGGCACCGTGAGATATCTCACCACCGAAAACCCGCAGCGCTTCCAGGAAACGGCGCAGCTGTTTCTCAACCAGCCGGTGGAAGCCATGCATATTATGTTTACATGATGATTTACGATTTGACTATTTACTATTTACGATTTACTACTTAACATAAGAACTACAATGAAAAAAACAGTATTACTCGCAATCTTACTTGGTGGAGCTATCGGGGCTGCGGCTGCCGACTTTGAGACCGCCACTGCCGCCGTAAAAAACATGAGGGTGGGCTGGAACTTAGGCAATACGCTCGACAGCAACTCTGGCGACGTGAACAACATGTGGATTGAGGCGTGGACCAAGCGCACCCCTACCGACTACGAAACAGCCTGGGGGCAACCCGTCACCACGCCTGAGCTCATCAGGATGATGAAAAAGGCCGGCTTCAACGCCATCCGCGTGCCGGTGACCTGGTATCCCCACATGGAGGCCACGTTCAGCTCGGTGAAATACGACAACAGCAAGCAGGCACTCACCCCGTGGGATATCGCTAACGACGATATCGGCACACAGATACAGCAGGCATGGATGGCGCGCGTGCATGAGGTTGTTGACTATGTGATTGACCAGGGCATGTACTGCATACTTAATGTCCATCATGATACGGGCGCCTCGAATACCGCCTGGCTTGTGGCCAGCGAGGCCGACTATGCCAAGCAGAAAGCGCGCTTTGAGGCTGTATGGAAACAGATAGCCGAGGAGTTCAAGGATTACGGTGAGCGCCTGCTCTTCGAGGGATATAACGAGATGCTCGACAGCTACGACTCCTGGTGCTTCGCCTCCTTCGCCACTTCCGGCGGCTACAACGCCACTGTGGCCACTTCGGCCTACAACGCCATCAACAGCTACGCGCAGAGCTTTGTCAATGCCGTGCGTTCCACCGGGGGCAACAATGCTCAGCGTAATCTTATTGTTACCACCTACGGTGCGTGCAGTGGCAGCGGCACTTGGAACAGCCATCTGTCTGACCCGCTGAAGCAGATGAAGCTGCCCAACGATGCCGTTAGCAATCATATCATCTTCGAGGTACACTCCTATATTGACATCAAAAACATCAACAATGCCAAGAACGAGGTGAACCAGATGATTCGCGACATCAAAACCAACCTCATGGCGAAGGGAGCGCCCGTCATCTTCGGCGAGTGGGGCTCCAGCACCGATAACGGCTACGACGGCTACCGTGAGAACATGCTCACCTTTGCGCGCTACTTTGTGGAGCAGGCCAAGGCCAATGGCATGGGTACGTTTTACTGGATGGGGCTTTCGGAAGGCAGCCACCGCAGCGTGCCGGAGTTCAACCAGCCCGACTTGAAAGAAGCGATTATCAAGGGATATTACGGCGACAAGGGATATACGGGCGTGGAAGGCATTACTGCCGACGGGCCCGTGAGGGCTACCGGATATTACGACCTTAACGGTATCCGCCACGCTTCGCCTGTATTGGGCGTTAGTATTGTAAGGATGAGCGACGGAAGCGTTCGCAAGCAATACAGGAAATAAGGGCGCGGAGGGAGCGCGAAGGAGCACGAACAGCGGACGGCGAACGGCGCGGGAAAACCGCGCCGCACGAACCGCGGCGGAAGAAGCGGAGAAGAGCACGAAGCGCGGCGGAAGAAGCAGAGAAGGGCGCGGAAGAAGCGCGGCGAGCTTGCGGCGGCGCAGTCCGTGCGGCGCGGTTTTCCCGCGCCGTGGTTTTCCCGCGCCGCGAAGCGCGTTAGGAGTCGACGAGGGTGAAGTCGAGCTGGCGCTTCTCGATGTTTGCGCGGGCAACCTTGATGCGGATGGGATCGCCAAGCTGATACTTGGTGTGATTGCGGCGGCCGATGAGCTGATAGTGAGCCTCGTCGAACTCGTAGTAGTCGCCCTTAAGGTCGCGCATGGGCACCATGCCCTCGCAGTGGTTTTCGTCGATCTCTACATAGATGCCATACGATTGTATGCCGGAGATGTGTCCGTCGTATTCCTCGCCGAGCTTGTCGGCCATGAATTCCACCATCTTGTACTTGATGGAGTCGCGCTCAGCATTGGCTGCGGTCTGTTCCATGTCGCTGGAGTGCTGGGCCAGTTCCTCGTAGTGTTCCTGGTTGGCCGAGCGTCCGCCCTCCTGATAGCGGGTGAGGAGCCTGTGCACCATGGTGTCGGGATAGCGGCGGATGGGCGAGGTGAAATGGGTGTAGTAGTCGAAGGCCAGGCCATAGTGTCCGATGTTATGCGTGGAGTACTTCGCCTTCATCATGGCACGCAGGGCAACGGTCTCAATGAGCTTCTGCTCGCGTCGGCCCGTCGCTTCGTCCATGAGCGCGTTCAGTGAGCGCGAGATGGCTCCCTTGGTGCCGCTGGTCTTGAGCTTATAGCCGAAGGGTGCCACCACCTGTCGCAGGTTTTCTAATTTCTGCGGGTCGGGCTGGTCGTGTACGCGGTAGACGAAGGTCTTGGGGGATTTACGATTTGACGATTTACTATTTACGATTTCACCGTAAAGGGATTTACTATTTACGATTTTTGGTGCGCCGATGCTTTCGGCGACGGTACGATTGGCCAGCAGCATGAACTCCTCGATGAGCTTGTTGGCGTCTTTCGACTTCTTGAAGTATGCGCGTGTAGGCTTTCCTGTTTCGTCGACATCGAAATGCAGCTCCTCGCGGTCGAACTTCACTGCGCCGTTCTTGAAGCGGCGTTCGCGCAGTTTCTTTGCCAGGGCGTCGAGCTTGATGAGCTCGGTGGCGTATTCGCCGGTGTAGGGATGGTTTTTCGTGGGGGGCGGAGCGGGCTTCCCATTGCCGTCGACGACGCCGTTCTGCTCGAGAATCTCCTGCACCTCCTCGTATGCAAAGCGTCGGTTGCTGCGTATCACGGTGTGAGCCAGATGCCATTGTTTCACGTTTGCCTCTTCGTCGAGGACGAAGATGACGCTGTAGCAGAGCTTGTCCTCGTCGGGGCGCAGAGAGCAGATGAAGTTACAGAGGCGTTCGGGCAGCATGGGGATGGTGCGGTCGACGAGATAGACGCTTGTGGCGCGCTTCTGTGCCTCCTTGTCGATGATGCTGTTTTCCTTGACGTAGTGCGACACGTCGGCAATATGCACGCCAACCTCCCACAAGCCCCCTTCCTGTTCCCCCTTGGGGGGAAGATTGGCATCGCAGGGCTTCCCCCCAAGGGGGGATGAGAGGGGGGCTCTTCTTATGGACAGCGCGTCGTCAAAGTCCTTGGCATCCTTCGGGTCGATGGTGCAGGTGAAGACATCGCGGAAGTCTTCGCGGCGAGCAATCTCCTCTTCGGTGATGGCGGGGTCGATTTTCTCTGCGGCTTTCTCCACGGCAGAGGGGTATCTGTAGGGTAGTCCGTACTGTGCCAGTATGGCGTGCATCTCCACGTTGTTGTCGCCCTCCTTACCGAGCACGTCGATGACTTCGCCCACAATGTTCTTCGACTCTTTCGAAGGCCATTGCGTGATTTTCACCACGGCCTTTTCGCCGTCTTTGCCGCCTTTCAGTTTCTTCTTCGGCACCAGGATGTCGTGTACGAAGATATTGCCTTCGGTGATGAGGAAGGCGAAGTCTTTCTCCACCTTCAGCTTACCGACGGCCTGATCCACCTTGTGTGAGAGGATTTCCGTGACCATGGCCTCTTTGATGTGGTTGCGTCGCCGGGCCATCAGAGCCACGCGCACGTGGTCGCCGTTGAGGGCGAACATCGAGTTGCGCTCACTCACGAAGATGGGCGTGCCGCCGCCGTCGGGAACAAACGAGTTCTTGCCGTTGGCCTTGCGTACGAACGTGCCTTCCTGAACCTGCCCTTTCAGGTTCAGGCGGTAGGCGCCGTTGCCGTCTTTCTGCAGGTAGTCGTCCCACTGCATCTCTTCCATTACGTCAAGTGCCAGCATCTTCAGCGGGTGTGTGTCGAAATGCAGGCTCTTGAATACTTGTTTTACGGTGAACGTCTCATTTGGGCGTCCGGAGAAGAATCCCTGCAGGGCTTCCTCAACCTGTCTCTTCGACAATCGCTTGCCTCCTTTTTTCATAGTTATTATGCGTTTAAGTATTAACTATTTTGCCACAAAGATACAAATTATTTTTTAAAAGAGCAAAGAAAGGCGGAAAACTTTGTGTAAACAGGAAAAAAACCGTAACTTTGCACCGTCATTTATGAATAATTGTTCGAAGACATACCTGCAACAGCTCTTTTGGCTATTGTTCGTTGTCTCTATGACGTTTGTGTGTACGTCATGGAGCGGCGTGCCGGACTATGCCCAAGACCATCATTACCCGAGGCCGCTTCCCAAGCCCCCACAGTATGATGACTCCACGCAATGGTATATAAAATGGAAGGATGGTCCGGCCGACCTTTTCTATATTATCTCTACCGAGACGGGCGACTATATGCTCGACGGCGATACCTGCCATTATGCCAACACCTACGACCGCTCGTCGTGTCCCCGCATGATGGTGGAGATGCGCGCCGTTGACTCGCTGTTCGGCGGCAACAACAACTACTTCTCCCCTTATTACCGGCAGATTACCATGGAGTCGTGGGCGTCGATAGATACAGCGCTGCAGCGCATACCCTTGGCCCTGAGCGACGTGCACCGCAGCTGGGACTATTACCTAACGCACTTCAACC
>Ga0265298_10006795_pt1 | contig 14036 bp, 9 predicted proteins | sample AusTroGonzalo_MG_3_FD_193486 | JGI IMG/M metagenome (GOLD analysis project Ga0265298, IMG submission 193486) | Bovine rumen microbial communities from tropical cattle in Woodstock, Queensland, Australia - Gonzalo_01 | ecosystem: Host-associated > Mammals > Digestive system > Stomach > Rumen ...
ATAAAGGTGCCATGACATATATGCTTGTGCAAGGCAGCAACACGCTGGCCGACGGTTCATCCTACACGGCCACGCCTGCCAACGAGGACGAGAAAGCTGCCATCTTCGGCGAAGGGCCTTTGGTCTTCAGCGGCAGTGGCTCCCTGACGGTCAATGCGACCGGAAAGTCGGGTATTATTTCCGATGAGTTTGTGTATGTCAGGTCTTCACCAACGATAAATGTCAACTCCTCAGCGGGGCACGGTATCCGGGGCAAAGACTATGTGGTTATCACAGGTGGCATATTGGATGTAAATGTCTCCGCTGACACGAAAAAAGGCATCGGTTCAGACGGCTATGTCCAGATTGACGGTGGAACTACAACCATCCAGATGACGGGCAACGCGGCCTACGACAGCGAGGAGAGTGCCTATTCGGGCACGGCCGGCATCAAAGCGGATGTCTATTTCAAGATGAACGGCGGCACGCTCACCATCACCAGCAAGGGCTCCGGAGGCAAGGGTATCAACAGCGACGGGGCCGGCTATTTCAACGGCGGCACGGTGGCGGTCACTACTACGGGGAACGATTACACGACTGGCGATATTTCCGCCAAGGGCCTCAAGTTTGACGGAAACATAGCGTTCTCCGGAAGCACAGTAGCTGTGAGCAGTTCCCACAACGAAGGCATTGAGTCCAAAGGAACCATTACGATCTCCAATGGTGTGGTTTACAGTTATTCGGCAGAAGACGATGCCATCAACTCGGGGAGCACGTTTACCATCAGCGGCGGATATGTGTGTGCCTACGCACCGAACAATGACGGTATGGATGCCAACGGCAACTTCTACATTACGGGTGGCGTGGTGTATGCCATAGGCGCAAGGTCCCCGGAAGTGGCCATCGACGCCAACACCGAGGAAGGCTATAAACTCTATGTGCAGGGTGGCACGCTGGTGACTGTCGGCGGTCTGGAACGCGGTTCCTCCCTGTCCCAGAGCTGCTATTCGGCTTCTTCTTGGACACCTAACACCTGGTATGCCCTAAAGGTGGGTTCGGAAACGTATGCGTTCAAGACCCCGGCCAGTGGCGGCACACCTCTCGTGGTGTCGGGCTCTTCCACCCCCACGCTGAAATCCGGCGTGTCGGTGAGTGGCGGCAACACGCTGTTCAACGGAATGTTTGTAGAAGATGGAAGTGTGAGCGGGGGCACTGCGGTGTCGTTGAGCTCTTATACGGGAGGAAATGGAGGAGGACCGGGAGGATGGTAGATAAAAGTTTAGAGTTTAGAGTTTAGAGATTAGAGATAATAGTTAATAGATAATAGATAATAGTTGGGTTTGTGATATATGAAATTTAGGTGGTTTTTTGTTTTATTGGTTGGTTTAATATTGAATTTTGAGTTTTCAATTTTCAATTCTGCTTGCGCGCAGACGGATGTGAACCTTGATCCTGAGGTAGGTGGCAGAATATCGGTCGGATTGGATAAGAAAATTGTCAAAGGACTGCATGTGTCGCTGGAAGAGGAGGCTCGTTTTGACAAGAATTTCCGCAGTTTCGACCGTCTTCAGACCTCCCTTCAGCTTAGCTATAAGGTGAATAAGTATTTCAAGTGCGGCATCGGCTATGTCTTCATGAATCCTTACAGCAACTCTTCCAGTTCGTTCGGCGATTTCCGCCATCGGCTATTTGTGGATGCCACGGGCACGGTCAGAATGGGCAAGTGGAGCCTGTCGCTGAAGGAGCGTTTCCAGTGGACCTATCGTTCTGGCGATTTCAACGAATACCAGTATCCGCGCAGCGCCCTGACCCTGAAAAGCCGGCTCACTTTGAAATACAGGGGCTTCGCCAAGGTGACGCCATACGCCTATTTTGAGATCCGCAACTTCTTGAACGCGCCCGTGATCCATGCGCTTTATGATGGCACAAACTATTATACTGAAGACGGTTCGGAGATAGGGGAGGCCGGTTGGTTCCTGCATAGCTTCAAAGGTGGCTACATCAACCGTTACCGGGGCTCTCTGGGTGTGGACTGGAAAATCAGCAAGCATCACCAGCTGAACTTCTACTTCCTTGGCGATTATGTGAGCGACAAGGTGGTGGATGCCAATGCAGATGGAACGAAATTGAAATCCTATACGAAAGAAAAAGGCTTCAGGGGTACTCTTGGAGCTGGATATGTTTATGCTTTTTAACTGATTAAAATATTGAAAGATGACCTTTTTGAACACCTTGTGCACGATTACATGGAAAGTGAACCCTGTAGCGATTCATCTTGGATCCGTTGAGGTGAGATGGTACGGCATACTGCTGGCTACTGGCTTCTTGCTGGCGTATTACACCTTGCAGCAGATTTTCAAGACAGAGAAACTCTCGCAAAAACTGTTGGATAAGATTTCCATCTGGACGATTGTATGGACCATCATCGGTTTGCGTCTTGGACATTTTCTCTTCTACGAGCCGGAGATGTTTGTCAAGGCTCCGTTGCAGATCCTCCTGCCCATTGACAGTCAGGGCAATTTCATCGGATATCAAGGTCTGGCAAGTCATGGTGCCGTCATTGCGATCATCTTGTTCGTTATCTACTACACTTGGCGGCACAAAATAAATGTTTTATGGTTGATGGACCGCTTGGCTATAGCCATTCCCATAGCGGCGGCGTTTGTGCGATGCGGCAATTTGATGAACCACGAGATTGTGGGCAGCATCACCACAGTGCCCTGGGCATTTGATTTCACCATGGGTGGTCCGGGCGTGGCAGGAACACTGCGCCATCCGGCACAGCTCTACGAGTCGGTGGTCTATTTTCTGCTGTTCATCGGACTGATAACCTATTATTTCAAATTCGCCAAGGGCAAAGTTGCCGCTGGCCGTATGGCAGGTACTACCTTGACCGTAATATTTATCGCCCGCTTTATCATTGAATTTTTCAAAGAGGTGCAGGTGGAATCTGAAATCGGACATGTCCTCAACAATGGACAATGGCTCAGTATCCCCATCATCTTGCTCGGTATCGGGTTGCTGATATACTCTTTTGTGAAGACAAACTATCCCGAATGTCCGTATAAAGAGGAGCCAGTGGAAGAGAAGAAGAAATAATCTTCCGCTGTAGAACAATCACGGCTCCTTTAGTTCCTTTTTTTGCTAAAATTCTATCATTAACATATAAACACAATTGATTATCAATATTTTATATTTCCTAAAAAATGTTAATTTTGCGGCGGTTATTTAAATTGTTATCGTATGAAGATATTATTTGTCGTAAACAACTTTTTCTGTGAGGGCAATGGCCTTGACGAGTCAGCAAGACGAACCGTAAAAGCACTGCGTGATGCCGGACAGGAAGTTCGTGTCCTTTCGGGTAAAAACCTGGAAGATCCCAACGGAGAGAAACCGGATTATGAGATGGAGGATTTTGATTTCCCTTTAGTACAGCCGATGCTCTCCTCATTTGGCTATCATTTTGCCAAGTGGAAGGGACCGCAAATTGAGGAAGCGGTTCGCTGGGCGGATGTCATACACATGGAAGAGACCTTCTTTCTCCACCGTGCCGCTATGAAATGGGCATTAAAGCTTGGTAAACCCATTGTGGGCACCTACCACGTGCATCCGGAGAATATCATCTTCAACACTTTGGGCTGCCGTGCCGGTTTTCTGACATGCCAACTTATCTTGCGCCATTGGTGTCACACTTTCTACCGTCATTACAAATATATACAATGTCCTACGGAGAATGTCCGTGAGCGATTGGTTCGCCACCGCGTCAAAGCGCATTGTTTTACCCTCTCCAATGGCGTGATTCCGGATAAATGTATTCGTCCGCTTACGCCGCCGGATGACTATTTCGATGAAAATCGTCCACTTGACCTGATTTACATCGGTCGCACGGCTGTGGAAAAAGACCAACCGACGCTGTATAAGGCCATTCGTCTCAGCAAGTATGCGAAAAGGATAAGACTTCACATAGCAGGCCGTGGTCCTAAGTTGGAACAATACACCCGTATGGCCGAAAAACTGTACGAAGACGGTGTGGTTGGATATAAGCCGATTATTGGTTACTACAATCGCAATCAGCTGCGCGAACTGGCAGCCAATGCCGATTTGGCCGTTCATTGCGCCTACATTGAAGTGGAAGGCATGAGCATCACGGAAGCCCTGCAACAGGCTGTTGTGCCCGTGATTGCCACAGCGCGCTACTCTGGCACATCCGCGTATGCTTTGGATGAGCGAAGCAAATTCCCTTCGAAAAATGCAAAAGCGCTTGCCGAACGCATCGACTACTGGTTCGATCACCCGAAAGAGCGTTGGGAGATGGGCTTCAAATATGCCGAGTCAATGAATAACTACGACATCAACGAGGTGGTTGCTAAACGACTCATTGAAATGTATGAGGCTGCGCTCCGGAAATAATAATTCATACTAGCCGCAGCCTTGGGTTGCGGCTAGTTATTACCTGACAATGGGATTGCACCGTTTTTACTCCCACTCGATCGTCGCGGGCGGCTTGGAGCTGATGTCGTAGCACACGCGGTTCACGCCCTTCACCTTGTTGATGATATCGTTGGAAATCTTTGCCATGAAGTCGTAGGGCAGGTGCGCCCAGTCGGCGGTCATGGCGTCGGTGCTGGTCACGGCGCGCAGGGCCACCGCACGCTCGTACGTGCGCTCGTCGCCCATGACGCCCACACTCTTGATGGGCAGCAGGATGACGCCGGCCTGCCAAATCTGGTCGTACAGCGACACCTCAATTTCACCATTGGTCATGTTGGCGGGCACGCCGGCAGCCAACACTTTGCGCGCTTCTTCGCCGCTCAACTTCACTTTCCAGTCGCGTAAGCCTTGGATGAAAATGTCATCGGCATCCTGCAACACACGAACCTTGTCGCGCGTGATGTCGCCCAAGATGCGCACAGCCAGGCCGGGTCCGGGGAACGGATGGCGTGTGATGAGATGCTCGGGCATGCCCAACTGGCGGCCCACGCGGCGCACCTCGTCCTTGAACAGCCACTTCAGCGGCTCGCAGAGTTGCAGGTGCATCTTCTCGGGCAGTCCGCCCACGTTGTGATGGCTCTTGATGACCATGCCCGTGATGCTCAGACTCTCAATGCGGTCGGGGTAGATGGTGCCCTGTGCTAACCACTTGGCATCCGTGATCTTCTGTGCCTCGGCATTGAACACGTCGATGAAACCGGCGCCGATAATCTTGCGCTTGCGCTCCGGTTCTGTCACGCCCTCCAATTCTTTGAAGAACTTCTCGCTGGCGTCCACACCGATTACATTCAGACCAAGACCTTCATAGTCGCGCATCACATTCTGGAATTCGTTTTTGCGCAGCAGGCCATGGTCCACGAAGATGCAGGTCAAATTCTTACCGATGGCGCGATGCAGCAGCATGGCGCATACGGAGGAGTCCACGCCGCCGCTCAGACCGAGAATCACACGGTCGTTGCCGATCTGCTCTTTCAGCTCGGCCACGGTGGTTTCCACAAAGGATGCGGGGCTCCAGGTTTGGTGGCCGCCGCAAATGCCAATCACGAAATTCTTCAGCAGCTGGGTGCCTTGCATCGTGTGGAACACTTCCGGATGGAATTGCACGCCCCAGACCTGTTCGCCTTCAAACTGGTAGGCAGCATATTGCACCTTGTCGGTGGAGGCGATTTTGCGGCAGTTTTGTGGCAGTTTGGTGATGGTGTCACCATGGCTCATCCACACTTGTGTATGGTCTTCCAAGCCTTGCAGCAGAGGATTGTCATGCTCGAACTCGGCCAAGTTGGCGCGCCCGTACTCGCGGCTGCCGGCGGGTTCCACATTGCCGCCGTTGGTGTAGGCCATAAACTGGGCGCCGTAGCAGATGCCGAGAATGGGCAATCGCCCGCGGATACCGGTTAAATCGACCTTGAAAGCGCGTTCATCATACACACTGAAAGGGGAACCGCTCAGGATGACGCCGATGACGTCCTTGTCCTCATGCGGGAACTTATTGTAAGGTACGATTTCGCAGAACATGTCCAGCTCGCGCACGCGGCGGCCTATCAGTTGAGTGGTTTGAGAACCGAAATCCAGAATGATGATTTTTTCCATGTAGTGTATGATTTAAGCGTTGATGACTTTGTTGATGGTGATGGGAAAGTATTGATGTTCCAGTTGATGTATGTGCGTTTCGATTTCCTCCAGTGATTCGTTGCCCTCGGCATGGAAGGCGAACTGGTCGATGATTCTGCCGGTATCAACGCCCTCATCGACAAAGTGTATGGTGATGCCGAACACTTTCACGCCGTGGTGGAAGGCATCGGCGATGCCGTGTGCGCCGGGGAAGGAGGGCAGCAGCGCGGGGTGCAGGTTGATGATCTTCATCGGGAAATTGCTGAGAAGCACCTCGCCGATGTAGCGCATGTATCCGGCCAGCACGATGTAGTCCACGCCCCGTTCTTGCAATTCTTTCAAAATGGCAGTTTCGTAGGCGGCCTTGTTCTCATAATCTTTGGAGGAGAAGGCGAACACGTCTATCTGGTTCTCGCGGGCACGCTCCACGGCCTTGCATCCAGGCTTGTCGGAGACTAACAGGGCGATTTCCGCCTCCAGTGTGCGATTTTGCACCGCTTCGATGATGGCTTGGAAATTGGAACCGAAGCCACTGGCAAATACAGCTATCTTTTTCATGCTGTTATTATTTTGTGTTGGTGTTCTGTTCGGGTGTGGTGACAGGCTCTGCCTTAGCGGAGTTGGGGGCCATCAGGTCAATGGCGGCTTTCTTCTCTTCTAGTGTGAGGTTGTCCCAGTTCTGCATGGCGGCCTCGAACTTGGCTTTGCGCGCCTCGCGTGCCTCTTTGATGGCTTTTATCTCATCGTATGTAGCCTTATAATCCTCCAACAACTCGTTTTTGCGCTCATCGGTGAGGTTGTCCCAATTTCTCCAATCCTCCTGGGCCTTCTGCTGTTTTTCGTGCAGAGCCTCGGTTGCCGGGTCCGGTTGAGGTTCATTTGCAGGGGCCTGTGTATTGTTGTTACAAGCGCAAAGCAGTGTAAATAAAGCAATTGTGATAAAAATTTTTTTCATAATAAGGGTAGGAATAAGGTGTCGTTTTAGGAAGACGCAAAAATAGCAAAAAAACAAACAAGGGCTGGCCGTGATTTTAATTCCATAGACAAGAAAGGTAACAAGGTCATTGAGCCCATTGGGGAGGATAACACCTATGTGTTCAAGCAAAGAACAAACGCCTGTTAAAAAATAGATTAATATTGTAGCGCGAATACAAAAAAAATTGCAATTTTGTAGCTGTTTTTTAACATATATAAGAGTTTTTGTAACTGCTTGATAATATGATATTTACCCCCCCCCTACAACACCGAGGCATTTTTGCGAGGTGAGTGTTTTTTTTTGCAAAAAAAAAGCAAAAAAAAACACCTTCATTTCATGCACTAACCAAAGTTGTGAGGCAGGGTTCTGCTTTGTAGTTTCTTAACATACGAATAATATGACACGAAAATTACTATTTGTATTTTTGGCTATTACTTCTACGGCAATACTTCAAGCCCAGACCGACTTCGCCCATGATTTCAACTCTGGCGGCGGTATGGCCGGCAATGTCAGCTTTTCCTACGGAAACCTGTTCTATAGCCAGCCAGCGAACACCAATCTGTCCGCAAGTGAAGGCGTGATGCACGCACAATTGATCCGCAAGGACATGGAACTGGCCGGCTGCCAGAATTCAGGAGAAGTGAGCCCCACTCATGTGAAGGACACCTCCCGCTTCTTCTTGGGCTACGACGGTGAAGAGATAATCTTTGACGGCAACACCATCCACGTGTTCCCTGCCGGCATCTACGACTCCACAGGATACGATGCCCTGCACTACAATTGGGATGCCCAGTACAACTACGACAGCCTCACTACGTTGATGATGTATGTGTGGCCTATCTATGAGTTGTGGGACACGCTGTATCTGGACTCTACGGAGATTGTGACAGACTACGCGCACAATGTCCTGCACATCCCGACCAGCATCAACCAACCCTTGCATGGCGGTCCCAACAAATACTACCTGCTGACCAATGCCCACGACTGCGACAGCATTCAGCACTTCTACGTGAACCTGTGTGGCGGTCTGGTCGCCGATGGCAACGGCAACAAATATCCGTCCCTTTATGTGGGTGAAATCCCTCACCGCTACTGCTGGACCGGTAGGAATATGCACAACACCCTTGATTCATACGGCAATGATGTGCCCAATATGATCTACTCCTCCCCCACTCACCCCAACATTGAGCAGAATTTGGACACTTACGGCCGCCTCTACACTTGGTACGCAGCGGTGGGACTCCCCGAAAACAGCGAAGACCAGCCTGCCACTACCACCAATGGCAGTTTCGTAACCGGAATCTGCCCCAAGGGGTGGCACATCCCCGACAGAGACAACATCACGTCCCTGACCAACCTCGATGCTTTCACCATCATGGCCGACTCCTTATGGCTGATCCCCGGCAACAACGCCACAGGGTTCAACGCCCTCCCCGCCGGTTTCTACAATCCTTTCACCGGAAGATTTGAAAACCTCCTGGGACATACCTCCTTCTGGAGCTCATCGCAGGTTAACCATAAGATCATGCTGGTTTGTACCATCAATTTCGGATGTGACATCATCTCGGAAGATGAGAGACTGGGTAACTACGGACTCAGCGTGCGTTGCGTCAAAAACCAAGTATTCGACAATGACGGCAATGAACTCAATGACTGATTCTAAGAATTGATTGAAAATAACAATAAAACACAAATATCATGAAAAAACTATTATTATTTTTCTCGTTCTTGCTGATAACTGTGGCTATCATGGCACAAAGCAGCCCTTTTATCAGCTATCAGGCCGTGGTGCGTGACGGTCAGAACCGCCTGGTCACCAACGAGGCCATCTCCGTAACCATCCAGATCCTCAACAGCAGCGATGTCGAACTGTACGCAGAGACTGACGGCGTAACCAGCAATGCCAACGGCTTGATTTCCCTGACCGTCGGTGACAACGACCCAACGCACTTTTCCACCATCAACTGGGAAGGCGCCAAATTCAAGACCACTGTCAAGGTAGTGAGTACCAGCTACGAAGTAACGAGCATCACCCCGGTGACCGCTGCACCGTTAGCACTCCACGCCATTTATGCCTCCGATGTAAACCCCGCAGGCTCCACCGTGCAGGCTATTTACAACAAGATCCAGGGCGACAGCCTTACCTTGGCCAATAGAATTCAGAACGATAGCCTTATCTTGGCTAACAGAATCAAGAGCGACAGCACGGCTTTGCACAATGCTCTAATAGATACGGCTGCTAACATCCGCGGTGCATTAGTGGACTCCGCCAACGCCATCCGCAACAGCATCGGCAACGGCACCCTGACGATCACATACGGCACGGAAACGCCGGTGACCTTCACCGCCAACCAAAATACGAACAGCAGTATCGCCATTCCCGCCCCAACCTCGGCCAACGATGCTGAAATCACCATCACGAGTAGCACAGCTACTATAACAAACGGCTCGTTCACCCTTAACCAGAGTGGAAATCAGAATATTGGCATTGAAGTTCCTACGAAACTCTCCGAAATGGTTAACGACGGAGGCCATTATGCCAAACGCGACAGCGTGAATGTCTTCACTGAGGCCAACGACTTCACCAATAAAATCACGGTGCCCAGCAAATTCGACATCCACAACCCTACCCCCTGTACACAGGATGCCGTCAACATCTGCGACCTGGTCGCCGTGTTTGACAGCCTGATGAGACGCATAGATTCCATTTCGCAAGCGCTGGCAGAAACTCAGCAGGCTCTTGAAGCGCTGAAACCTTCCCTCACTGTGGCCGCTTCACTCGACGCAGTGACCATTTGCAGCGGAACCACCCAACCCATAACTTACACCGCCACGTTCCACAACTGCAGCAGCAGCGATTACACCATCTTATGGAAGGTGAATGGCACAGACTCTGCCAATGTAACGGGCCAGACCCTTACGTTAAATGCAGAGAACGCAGGCGATCATAAGGTGGTCTGCATTGCCACCCGCTCCGACAACACTTCAGTAAAAGACAGCGTGACCACCACTGTGGTTGTTGACATGAATGTACCTTCATTCACCGCGACAATCAATACGCTGACCGTATCATTATCAGATATTGTAAACACGGCGACCATCCAGTGGGATACGGACAGCATACCTGTAGCCTTTAGCGGTACTTCCGCCGAACACACCTATTCCGTTGCCGACACAATCACAATTACTGCTACAAATGAAGGTGGTTGCACATTCATCAAGGGACTCCGCCTCCAAGCAACTGCTCCCACGGTGACTACGGACAGCATACCTACGAGCACAATTGCAGCTAATACCGCCAAAGCTTACGGTACCGTAACCTCCGATGGTGGCAAGGCCAATACGCGTCGCGGTATGGTGTTTTCCACCACCGCCTCCACCGAAGTGGCTCTTGTACTCGATGCTCCCGGCGTGGATTCAGTGAAAGCTACTGGCACGGGCAAGGGCAGTTACTCTTGCGACCTGACCAAATTGGTTCCCTGCACACAGTATTATGTACGCGCATACGCTATCAACGAGGTGGATACCGCATACGGTGATGTGATGAACTTTACCACGAAGCCATTCACCTGCGGCAGCACGCTCACCGATATCGATGGCAATGAATATGGTACTTTGTTGCTCGGCAGCCAATGCTGGATGAAACAGAACCTGCGCACCACCCATTTTGCCGACGGAACAGAAATTCCATTAAGCACCTCAACGGCTCCCTCTTCTTCACCACGCCGTTATGCATCTGGGTCATGGTCAAACGATGATCTAAATGCCTACGGTTACCTATACAACTGGGCTGCAGCAATGCACGGCAGCGCCTCATCCTCTGCCAATCCGAGTGGCGTACAAGGAGCGTGCCCTGATGGATGGCACCTGCCGAGCGATGCCGAATGGACGCAGCTGACCAGCTTCGTTGCCTCTGATCCTGATAACGTTTGCGGCAACAATCCTGACAATATTATACAATCTTTGGTTTCCCAGGAGAGATGGGATAATGATTGTCCAGGCAATAGTTGCCAAATTTGTACCGATGTCACCTCCAATAACCGCACTCAGTTCTCTGTTCTGCCCTCTGGTACTTGGAATAATGGAGGAGGCATTGGTGCTCCATTGGGGTATAATATTGGTACTGCGATGTTCCGTACGGCCACGGAATATGAAGCAGCGAATGCATTTATTAGGTTGTTCGATCCGGATTATACGGAAGTTCGTCCAGACGCTACATACAAAATGGATGGTCTCTCAGTACGTTGCGTGCTCAACTGTCCGACGAATTCTGCCTATCTGCCCACCGTCTCTACCGTGACGTTAAGTAGCACTGCTGGTACGGTCAGCATGACAGCCAACGTGATTTCTGACGGCGGTGCAGCCGTGACCGAGCGTGGTGTATGTTGGGGTACTACACAGCATCCCACCACCACTCATGCGGCCAGCGGAACGGGCATTGGGAGCTTTACCGTTAGTGAGGATCTTACCCCTGGCGAAACCTACTACGTTCGTGCTTACGCCATTAACAGTGAAGGTACAGCTTACGGTCCAGAGGTAACCTACGTTATGTCAATTCCGGCGTCCCTTCCTGTGGTAAGCACAGCTTCGCAGTTTCTTGCATTGAAGGAAAGTTTTGAGGGTTCGTCACTTCCTTCCACTTGGACGATCATTGACAACGATGGCGATGGTAAAAATTGGTATAGATTATCATATCTACCTCACGGCGATGGTGAGGCCTGTGCTGCGTCAGCTTCTTTTGATTGGGATGATGGACCAGTGACACCTGACAATTACCTGATTACTCCTGACATCACCCTTCCTTCAGGTATTTCACCAATTCTGTCTTTCTGGTACAGAGGCTTGGATGGCGAACTCTACTACGCTAAAGAGCATTTCGAGGTAAAAGTTGGCAATGCAGGTGCTTCTACTGTCGGAGATTTCAATACTCAGTTGTTTGAAAGAACCTCTTCCAATGGATATGTCAATGAAAATTTCGACCTGAGCTCATACGCCGGCCAAACCATTCGTTTGGCTTTTGTTCACAACAATGTGACCGACAAGAGCCATCTGCTTATTGATGATATTGAAGTTGGTGTGGCTGGTGCCGGTGCTACTGCTGTCGTTAGCGATATCACAGCTACCTCGGCCAGTTGCAACGGCTACGTTGCCGACGACGGAGGTGCCACGGTAACCGCTCGTGGCGTGTGCTGGAGCACTTCGCAGAACCCGACCATTAGCGACAGTCACACTACCGACGGCACCGGCACGGGCAGTTTCACCAGCAATATCACGGGCCTCAATGGCAACACAACCTATTACGTCCGGGCGTATGCCACCAATAGTGTAGGCACGACGTATGGTTACCAATTGAGTTTCCACACAACGGAGGCATTGCCCGTGGTGTCCACAAGTGATGTAAGTAATATCACCGTTGACAATACCAGTATCAATGCTACTTGCGGCGGCAATGTGACTGAAGAAGGCGCATACGCTGTCACTGCTCGCGGCGTGTGCTGGAGCACTTCTCAGAATCCGACCGTTAGCGACAACCACACTACTGATGGTACCGGAACTGGCAGTTTCACCAGCAATATCACGGGTCTCACAGCTAGCACCACCTATTATGTGCGGGCCTATGCTACCACCAGCGCTGGTACAGCGTATGGTAACCAAGTGAGATTCACTATCCCCATAGTGGATACAAAGTCCTGTACCTCTGCGCCTGTGGTCACCGACCACGAGGGTAATGCGTATGCCACGGTGCAGATCGGCGAACAGTGCTGGATGCGTGAAAACCTACGCACCACCACCTCGCCCAAGACCGGAACCTACTTGGTGAAACCCAATAAAAATCCTGATAATAATACATATTCATCACTTGGTTCTAAAGTGGCATACTGGTACGTGGACGATTCGACCACCTACGCTCCTAAAGGCTACGGTTTGCTCTACAACTGGAATGCGGCGATGGATACCGCCAATTCCGTTAACTATATGGAGGTGCCCACTCCAAGCACCCCAAATGGTAATAACACTGCATTCACCTTCTCTGTTTCTGGCAACCACAGAGGCATCTGCCCTGTCGGCTGGCACATTCCGAACTATTCAGATTGGAATACACTCAAGAACAGTGTAAGCTATGCAGGCGAGCTTGCCGGCGGTAATGACTGGATGAGTTCGACCAATGACTATGCTCCTGGCAACAATAACTATGTCAACCGCAACGCCAGCGGGTTTACAGCACTTCCTGCGGGCTTTCTCAATTCCTCCAATTGCCAGGATGGTACCATTAAAGCCTGGTTCTGGTGCTCTATGCAACATGGTAGCAATCCTACTGCGCGGTATCTGGCTCTATATTATAGTGATAACTATGTGATTTTCGCTAGTAATAGTTTCAAGGAAAGGGAACATGGTTTATCCGTCCGTTGCATAAAGGATTGATAACGAATAGATATTTTATGGCAAAAGGCCGTCCTGAGTGGGGCGGCCTTTTTTTACACCGTCATCGGCGGCAGAATCCCTTTCCTTGGCAACATGCAAAAGAAAATCAAAAAAAAGTGAAAAGAATTTTGGTTGTGTTGAAAAAATGTATTTTTGCAATTGTTAATCAGAAGCAATTATTATCATGGAATACAGCATCATTATAGAGAAGAATCCACAAACAGGGTGGTATTGCGGACAATGCTCGCAACTTCCTGAAGCGTTAAGCCAAGGTAAAACAGTTGATGAGCTCATGGCTAACATGAAAGAAGCCATTGAACTTGCCATTGAATGTAGAAAAGAAGAACTCAGGACATTATACGCAAACAGAAAAGTGTTTCATAGAAGATTGACCATAAAAGCATGAAAAAAGAAAAGTTGTTGAAGCATCTTAGGCTGCATCAATGCTATCCAACCGGAAGACGAAAGGGAAGCCATGCCCAATTTAAAAACAATGTGAATGGATGCAAAACCATTATTCCGCTGCATAATGATATTGATGATCTGCTGGCGAAAA
>Ga0265298_10006796_pt1 | contig 14035 bp, 7 predicted proteins | sample AusTroGonzalo_MG_3_FD_193486 | JGI IMG/M metagenome (GOLD analysis project Ga0265298, IMG submission 193486) | Bovine rumen microbial communities from tropical cattle in Woodstock, Queensland, Australia - Gonzalo_01 | ecosystem: Host-associated > Mammals > Digestive system > Stomach > Rumen ...
CCTTCGCGTGTCCGGCTCGCCCGAGAGTGCCGTCCACGTATCTCCCACCAGGTCGCACGGCCAGCGCATCCATCGCCTCTTTCAGCAGAACTGGTATGTGGCCGCCCATCTTCACATCGTCCATCCGTTAGAATCCGGCAGCCATAAGCGCCTCGCCGAATTCGGTCTGATCGACCTTGTCCTCCGGCGGAAGCGCCTCTGGCCTCCAGAGTTCGATTTTTCGAACCGCACCCACCATCGCGACCGTCGTCGTCAAGTTCGCGAACTGAAGGAGCTTGTCGCTGATGCGGATGCGGCCTTGAACGTCAAGGGCGAGCTGCTCGGAGTTTGCACCGATGATGCGAAGCGCATTTGAAAGCCTCGGATCAAATAAGGCCTTCTCGCGGAGCTTCTCAAGCCGCGCCTCCATCTCTTCCTGCGGAATGATGTTGAGGCACTTCTTCGCATTGTCGGGCATCACGAAGACGTACTGAGGATCGCCAAGAATCTGCCGCCATCCAGCCGGGATGGTGAAGCGCTTCTTGGGATCCAGCGCGTGGTCATAGCGTCCAAGAAGGAAGCCCTTTCCACCGCCAGTCGACTCCGCGACACTCTGTTTGCCTACCTTTGACATTTTCTGACACTATTATACACTTTCTGACACCAGCATGCAACAGGAAATTTAAAAAAAATTTCGCCTTTCAAAAAAGGCGAAAAATTGGCAGAAAAACCTTGAAAAAATGGGGTATTGTTATATCAGGCGTCTGTAGCGCCGGAGTCCAGGCGTCGATTCTACAAGTTCGAATCCGAAAGAATCGAATAAATTTTCGACAGGATTGTTCTTGGCAGTCCTCTTCCATGCCGCAGAGATTTTCTTCACTCCGCGTGATGCAAGAGCGCGTTCGACTTCGACTTCCATCACGAACTCGATGCGACGGTTCATTGCACGACAGCTCATAACCCAGTCGACGATCTCTGCAGTGTCACCATCAATTGTCGCATGAACGAAAGCGACGAGTCCGAGATCACCAAACCGGTCAGAAGAATGAAGCGTGAAAATCGCGTGACGAGAATCTGCTACGAACGCGCGCACGTCGGCTTCCGCCCAGCGGTTTGTGCAGACATTGAACTGGTTCGTCTTCTGCGCGAGCTGCGCGACGCGCGCGAACTCTTCTTCGCGAATGAGATGTATTTCGTTCTTGATGTCGAGCGAACGAAGATAGTCATCGAGCGAAAGACGCGAGGACTCTTCGCGGCGCAGCGACTCCGCCTTGTAGTGCGCGGTTCGCATGCGGTCTTCTTCGGTCAACGCTGCAGAATGGAAATAGAGGGAGAGGTCCGGAGGAAACGGAGTGATTGCAACCTCGGGAAGAGACGCGCGCATCTCCGCGCGGTTGCCGGGATTGTCGTCTACGAACACGAACGAGTCGACGCCGACGTTCAGTTCGCGCGCGACATCTGAAAGATTGAGCGACTTCGCATCCCAGTTGACGCGCATCGCGGCAAAGTCGTCTTCGTGAAGAAGCATACGCGCATCGCGCAGCGCTGGCACGACGTCTTCTGTATTGTTCTTCGATAGCGCGACGAGAACAACGCCACGTTCCTTGAGCAAAAGCGCTTCGCGCTGAAGCGACTCGTTGGGCACAATGGCATCTACGCCGTCTTCGCTAACGACGCCCTTCCATAGAGTGTTGTCGAGATCGAGCGCGAGAACTTTCTTCACCGGCGTGAAGAGCTTCTTGATTTCGAGAAGCGCATCCATCGACCATGGCATTTTCGCAAGCTTCCACATTCGCTCGTCGTATGCGGCATCGCCAAGATCAGAAAGAATTGCCTTGAGATCTGGCACGATGACTTTCGTCTTCGGGAGTGTTGCGGCAAGCAACGCGACAGCATCGTCAATGCGGTTTCTCGCATCGTCGTTGGAAAACTTCTCGTCGAGAAGAATCGCGATGATGTCGGGAGAGAACGAAATCAAGTCGGCTGGCGGCGCAAGCGCGATCTCAACCCAAGCGCCAAAGCCAGGCGGAGTCCACACGGCGTGTTCACCGCCGAGCATACGCGCCAGCATCTCTACAGTCGCATTGGAAAGTATCGCAATCTTCATCGCGGCGTATTATACCAAAAAAAAGCCCTGGGAAAAGGGCGTAAAAAAGCCGTCGAACTACTTCTCTTCGGAAAGCTTCAAAAAGTAGGCGCGGACAAGATCGCGATATTCCGCAGGAACGTCTTTGAGATTCCTGTCGCCGAGACCTTCCTTTGCCGCTCCCTTTATGCGGAACCATCCCTGGCTCTCGAGAATCTTGCTCAACGCCGCAGGATCGGCCTTGGACGGATGCTGGCGCATAAGCCGTGCGATTTCCGCAGAAAGACCGCCCCCACCCTGAGACTCAGCATTACCCTTCCCCTTTCCTGAGCTTGGCTCTCCTGGGCTAGGTTCTCCAGGGTTGGACTCTCCGGAGTTTTGCTCGCCCAAATTGGGCTCTCCGGAATTGGACTCTCCCTGCTGCCCCGAAGGATTTCCCGACTGATTCTGACCTTCTTCCTGTCCAGCCGGGATTCCAAGCGCGTTTGCCTGGCGCTGCGCTTCCTTCCGCATCGCTTCCGCCGCCTCCGCAGATTTCTCGCTTGCACTGGGACGCCCCTGCGATTCCCCTGCCGCCTCTTGATCGGACTGTGCTTGTCCTCCCTCTCCCTGTTCTCCTTCGCCCTGTTTTCTATCGCCTTGCTCACCCATGCCCTGCGGAGAGCTCGTCTGCTGCGCCGCTGCTTTCGCGCTCGCGGCATCCGCTCGCGTAGCATTCTCTGCCAACTGTCCAGCCTGTTCGGCCGCCGCGGCAGCTTCTTCAATCTTGCGGGCAGCCTCTTCCCGCGCCGCAGAAGCTGCTTCGCGCATCTCGCTGGCGGCTTGGCCAGGAGACGGGTCTGATTTCTTCAGGCGCTCCAATCCCTGAAGGACATCTTCCGGCAGATTGCTTTCGCGCTCCAGACTTTCCGCGAGTTCCTTGGCCGCCGCCGCGGACTCGAGCTGCTCCGCCTTGTCCACAGCTGCGAGCGCATCGGCCGTCCTGCGCTGTACATCTTCGGCGACTTTACCAGCCGACGGCTCTTCCACGGCCGCCTGCGCCACAGCGAGCGATTTCTCCTGCGCATCTGCGAGAGCGGGGTCTACTCCGCTCTTCTCGAGTTGCCGCCCCGCTTCGCGCACCGCCTCTGCCGCCTGCTGCCGCAACTGCCGACTGCGGTTCTCGTCCGCGCTCTTTGCCGCCTCTTCAAAGGCGGAAAGCGCCTTGGTCTGCGCTTTCATGGCGGCCATGCGCGCCTCGTGGCGCTGCGCCTCGCGACGTTCGTCCGCGCTCTGCGCCGCAAGCGAGCGCCTCGCCGCATCGTCGCGCTCCTTGCGAGCTTGCAATCCTTCCTGACGGGACTTTTCACGCGCGGCAAGCTCCGCCTCTGCTGCCGCCAGTGCCTCACCCTGCCTGGGGAGAGACTCCCCGAGCGCCTGTTCCGCCGTCTCGGGATTATCATTCCTCAGCCGTGCCTCGCGTTGCGCGTCCTTAACCTCTTTTGTCGCCTCGGCCTGCTCCAGCAGGTCTTCCGCGCGGGACTGCGCGGCAACGGCATCGCGCATAAGCGCTTCGCGCGCCCTCTTGTTGTCGTTCGCGCGCGCCTGCTCCAGCTTCTTTCTGGCATCCTTCTCGGCATTGACGGCCTTGCGAAGCGCTTCGTCGCGCCGACGGGAAAGCTCCTCTTCATATTGATCGCGGGCCTGCGTCTTGCGGATGTCGTTGCGGTTCCTGTCCGCCGCAATGTCCAGCTGGCGCTTAAGTTCATCCATCAGTTCCGCCGCCCTGGACATCTTCCGCCGCGCAACATCCATGTCGCCGTCCTTTGTCCGCCATTCGAGTTCACGCGCCTTGTTCGCTGCCTCTTCCTGCATGCGCCTCCAGGCATCGAGCTTGCGTGTGTCGACCGGCCTTTCGCGCAAGATCGCCTCGGCCTCCCGAGCAAGGGCGTCCTGCCGGGCCGCAAGGTCCTTCGTCTTCTCGTAGTTCTCGAGCTTCTGCACGCGATCGCGAATGGGCTCATCCATCTTCTTCAATGCTTCCAGCGCATCGTGCATCTCAGGCAGCGCCGCCTCCAACGCGTCGGCGCGGCGTTCGGGCGCGTCAAACTGCGCTGACTCGAGCTTGGCCAACACCGGGTCGATCTTCTGCTCGCGCACGGACTTGAGCATGTCGGCGATCGGCTCGAAGCGCCGGTCTTCCCTGAAATGCCGTTCAAGCTCGTCGACGCGCTTGCGCGCTTCGGAAGTCTCATGTACTGCGCGCTCTACGTTCTTGTCGGCCCATTCGCTCACCTTCTGCTCGCGGCGAATCTGGTCTTTCGCCTGCGCCACAGGGTGCCGCGCGTCGTCCAGGCGCCGACGAGCCTCCTCCAGCAGCTTGCGCGCGTTCTCTGCCGCCTTGGAAAGACTCTGTTCGCCGATGCTTGCGGCCCTTGTCTCGAGTTGCACGACTACCGGCGTCGACGTCGCCGCATGTGGTCCGCCGCGCTCGGCGGGGAAGCGATCGTGCACCACGATGTCGAAGGAGACCGAGCGCACTCCGTCGAGATCGAACGTTGAAAGGTCGATCTCGTCCCTTCCCTTCCAAAGCGACGCGCCGCTCTTCGTGAACGACGCCACCATCCGCAGCTCCTGCCACGGCCCGCCGTCCCGCGCATAGCGAAGCGACGGCGGCTCGACGCCGATGTCGTCGCTCGCAGAGAAGACAATCGGAAACTTCGCATGCGGCGCGAGGCGGAGAGACTTCACAGCCGGCTCTTCGACGACCACGGTCGGCGGCGCGTCGAGAAAGCTCTTGAGAAGTCCTCCGCGCCGCGGCGCGGTGAAGCCCTCCGGGCTCACGAGGTCAAGCGTCCAGTTTGCCACGCGGTTCGAGACCATTTCATGTCGTGTTGCCGCGCGACCGTTCACGAGCAGCGCGGCATTCACAGCACGCTCCCCGACGTCAAGGGCGAAAGAGACGCGCGATCCGTCGACCGCTTCAAGCGTCGAAACCTCGTCGTTCGAGACGACGCTTGGCGAGAAACCGGTGTAGTCCGGATAGTCGATCCGCGCCGAAAAAGACTCGTACTTCGGCATTTCGCAGACCCGCACCGTATAATAGCGGGAGACGGCGGGTCCCGCGCACACGCGGTATCTCCATTCGGGTTCGGCAAGATCGGCCGTCGCCTCATAGACTCCGCCGTCCATCGGCTCCATGTATTCCCGGCCCCAGCCCAACGCGCCCTTGCGCGATATGCGGATGCTCGGCGCATAGGGGAACCCCTCGGCGACCGTCGCCTCGATGCGCACGACCATTCCTCCGAGAACGGCGACATCACCCGGCTTTACAGTGATATCGCTTGAATAGAGATTCCCGACGTCCGCCCACGGCGCCACCGCCCGCACGAAAAGCCGGCCGGCCAGATGTGGAACAATTACAAAAGAAAGGGCGAGCAGCGCCACGATGGCGAGGAGCGCCTTAAGCCGGCGGACGATCGTCCGCGACGTGAACTCGCGCTCGGCGTCGACCGACAGGGCGGCGGCCGCGGCCTTCTTGGAAATGAGCTCGAGCAACTCAGCGGAAAAATTGGCCCGACATGGATTCCTCTCCGCCGTCTCCACAAGTTCGACGAGCGTCGTCAGGCATTCCTCGTTTTCTGGATGACGCGCATCGAGGATCTTCGCCATGCGCCGCGCGTCGAGGCGTCGCGCCAGCGGGCGCACAAGCGAAAGATAGCCCGCCAAGAGAACGCAGCCGTACAGGAGAGACGAAAGGAGCCAGCGCGCCGCATCAGAAAAGAGCGTAAAGCATGCGTCGACAGCCATCACCACGAGCGTCGCGGTAATCGCCACGAAAAGCGTCGCCACAAGGCCGCGAAGAAGATAGATGCGCCGCACGCGCCGAATGGACGCGTCGAGAATGGCCTTGACCGATTCCGGCATTCCAATCATGCAAGCCCCCTTCTCTTTCGGAGAATCCAGACCAAAACAAGCGACAGCGCCAGCAGGACGAACACGAACGGATGGTTCCATATCGCGTCCTCGACGTGCTCGGTTATCTCGCTCCGTCCGGCGCCGAAGCCGTTGGCAAGCGGGTCAAAATCGTCCTGCGCCACAAACACCGAACCTCCCGTGAGACGCGCCATTTCTTTCGGCAGGGCGACGTCAGCCGAAGGATGCGCGTATTCGACTGGAGCGACGCCCTGGTCGACGGCAAATCGCGTGACGAGCGGCTTCGGCCATTCGCTCCCGAGCGCCTGCTCCACCTCGGGCGCGTCAATCGTGACTTCGTAGGCACCCTCGCACGTTGTGGCGTCGAACACGGCCTCGTAGAAGCCGTTTGCGCCGGAACGCTTTAGAAGGTCAACCGTGCGAAGCGTGCCGTCGGGGAGCTTCACCTCGGCCTTCGCCCGCGTTGACGTTATCGGCAGGAAGTCCTTGTCGGAGAAACGCGCAAGCAGTTTCACCAGCTCACCCGGAAGATAGTGGAGCGCGTCAGTTCCGGCCCTCGCGTGCAGATTGCCGTCGCGCAGCTTCTCACCCGAACCCCAGCGAAGCACGCCACCCCAGAAACGATGATGGTATGTGTCGCCCATGCGGTAACGCAAATGCCATGTTTCATCCGTCGAGAAGAAAACGACCTTGCCTCGCCCTGTCTCGCGCACAGTCATGAGCGGAGAGACGAGAGCCGTCGAATCTCCGGCAAAAAGCAGCACCTCAGCACCGGTCTTTACGGCCACGCCTTCCACACGCCCACGCGCCGGCGGCAGGGAATTCCAGATGCGTTCATTCTCAGAAGGCGATGCAGCGACGGCCGCCGCAGGATGCCCGCGCCCAGACGGCGTAAGGGCAAACGGCGTTTTCGCCGCGCTCCAGCGGGCGACGACGTTTCCCGTCTCGTTCGTCACGGCGACAGGAAGAAGATCCGCCATCGGCCCCGACGCAAAGCTGTATGGCATGTTCTCCTCGCCAGCAGTCAAAACAAGCAAAGCGCCGCGCTCCTCGACACAGTACCTGATGTCCTCGCAAACCTCGTCGGTCAGAACATCGCGTCCGAGATCGCCAAGAACGATGACGTCGAACTTGCGCCAGTCGTCGCGAGTCTTTGGAAGCGCCCCCGCCTCGGCCTCGCCAAAGGGCCGCGTCGCGTCAGCAGGGCGCGTCGAGGCGCCTTCGCCTCCCGCCAACCGGTCCGGCTCGACTAGAACGTACTGGAGATGCACGGACTTGTCGCGTCCGAAGAAGAGGTTGCGCAGGTATCGGAACTCCCAGCGCGGCCGCCGGTCTGCGACGAGGACATTAGTGCGATCGTCCGAAACCGAGACCTCAAACGGCCATTCGTCGTTCCTAGGCTCGAAGTCACCTTCCGGCGGCTCGACCACGACGCGATAGCCCTTGACACCCTTCTCCCCCGGGTCGTGGGCGAATCGAACGTCCTTCGACCAGGAATCGGCGTCCACGTCAAATTCCTTGCGGTCGAGCGTAGTCCCGCCCTCCGTCAATTTCACGACAATGCGCCGTCCCTTGAATCCATCTGCGCGGACATGCGCCACGGGACGGACCTTGTCGCCGAGAAAGACACTGGAACTTGCATGCACAGACTCAATCGCCACATCCGCCCTGTTTGTCGTGTCGCCGACGACGATGCTGCAGATCTTTGCGCCGAGACGCGCAAACCGCCGGGCTACCGCCTCCGGCACGACGCCCGTCGTGTCCCTCCCGTCTGTCACGAAGACCACGCCTGCAAGTTCCTCGGACGGAATGCGCTCCAGCACAAGTTCAAGCGCGGACGAAAAGTCTGTCGTCCGTCCGCCGAACTCGTATGGCTCGACGTCATACTTGGAGTCAAGCATCGATTCGACCTGCGCCGCACAGTTCGTCGCTACGGAAAGACGGGTCGGCCGCACCCCGTCGTCCGCGCCAGCGTCTACCGACGCGCCGTCCGCGCGCTGCATCGAAAGCGAACGGTCCAGGACAACTGCCACGCGGCGGTGGAGACTGCGTGTCACGTCATGGGTCCACGAGAAATGAGCGAGCAGCCACAAAAGGGAAAGAAGCGCAATCGCCCGGAGAACGGTGCGAATGCGCGAAGGCACTCGCCCTCCGCGCTCTCCGTCGAGTCGCCGGCAGAATAGAATCTCAGCGAGAAGCAGGAGGAGCGCGAGAACGGCAAAAGGCCGCCAAATTTCGACGCCGAAACTGCGCCCGACGACCGCGGCCATGAGATCGTCGAGACTGCGCGCGAAGCCAAGGTCGATCGAGACTGCAAGAGCATCGGCTTCTTCTTGCGTCAGGGGGGAAATATCCCCCTCCCGTGCACGCCAGCGCGTATCGCAGAACGCACGGACGGAATTCGTGGCCGCGACCGAATAGACGAGTTCATGGACAAAAGGCACGAAGTCCGGCCTTGCCGGAAAAGTCGTGCTCTTAAGGTCGAACGGCATTGCGGAGATCGCGATTCGCCCCCTGCCCGACGGCGCGGTGACGACGGCCGCGGCGCCATCCGAGAAGCGAGAGACGACATCTGTTCCATTCGTAAGGCGCGACTCGTCGAACTCCACACGGCTCGCAACCGGTGCGCGGGCGAAAGTGACATCCACGAGACTCGCGTTCCAATTCGTCCAGGCGACTGTAAAAAGCGCATTCGTATAGAACGAGGTCTGCGCGCGCGCGCCCGGCACGACGATCAGCCCTCCTCCGTCGTTCACCCACTTTGCCAAATTCTGCGTCGCCCGGGGCGAGAGAAAGGGAACATCGCAAAGCGCCACGGCCTCGACGCCGGAAAAGACCCGTGACTCCTCCAACTCGGTTGCGCGAACAGTTTTCGGCTTGACGAGGAAAACGGCGTTCGTGCCCTTCAGTTCCGGCCGCAACGCCGCTTCAAGAAACGCCGTCGGGCGGTCGAACCCGCGTTCCGAAGGCCTTCCGTTGACCAGCAGGACATCGAGCGAATCGACGATGTCGACGGAATTGGAAACAACGGAATCCGACGCGATGTCGTCGTCTGCTGTCAGCGACGTCACGACGTCGTGGTGCCCGGCTTTCGCGAAGGCGTGCGAAAACTCGAACGTACGCGAAAGCCCGGGGAGAATCTGCCCGACCGGCGCGCGCGCAGTCTCGATGCCGTCCACGCGCATCACCGCGTCGCCGGGCGAGAACGGCACAGAACCCGCGTTTAGGACAGTGACGGAGAACATCGCCGGCCGGTCCGTCCCGATTACGCGGCGACTCGGCGCAACAGCAACAATAGCGGCGTTCCTGACGTCCGTGGGGCGCTCGAAAGCCCTCCACACGACCGGCGGACGACGCGGAAAGCGCGCATAGATGCGCTCGACTCGCTTCCATTCAGCTTCGTCGTCGCAACGCCAGCCATAGGCCTGGCCGTCTCCGAAGATGACGACTTCCTTCGCAGGATTGTTGCCGCCCGCAAGGACCTCGCCCGCCGCGGCCAGCGACCGCGGCGCATCCATCGCGTCGTCGCCAGGTTCAAGCCGGTCAAGCATCTCGAGGACTTCACGCTTGGCGGAGATGGGCGAAGGCGTAAGGATCCCAGGAGTGCCCTCGCCTATGACAATGCCGAACGCCGTGCCCTTCGGCGACTCCTTGACTAAAGACCGCGCCTCTTCAAGCGCCTTTGCGAACGCCGTCGTCCCCGAAGGATCGCGAAGCTTCATCGAGGCCGATGCATCGATGACAAGCACCACGTCCTTGTCCATTCCCGCGCCGCCGAAAAAGCGCAGCTCCGGGAGAAACGGGCGGGCGAACGCGAGGGCGGCGAAGGCGAGCATCAGCGTCCGAAGCACGAGAAGCACGATGTCCTCGAGCATCAGCTTGCGCCGCTTGAACCGCAGCGAGTCGGCGAGAAACATCCATGCACCCCACAGTATGCGCTCTGCGGTGCGCTTTCTCAGGAGATGAAGGACTATTGGAGCCGCTGCCGCGGCAAGTCCCAGAAGCATCCAGGGGGAGAAGAACGATATCATCTTCCGCCTCCTGCCATGCGGCGATAGCGCACCAGAATGTCGGACAGCGCCTCGTGGAAAGGCCGCGACGTGTCGGCCCGCTCGTGCGTGATGCGCATTTCGCCGCAGCCGCGCGCAAGCTCGGAGAAATGGGCGTTTAGCCGCGAGAGGTAGTCGTCCCTCAGCGCACGTGCGTCGACGTCGAACGTCTGCCGCGTCTCGAGGTCCTCAAAACGACTTACGCGTTCAAACGGAAAAGTCAGCTCGTCATGATCGCAGACCTGGATCGCAATGACCTCGTGATGCCGAAAGCGCAGATGGTGTAGCGCCTTAAGAAGCGCCTTCCCGTCCGAGAAGAAATCGCTGACAAGAAAGACGACGCTTCGCCGCGGGATGCGCTCGGCGACTTCGTGAAGCACACCGGCCATGTCTGTCTCGCCGCCGGGTTTCAGCGCGTCAAGCCTCTCCAGAATGCAACGCACCTGCGACGGTTCGGCCTTCGCGGGGATGAGATCGCGTATCTCCGTGTCATACGATACGAAGCCGACGGCGTCCTGCTGGTTGACTAGGAGATATGCAAGCGAGGCGGCAATGTACTGTCCATACTCAAGCTTCGAAAGCCGATCCGCCGCCGAGCGTCCGCGATAGGCCATCGAGCCCGAAGCGTCGAGGACGATGGTCGCCCGCAGGTTCGTCTCGTCTACGTACTGCTTGACATAGAGCCTCTGGCGACGCGCGACAAGCTTCCAGTCGAGATTGCGAAGGTCGTCGCCTGCCACATACGCGCGATGTTCGGCAAACTCGGCGCTGGCGCCTTTGCGCGCGCTCTTGTGGCGGCCCGCGATGAAACCGTCGACGGTGCCGTGCGCGAGGAACTCGATTCTCCCGAGTTTCTTCAGCGCCGCATCCGGCAGCCATCTCATGTATCCCGGCAACGCCATTTTCGCAAGTTCAGTCCCGTCAGACGTCAAGTTCCTCGTGGCCCTGCACGTGGTCGAGCAGGCGCATTACGACGTCGTCAGTCGTGACGCCTGCGGCTTCGGCGTTGAAAGTCGTTGCTATGCGATGCCGCATCACCGGCAAAGCCGCCCACTTGACGTCGGCGGTCGTCGCGTATGCACGCCCTTGCAGGACGGCACGGGCCTTCGCAGCCGTGACGAGGGCCATGCCCGCGCGCGGACCCGCACCCCAGCTTACAAGCTCCTTCACGAACTCCGGCGCCTCGGGCGTCTTCGGGCGTGTTGCGCGCACGAAATCGGCGGCGTATTCGACTACATGGTCTGCCGCAGGGACGCGGCGCACAACCGACTGAAGCTCGATGATCTCCGCAGCCGAGAGGACCTTTGCAGGCGCTGCATCTTCCTCGCCAGTCGTCTGGTGGATGATCTCGCACTCCTCGCCGCGCGAAGGATAGTCTACCTTGATGTTGAAGAAGAAGCGGTCGAGCTGCGCCTCGGGAAGCGGATACGTACCCTCCTGTTCAATAGGATTCTGCGTCGCGAGGACGAAGAACGGCTCGGCCAGCCGATATGTCTCGCCGCCAACGGTAACGCTGTGCTCCTGCATCGCCTCAAGGAGCGCGGCCTGGGTCTTTGGCGGAGTGCGGTTGATTTCGTCCGCAAGAAGCAAATTAGTGAAGACGGGTCCTTTCACGAAGCGAAAGACATGCTTGCCTGTAGTGCGGTCTTCGTCCAGCACTTCAGTGCCGGTGACATCGGCAGGCATCAGGTCGGGCGTGAACTGGACGCGCTTGAACCCGAGGTCCATTACTTCCGCGAGAGTGCGGACGAGCAGCGTCTTCGCGAGTCCCGGCACGCCAGTCAAGAGCGCGTGGCCGCGCGCGAACACCGCAGTCAAGACCTGGTCGACCATCTCGTCCTGACCCACGACGCGCTTCGCGAGCTCCTTCTTCATTTCGGCGCATTTCGCATGCAGCATTTCGACGCGCTTCACGTCACCCTCGTTGAGTTTAGCGTTCATTTTCCAGTTTCCTCTCCTTTTTCGTTGTCGTCGACTGTTTCGTCGCGCTGGTAGATCGGCAGCATTCGATACGGCACCGCGAAGGCAAGCACCGCCATGGACGTACAGTAGACCGGTCCATTCTCGCCGTTCCAGCAGCCATCGGGCTGCTGCTTTTTCATGTATGTCGCGTACATCCACGATTCAAACTCACGCCATTGCTCGCCACCGAGCTGGAAAAGTCCCTGGGCCGTGTAGTAGAGCCCGTAGTAGGCATTGCCGCCGCCAGAGAGCGAACGTTGATAGGTCTTGCTGACGAACTGCGCGCCTTTGAGCGCATCGGGGTCGAGGTGACGTCCGCAAAGTTCAAGACAAAGTATCGCCGCGCCAGTCAGCGTCTCGGCATGCTGCCCGTTGTTGCCCTGATAGCTGAACGCGCCGTCGCTCGCGCGTTGCGAGCGCTTGATGTACAGCACCGCCTTCTCTATCGCGTCGTCTGGAAGAACCGCGCCGTTGAGCCGCGCGCTGCGAAGCGCCATCAGCGCCCATCCGCTGCACGAAAGATCGCTGTCGCCTGCATCCGGCGTGTAGCGCCAGCCGCCAAGATGGGCTGGGTTGTTCTTGCGCCTGTTCTGCGCGTCGAGAATCACCTTCACGGCGTGAGGCAACGTTTCGTCGATACGCGTCTGCCGATTGCGGTCGACCATTCCGCTGACTTCGGACAGGAACAGCGTCGCGATCGAATGGGCGTACATGCGCCCGTTGCCCTTCTGCCCCATATAGCCCTTGAATGGCGCGTTCGGACGCATGTCCGCACAGTCAAGGACATAGTCCAAGCAACGATCTATCGTCTCACCGAAGGGCTCGCTTCCCGGCAAATGGCCTTTCGACAGAAACGCCATGCCCACAAGTGCCGGAATCGCGGCGGAATCGCCGTAATTTTCACTGAACGACCCGTCGGGGCGCTGTTTTGAGACAAGGAACTGAAGCCCGCGCTCGATCGCCTTGTCGATTTCATCGGCCTCGGGGGAGAATGTCGATCCGCCGCCAACCATACGCCAAAGGCCGTCTCCGCCAGAAACTACGACCGCGCCGGCGGCAACGGACGGTGCTTCGCCGGACTTGAGCACGGCCGCAGTTCCAGCTGCAATCGTGACGAGCGAAAGCAACAGGACGATCCCAGCAATCCAACTGCGCCTGAAGAGCCAGAACTTTTGCGGACGCGTCGCACGAATGAGCCGTTCAGTGAAATCAGGCGAAAGCTCCGTGTCGTGGAGCATTGCATAAAGCGCATCTTTCGCATAATGCAGGCGGCTGCGGACAGTTCCTTCTGGGAGACCCGTTATCTTGGCGATTTCCGGCGTCGTGAGTTCCTCGAAGTAGCGGAGAACTACGACTTCCCGATAATTCTCTGGCAATTTGTTTACCGCCGTGCGAACCGCCTCGGCGCTTCCGCGAAAAGTAAACGCCTCGAAAGGATTGCGTGCCGACTCGTCTTCAACCTCGGGCATAGACTCTTGCGCGACGACAACTTCATTCCTTGCCGACGGCTTGCGGACGTCCATTCGGTGCAAATTGAGGAGAATCGTATAGATCCAGTAGTAGAACGAACCCGTCGGACGGAATTCGTCAATTCGGGAGATGGCGCGTTCAAAAGCGCGGAAGACAAGATCCTCGGCTTTATGGGCATCACCGCATAGAAGACGGGCGGCAGTCTCCAGGCGCGGACGATACTCCGCCACCAGGCGTCGTGCGCCCATTTCACGGTCAGCCCTAATTTCTTCGTAGATCTCCATCTTCTAAAGAATAAATGCACGAAAGAAAAATTGTGTTCAAGAAAATTTAGGGTCAGACCCCTCTGACACAGTATCAGTGACACAGTAGCCCGTCGCGTCCGCAGGGCCTGGCCTTCCCGACCTTGGCGGCAGCTACTGTGTCACTGCCGCTGTGTCAGAGGGGTCTGACCCTGTAGGCATAAAAAAAGCTGGCGACGTCCTACTCTCGCACGTCCGGGAGACGCACTACCCTCGGCGATGGAGCCCTTGACTTCCGTGTTCGGAATGGGAACGGGTATGACAGCTCCTCC
>Ga0265298_10006798_pt1 | contig 14034 bp, 11 predicted proteins | sample AusTroGonzalo_MG_3_FD_193486 | JGI IMG/M metagenome (GOLD analysis project Ga0265298, IMG submission 193486) | Bovine rumen microbial communities from tropical cattle in Woodstock, Queensland, Australia - Gonzalo_01 | ecosystem: Host-associated > Mammals > Digestive system > Stomach > Rumen ...
TAAAGGATTGAAGTATCCTCAGCAACCTGCTTGCCATACTTGTCGGCAATGACTGAGCGGATGTAAGCGTGGATCTCCTCAGCCTGATCGGCAGTAGCGGTCTTACCGGTACCGATAGCCCAGATAGGCTCGTAGGCGATGGTGATGTTCTTGAACTCATCAGCAGAGAGGTTAAATACTGAACCCTCAAGCTCAGCCTTTACAATCTGGTTCTGGATACCCTTCTCACGCTCATCAAGTGACTCACCGATGCAGAAGATAACCTTAAGACCGTTGGCAAGAGCCAGCAGAACCTTCTCCTTAAGGATGTCATATGTCTCGTGATAGTACTCACGACGCTCTGAGTGACCAAGGATTACATACTCGGCACCTGTTGACTTAACCATAGCGGCTGATACCTCACCGGTATAAGCACCTGATTCCTTGTCGGCGCAGTTCTCGGCAGAAAGACCGATAACATTGTGATCAATGATATCAGAAATCTTGGCAAGATGAATAAACGGTGTGCCAATGATTACGTCACAGTTAGGCTTCTCGGCAGCCAACACCTGATTGAGCTCCTCAGCGAGAGCAATACCTTCCTGGAGAGTCTTGTTCATCTTCCAGTTTCCGGCAACAATTTTCTTTCTCATTTCAAATAGTATTAAAGTGTTATTGAATCATTCTCTTAAGTTTGTCTATCACCATGAGCAGGAGCAGAGGCACTATAAAGAGTATTGCCACGGCCCACGGGGTACGCATGGGATCGGGATCGGGCACACGGCCCACGCTTATCTCATCAAGCGGCCCTGACAGGACATCGTCGGACGGTATGGATGAGTAGCTCCATTTGTTCACTATCACGCCATCCTTTATCAGCACCAGTCCGGGATTGGAGCGTACCATGGTCTGAAGCGGCACCTCGTCACAGAACCTGAATCCTATCTCGGCACCTGCATTCTCAATCCACTGCCTTACGGCCTCATCGCCCGATGAGGTGAGTCCTATCATATTATATCCCCAGTTGCTGCAATAGTCAAATACATCATCTATCAGGTCCAGGCCGTTCTCACTGGCATCCTCAACATGAGGCGATACCAGAAGGAATGTATAACCCGGATCATTCAGCACATCAGGGGTGATATCATTCATGTCCTGGTCCATGATGCAAAAGTCTGACAGGGCGGGATTCTTTATGCTGTCCAGCACCTCGGCACGCAGGTTGGTGCCCACCTTGTAGGGACGGAAATCAAGCACTGGCAGATTCTCAATGTTGCCCACCATGAACTTGATGGCAATCACGGTTATGAGCATGGTCACAATCCACTGGCGGCGTCCCACCACAAACGGTTTGATATGCTTGCGGAGCACAAACACCACTATGGCCAGCGCAAGCAGCAGCATGTTCTTGCCAAATGTCTGCCAGTTGGTAAGTACCAGGGCATCGCCAAAACAGCCGCAGTCCTCAACCGGGTTCTTTATGGCCAGATAGAGGGTGAATGGAGTAAACACGCCCATCATGATCAGGGTTATCAGCGATGTGCCACGGCAGAAAGCACCCACAAACAGATATGCACCAATAAGAATCTCAAAGCCGGCCAGGATGCAGGCCAGTATCAGGAGCGTAGAGTCAAGCATCATACCTCCCATGCCGAAAGCATACAGATAATCTGAAAACTTTATCTGCGTGCCTACGGGATCAATAGCCTTTACTATGCCCGAGAACATGAATGTCAGGCCCAGTATGATCCGGCAGAAACCTACCAGCACCTTAAGAGGTGTGCCGCTTTTACTCTTTACTTCATCACTCATGAGCTATCAGCTGTTTGACTGCTCCATTATCTTTATCAGTCCAAAGACTGCATAGTTAATCATATCCATGTAGTTGGCATCAATACCTTCCGATACAACCGTCCGTCCGTTATGGCTCTCTATCTCCTTGGTACGGTTAATTTTGGTAAGTATCAGGTCCGTGTATGATGTGGTACGCATTCCGCGCCATGCCTCATCATAGTCATGGTTCTTTTTCTTCATAAGTTCAAGGGCGGCATTGGCATATTTGTCATACTCCTTCTGGGCCCACTCGGCATCCTTGTCAACGGTATCGGAAAAACCATACTCCAGCTGTATCAGGGCTATTATGCCGTAGTTGACAATGCCTATCAGCTCTGAGCGTATGCCCTCGTCTATGAGTGACACGCCCTTGGTTTCAATGCTGCGTATGCGCTTGGCCTTGATGAATATCTGGTCGGTCAGCGACTCCGGACGCATTATACGCCATGATGCACCGTAGTCCTGCAGTTTCTTTACATACAGGGCGCGGCACGCCTTTATCACCTCCTCGAACTGCCTGTTGGTATCAGGCTTATTAACGTTATTGTCATTCATAACCTTTACGTTCAATTCACTCTCAGTGTCTGTCCAACCTTTATCACGGCGTTCCTTGAGATGCCGTTCAACTTGCATATGTTGGCCACCGATGTCTCATTCTTTAATGCAATCCCGCTCAGAGTATCACCGCTCTTGACTTTGTAATAGACCTCACGGGTATTCTTTTCATACACAAAAAAGTCTGTCGCAGCCCTCTGGTTAGGGAAATCAAACATAAGAGCCGGATTGATTGCATTACCCAGTATGCGGGTCTCAAAATGCAGGTGCGATCCTGTGGAACGGCCCGTATTACCACCCAGTCCTATCGGATCACCGGCATGTACTATGTCATTTTCAGCCACCAGTTTCTTGGACAGATGTCCATAGACTGTTTCCAGTCCGTTGGGGTGACGTATCACCAGATAGTGTCCGTAGCCGCGGCGTTCATAGCGCGATATGCGCACCTTGCCGTCAAACGCAGCACGAATGGTATCACCTGTGCGCACCTTGATGTCAATGCCCAGATGAGGTCTGCCACGACGCGGACGATAGCCGTACTTATCGGTTATGCGTGTGCTGTCAGTAGGCATCACATATCCCTTCATGGATACCACAAATGAATCGGGCAGCACCACGTTATCGGCATACTTATGCACGTACTCGTTGCTCCACTCGGGGTACAGGTATGATGCAGGATTATCCAGATCAACCGCAAGACCGGGGTTGAGATGCGCCGGAATGAGCACCGGATCCATGGGCTGCACCGGCCTGACACGCGTGGGCATAGCATCCTGAGCTGCAGCATTGAGCATTGCAGAGAGTGCAATACAAAGCAATAAGACTGTCTTCCGTGCAATGCGCATGTACATATTTTTATTTTTCAAATCGCAAAGGTAGTTATTTACTACGATATTGAGGACCAGTCAAACTCACTTTTCTTAAGACGGCGCAACATGCGGCCCAGCAAGACGTTCTCCGGGCGTGTCAGTCCGGCGTCCTGTGCTATGATATCCTTGGCTATCTCACGCACATGTTCAATGAGTGCTCCGTCACGTGCCAGGTTGGCAATCTTAAGGTCAAAAGCCATACCGCTCTGCTGTGTTCCCTCCAAGTCACCGGGACCGCGCAGCTTAAGATCGGCCTCGGCTATCTCAAAGCCGTCACATGTGGCTGTCATTATCTCAATGCGCTTGCGGGTATCCTCGCTCAGCTGATACGGAGTAACCAGCAGGCAGAATGACTGGTCGGCACCACGGCCCACGCGACCGCGCAGCTGATGCAGCTGTGACAGTCCAAAGCGGTTGGCGTTCTCTATGACCATTATGCTGGCGTTGGGCACATCCACACCCACCTCAATCACGGTTGTAGCCACCATTATCTGAGTCTCGTTACGTTTGAAACTCTGCATCTCGGCATCCTTCTCGGCCGGTTTCATCCGGCCATGTACCTTGCTCACCTTGTAGCCCGCAAAACGGTCACGTATGGTCAGATAACCCTCCTCCAGGTTCTTAAGGTCAATCTTTTCACTCTCCTCAATGAGCGGATAGACTATATATGCCTGACGTCCCTTGCCCAGTTCACGGTCCAGGAACGCATAGACCGATTTATGGTTCCCGTCATAGTAGTGCTCGGTCTGAATGGGCTTGCGTCCGGGAGGCAGCTCGTCTATTACCGATACATCCAGATCACCGTACAGCGTCATGGCCAATGTTCGCGGGATGGGAGTGGCCGTCATCACCAGCACATGCGGCGGCATGTTGCTCTTGCTCCACAGCCTTGCCCTTTGCGCCACACCAAAACGGTGCTGCTCATCAATAACCACAAAACCCAGACGGCAGAACTCCACCGGATCCTCCAGCACAGCATGGGTGCTTACCAGAATATTCACACTGCCGTCCTTAAGCCCCTTGAGTATGGCCTCGCGGCGCTTGCCCTTGATGCTGCCCGTAAGCAGCTCGGCATGTAGGCCAAGGCCTTCAATGTAGCGGCTTATATTGGCAAAATGCTGTTCAGACAGAATCTCGGTAGGAGCCATGATACAGGCCTGATAGCCGTTGTCAATGGCAATGAGCATGGTCATGAGCGCCACCATGGTCTTTCCGCTGCCCACATCACCCTGCAGCAGACGGTTCATCTGACGTCCGCTGCCCATGTCTGTGCGTATCTCACGTATCACACGTTTCTGCGCATCGGTAAGACTGAACGGCAGATTCTCATTGTAAAAACGGTTAAAATTGTCACCAATTTTCGCAAAGACATAGCCCTTAAAACGGCGCTCGCGGTCACTGGCATAACGTGCCAGGTTAAGCTGTACGTAAAACAGTTCCTCAAACTTAAGGCGCAACTGTGACAGGCGCAGTTCAAGCGGAGTGCGCGGGTTATGTATTACCTTGAGGGCGTCGGTCAGACCCATAAGATGCTCCTTCTCACGCAGCCAGTCTGGCAACGTCTCAGGCAGCGGATCTACTATCAGAGCCATCAGATTGGCCACAAGCTTGCGTATGGCGGCGGAGTTGAGACCCGCCTTTTTCATCTTCTCTGTGGTGTTGTAGTAGGGCTGCATGCCCATCTCCGTGAGATTGATGTTGGCCTCAAGGTCTATCTCGGGATGTGCCACGTTTACGCGGCCGCCAAATATGGTGGGTTTGCCGAACACCACATACTCCACGCCGGGACGGTATCGGTCAAGTGTATATTTTATTCCGCTAAACCATACCAGATCGGCCACTCCGGTGCCGTCACTAAAGTGAGCCACCAGACGCTGACGCCGCCCCTCGCCTATCTGCTCAAAGCTCAGTATCTTACCCTTAAGCTGGATATAAGGCATGGTGCCGTCCACCTCCCTTATCTGGAAGATACGGCTACGGTCAATGTATTTGTACGGGAAGTAGTAAAGAAGATCATGCAGCGTGCTTATCTGGAGCTCACCTTTAAGGAGGGCGGCTCGGGCCGGACCTACGCCGGTCAGATACTTGACATCACGCTGATCAAGATCAAGCATCAGGCGCGACCGAACATCATCTTTTCACAAACCGAGGCAGTTACCTCGTCACCGCGAAGCAGGCTGATGATAGCCTTTGCAAACTCTACAGCAGCGGCAGGACCGCAGGCTGTGATCAGATTTCCGTCCTTTTCAACGAATGTTTCCTTGCAGTCAGCACCTTTGAGCATACCCTCGCAACCGGGATAGCAGGTTGCCTTTCGGCCCTGCAGCAGTCCGTGCTTGCCCAGTACAGTGGGAGCGGCGCAGATGGCACCAACGGGCAGGTTCTTCTCAAAGGCCTCACGCAACAGCGCCTCCAGACCCTTGTGCTTGCCAAGGTTGGTGGAGCCGGGCTGTCCGCCGGGCAGTATAAGCATCTCAGCATCGCTGAAATCAGTGTTCTCAAACAGGTCATCGGCCTGAACGGGAATGCCCTGACTGCTCTTGACCAGGAACTCATCGGATATGGAGATGGTGTTCACCTCCAGGCCAGCTCTTATGAGCATATCTAGAGGAGTTATTGTTTCTATTGCTTCGAAACCTTCTGCAAGAAAGATGTAGACCATTTGAATTGAGAATTGAGAATTGAAAATTGAAAATTAATACTAACGCACCTGCGTTATGTTCATTTGAGTTTGAAGTAGTAGGTTATGGTACCGGTTTGGTTGTTCGCGTCATTGCTCTTGCTGAACTTTGTCCTGCGGGCAGCCTCTACAGCAGCATTACGCAGCTGCAGATTGGTGGTGTTGGTACGGTTGTTTATTCTCGTTTCAATAACGTTTCCATCCGGATCAACGGTTATGGTTACCACAACACGGCCCTCCTCCTGGATGTCATATCTAGGACGGGGCAGCTCACCCATCATGTCACGTCCACCAAGATCCCATGTTCCATAGCCCGATGTACCGGAGGTCTTGCCCTGATTGGAGTTACCCTCGGCAGAGCCGGGTACGCCCTGTACATCTGTGCTGTTCTCAGTGGGGGCACTGGCTTGCATGGAACTGCTGCGGCCAAATGCGTTGGCCATAAGGTTCTGGGCCTGCTCGGCGGCCTGGCGCTCCTGCTCGGCACGGATCTCCTCCGGTGTGGGTTGCTTTACAGTCTCTACGGGCTTGACCGGTTTCTCCTTCTCACCGCTCTCAATGGCTACCGTCTCCTCCATATTCTGGGTGATGGCAGGCTCGGCCTGCGGTGCTACCGGGGTAGGTACAGCCGCAGGTGCGGGAGCCGGCATGGAGTTGACCTCAGTAAACTCGTAATCGGTATCAAGGTTACCCATGTTGCCAAGCATAACAGGTACGCCGCTCTCTGCCTGGGCCACCGGTTTATTCAGGTGCAGCAGCAGGAGCAGACCAAAGACGCCCAGATGAAGCAGAATGGTCCAGAGAACTGAGAATATGTCAAATTTCTCCCTTTTCATCGGTCATTATTTGCGGTCGGGACGGCGTGTGGCAAGCACAACCTTGAACTGGTTCTCATTAGCTATATTGAGCACCTTGACAATCTCTTTGTAGGGTACTGACTCATCGGCATAGAGAGCCACATACATCTCGGGCTCCTTCTGTGCGCAGTCAATAAGGAAATCAGTGAGTTCCTCAAACACTATGGGCATCTCGTCATCATTGCCGAATGCCGTGTAGTAGTTAAGGTCACGGTCTATGATAACGCGGGTAAGCGGCTTGGCCGATGTCTGCTGCGAGCTTTGCGGCAGAAGCACCTTGATGGCATTGGGGCTTACCATGGTGGATGTTATCATAAAGAATATCAGCAGCAGGAAAATGATGTCGGTCATGGATGACATGCTGAACTGCGGCGATACCTTGTTACGTCTCTTTAGCATATCACTTGTCAAGGTTTACGGTGAAGTCCTGGATGAATGACTCCATCTCATTAGCAATACTGTCCACGCGGGCTACCAGATAGTTGTAGGCAAACAGTGCTATGATACCCACAATCAAACCTCCCACGGTGGTAATCATGGCCTCATAGATACCGCTTGACAGCAGTGATACGTCAATGTTGTTACCTGCATTGGCCATCTCCCAGAAGGCACGGACCATACCTATAACCGTACCCAGGAAACCAATCATGGGAGCACCGCTGGCAATGGTTGACAAGCCCTTAAGACCCTTCTCCAACTTGGCAATCTCCACGTTAGCGGCATTCTCCATACCCAGCTGGATATCCTTGGCATCATGATCGGCCAGACCTATACCCTTTTCAACTATACGGCTCAGAGGTGATGCGGTAGCCTGACAGAATATCACGGCCGATTTGTTCTCACCGTTCTTCATGTAGTCATTGATGCGGTCCATAAAGTGCGGATCATTGATGGCAGCCTTGCGATACACGGCTATGCGGTTAAAGAAGATGTAGAAACATACTATTGAAAGAATCAACAGAACCAGCATAATCCAACCGCCCTTAAGGGCCATGTCAAAAAGATTCATCTTGTCTGATGCCTCCTGGGCCATCTGTAATGAAACCTGGCTCTGGGCTGCTGTATCACCCAATGCCTGTGCAAGTGTAGATTGTAAGAACATACTATTTATAAAATGCATTTTTTGTATTCACTTATTGTCTTTTCAAGTCCCAGATAGAGCGCATCGCACACCAGTGCATGGCCTATCGATACCTCATCAAGCCATGGAATCTGCTCCTTGAGATACTTGAGGTTTACTAAGCTAAGGTCATGACCTGCATTAAGACCCATGCCGCACTCCTTAGCCTTCCTGGCAGCCTCAACAAAGGGTTTGACGGCATACTCGGGGCCCATACTCAGGTAATTGGCCGCATAAGGCTCCGTATAGAGCTCAACACGGTCGGCTCCGGCCTTGGCGGCCAGCTCAACCATCTTGGGATCGGCATCCACAAACACCGATGCCCGTATGCCGCCACGCTTAAGCTCACTTATAATATCCACCAGGAAATCCTGATAGTTAAGAGTGTTCCAACCGTGGTTGGAGGTTATCTGCTCGGGGCTGTCGGGCACAAGCGTTACCTGCGCGGGCTTTATTACCGATACCAGCTCCATGAACTGGGGAGCAGGGTATCCCTCTATGTTGAACTCGGTAGTAAGTACCTTCTTAAGGTCATATACGTCCTGGCGGCGTATGTGTCTTTCATCCGGACGCGGGTGCACGGTTATGCCGTCTGCACCGAACCTCTCGCAGTCAAGAGCTGTCTTGACCACGTCAGGATTGTTGCCTCCGCGGGCATTACGGATGGTAGCGATCTTGTTTATGTTTACACTTAATCTGGTCATAAGTCATTTGTTTGATAAAATGAACTATCTTTGCCAAGAGCATGAACAATGCTTTCCTGCTCCAATCAGCAAAGATAAGAATAAATCCGCTCAACTTTGACTTTTACAGATTTATTAAAGATATGAAATTCGCCATTTTCGGAAACCCGTCATCGGACAAGACATGCGGCCATGAGCAGCAGTTGTTTGAGTTCCTGCATTCACTTGGTGATATGATTGCTGTAGAGAGCGGTTACGCCCAATTCCTGACGGAGACTATGGGGCTGAACATACCTTATGACAGCCTTATCTCAGATGACGATTTTCAGGCCGATGCCGTCATCAGCATCGGCGGTGACGGAACATTCCTACGCACTGCGACACGTGTAGGCAACAAAGCCATCCCCATGGTCGGCATCAACACCGGCCGCCTGGGTTTCCTGGCCGACATAACCTGCAGCCGCGTTGATGAGGCCATCCGTCTCATCCATGCCGGCAAATACTCTCTTGAGCGCCGCAACCTGCTGCAGATAAGCATGGAAGGGCTGCCCGATGGCCACACCCCCTATGCCCTGAATGACATAGCCATACTTAAGCATGACATATCATCAATGATATCGATAGCAACCAACGTAGGCGGCACACCCATGATCCACTATCAGGCCGATGGACTGGTAGTAGCCACGCCCACCGGCTCCACAGCCTACTCACTGAGTGTGGGCGGTCCTATCATCGCACCCGGCACCAACGTGATCTGTCTCACTCCCGTGGCACCCCACAGCCTGACCATGCGTCCGCTCGTCCTCCCGGCGGACCAGACCATCCATCTGGATGTCGAGAGCCGCAGCCACAGCTTCCTGGTATCAATAGACGGAAACAGTTTCAGCTGCCCGGAGCATACCGCCATCGAGATAAGCCGCGCCCCCTTCCAGATCAACGTCATCAAGCCTCACGGAGGAGATTTCTTTAGCACCTTGCGCGAGAAAATGCTCTGGGGCACCGACTCAAGAAAGTAATCTGCATTTTTAAGGGGAAAAAGAGAGAATATACTCCCGGGAGAATGCCCTCCCACAACGAAAAATATCTATTCCGAAACTATTCGTTCCAGAATAGATATTTTTAGTCGCGGGCCCCTCCCCACTGGTCGCGCGTGGGTGCGAGACTCCCGGGAGTATATTCTCTCTTTTTCCCCTCAAGCCTGCGGTTATTCTATCATAACCTTGCGGCCATTGTTGAGGTAGAGGCCGGTGGCTGATGGTGCGGTCTCAAGTTTATGGCCGTCCAGATCATACCACTCATCAATGGTAATCTCACCTGTTTTTGTATTGACAGTTCCAACTGCAGTCTCAGTGCCCTCTGATGTTTTAAGGGTTACCTTTATGCGTTCGGGAACAGTCGTATTTACGCCTGTGTATTTGAGGAATGCATAGAAGGGTTTGACAGAGTCATCGGCTCCGGCCTTGACAAACTCGCCGCCGGTTGCACTGTACACGTTGCCATTTAACGGCTCCGTACCGTAAGACTTGGCTGAGTAGGAACCAATGAGACTCCAGTCACCCACTGTGCTCCATCCTCCCTCAAGATCAGCAGGAACAGAGGTGATCAATCCGCTAAAGGTTACATTACCCGTAGCGCTGGGAATAAAGATATAGGGTCTGTTTACCTTGGTTGCCGAATCGGCCGGGCTTACCAACTGCAGTCTGGCCACCCATCCGTCAGTCTTGTCATAATCCACGCCGGCAAACTCATACAGTGTACCGCCCTGGACATCGGTCATGGCAAAAGGCACGCACACGGTCGATGCCTTATCCTGCTCAAATGAACGGACAAGCGAAACCCAGGCCTTATCATTCAAATGTCTGCTTATAAGCTTTATAACGCCATCTGTTTCAGTAAGTCTCACACTGCTTGCATCCTGATGGGTTTTGATTCCATGAGTGGGCATGACAGGGTAAGAGATATTTCCTAGTGAACGGAACGAAGAATCCGATACCTCACTTGAGTATATCAGTGAACCAGGTGACTCGGCACAAATGAATGCACCCTCACCCGGAGCCAGTGCTACACTATCAATAAACAGGTCAAAATCATAACCTGAAGGTCCGGGTTTAAGGAAGACAGCACCTCCTTTTTTGCTGAACGATATCTTACAGTTGCAGGTGTAAGGATTGCCCACAAGCTTACATCCCTTGAATTCATCAGTGGATTTTAAATCAAAGACAAATGGCTCACTTATCTCATTCATGTAACTGGAATATGTAAAGCCGGTGTATGTAAAGCTGTGGTCTTCCTTGTATGAATAATAGTAGGCATTACCCCATTTCATACCACCCTTAAAGAGGTCAAAGGTGCATGTGGGATAGTACTCCGTAACCTTACCGTTAATCCACTCATCCTCACATGTAGGATCAAAGGCATACAAATCATAATAATCCTCATTCTCCACCAGATTATCAACCCAATAAGAACCAAAGCCCATCCAGTATATTGCCTCCCTGTCTATAACAGGACTGGATATAATATTGTCAGAACCGCCGGCAACGCTCTTTTTCATATTCACCATCAATGATGATGAACCCTGCTTAAGCTGACCGCCCTCATCAATGGTAATCTTGCCGCCGTTTTTAAGGATGATCTTCCTTGCCTGGGCTGTAACACCCTCCGGGATGGTAACCTCACCCTCTATGATCACCTTGTTGTCATATGTGGGAACACCCGCAGGAGCCCACATGTCTGCATCATTCCAGTTACCCTGGCCGCTGAACACCTTAAGGTTATCAGAACTCATGAATGATGATGCCACCCAATTGCTTTTCTCATCACCCTCTATGGTCCTGACCCTCCATGAATACGGAGCATCAATAATCACGGCAGTCCTGTAGGAATTACCGTTAACAGCTATTCCTGCAACAGAATCCGGGCATACATATACGCCGAAATTCTCTTTATGCGTAATCTCATCATAATTTCTTGCATACAGAGTCAGTGTGCCACCCAGCTTTACGCCCGATATAACCACCCAGTCATCGGGCATCATGTCGCCCACATATTCTCTCCAGCTATCTGAATCTATTCCGCCTTTTCCGTTGAAATAACGATGACCATGAGCATCCTTCCAGTCTCCATAGAAGCCATGATCCCAGCAGTAGCCATCGTCATCTAAATCCCGGAATGATATGGCCGATGATATGGTGTCAGCCTCAAAATCCTCGGAGAATATGATGTTTCCCAGGCTATCTGTCACTACAATATCATCAATGAGCACGCGTATCTGGCCTGTTATGTCATAGTGACGGATAGCGATTGAACCCTTGCCTTTGAACTCACTCAGATCAAAGCTGTATTTGGTCATTGTATCAGCCGGAGCCACATCCTTACCAGCCTGGATCCACGGTTTCAGTTCAAGCAGATAACTCATGTTCTTTCCGTCCCAACTGAGCATAGCACTGTCCGGGGCAATTGCTGTCGCTTTGAGATTGGCAGGCGGCACGCATGGCATGGCCGTAGAGTTACAGTCAACATCATAATAGACGGGGTTCTCCAACGCGCCCTCACCACTGAATATCACCACACCGTTATGGTTCTTGACCACATATGAGCACTCATTGTCATACTGGCTATAGCCATATTGGGCCTTGCTCCAGATAAACTCTATCTCCTTGCCGTCAGGAACATTCATTGTCACGGTCTTATATGCCCATCTCTCCTCAAAGCCAACCTTTCCAAGAACATAACCCTCTTTAGACACCATCACGATAATGGCAGATTTATCCCATCCGTCACCACCGCCGTCAGAGAGTTCAAACGTGATCTGGCACATCTCCTCAGGGGCACAATATGCAGTGTTGACTATAACTGAGTCTGACCATTCACTCACCTGATCGCCGTTCTTGGCACGTACCCTTATTGTATCGGAACTCTTATACTGGAGACCTTCCAGCTTATAGGTGTATCCCGTGATGACAGTATTCTGGATATGTCCGTTCACGCTCAACTCAAAGCTTGACTCGGCACTGAGCCAGCTCAGCTCAACCTCCGTACCGTCATAATACCTTGCGGTAAGACCCTTGGGTCTGGGTACTTCCGATGATGAAGCGTTTATGCGGATCTGGTTCTTATAATAACCTGTAGACGTCCATCCCCCATAAGACTTTGAAGGATCAAAATCAAGAGGATTCACTGTGGCATCTCCAGAGCCGTCATCCTGGATGTATAAGCACTGTCCGTCACCGTCATACGCAAGAAAAGGCAGATAGTCCAGATTCTCTTTCGTCTTATCATAAACAGCAATCACAATGTTACTGCTTCCGTCATAGGCGAAAGAATTATCCAACGTAATTGTTGTCCATTCATCGGCTTTAAAAGTCACGCTGCCACTGAAACAGAGGTCAGATGATGTGACGCTTACCCAATCATTCTCATCATCAAATGCAGTCTTGTCCGTACTGACGATATAGATGTCCAATGTACGGGTAAACTCATCAATAGGCTCCCAAGCATATTCGTCTTTCTGATAATAGAAGCCTATATTCACGATGGCACCAGCGGTAGTTCCCAGCTCACTTGCAGTATAAAGCTGCTGTGTATAGGAGTAATCACAATAAGCATAAGTGGGGAAATCGCCACATGTTTCAGTTCCTGAACCTATGATAACCGATGGCAGCGGGTCAATTGCCATGGCTGTTGCATGTAAGGAAAGCAACACCAACACATTCCGTAAAAAGGATCTAATGTTCATATTACGCACAATTTTGATTAAAAATGACTGTCCTTGGCTTTATACCTTATTTGTTTTTAAAGCATAAAGAGGCCTCACATTATATTGTGACGCCTCTTTATAAATATCGTAACGCTTATGCGCTACAGTGGTTTCCAAATATTACCTGATTACCTTGGCATAGCTCTCCAGGAAGCGGTCGGCATCCTGCTTGGTGATGCACAGGGGCGGGAGCAGACGGATAACGTTGGTTCCGCTCACACCGGTAAAGATGTGCTCCTCAAACAGCAGACGCTGGCGAATCTCCTTGATGGGCTGCTCAAACTCCATGCCTATCATGAGACCGCGGCCGCGAACCTCCTTGGGGCCGGGTATCTGCTTGAGCTGCTCCAGCAGGTATGAGCCCACGCTGGCAGCGTTCTCAACCAGATGCTCGCTCTCAATCACATCAAGCACGGCATTTGCTGCAGCGCAAGCCAGATGGTTGCCTCCGAATGTTGTGCCAAGCTGACCAATCACGGGCTGGAACATGGGGCTTACAAGCAGTCCTGCGCAGGGCAGGCCGTTGGCAATACCCTTGGCCACGGTAATAAGGTCTGGCCTGATGCCGTTGTACTGATGTGCAAAGAACTTACCGCTACGGCCGTAACCGCTCTGGATCTCATCCAGAACCATTACAGTGCCGTTAGCTGTGCAAGCCTCACGCAGTCCTTTCATATAATCATCGGTGGGTACCTGAAT
>Ga0265298_10006799_pt1 | contig 14033 bp, 15 predicted proteins | sample AusTroGonzalo_MG_3_FD_193486 | JGI IMG/M metagenome (GOLD analysis project Ga0265298, IMG submission 193486) | Bovine rumen microbial communities from tropical cattle in Woodstock, Queensland, Australia - Gonzalo_01 | ecosystem: Host-associated > Mammals > Digestive system > Stomach > Rumen ...
CCCCCAATCCCCCACTCCTCCACTCCCCCACTCCTCCACTCCCTCACTCTCTTTTGCCTTTCTTCACGATAGACCCTTATCGCCTAGCGGCATAGAGATGATGGCGAAGATTGTGACGGCGATGCACGAGACGCCGGAGTCTGCGCCGATCGTGTTCAATGGCGAAAGGCCGCCAGCAAAGATGTATGTTGTCCTTGGCTCGGAAGCGATGAAGAAGTGGTATCCAGGTATGCACGGGGCTCCCGGCCAGTGGCTGCGCGGGAGGAACGGCGAGGATGTCCTACTCACGTACTCGCCGGAATATCTGCTTCGCTTTGGCGCGGCAACGCCCGCGCTTATGAAGCTCAAGCGAGAAATGTGGACTAGCTTGAAAGGGGTTATGCAGAGAATAGGACACTAAAAATGAATGTCTCTGCGTTAAAAACTTTTAGGAAGGTAACTTATGATTGACGAGAAATGCAAGGTAATCGAGCATCGCGAGCTTGGAAGTGGCTACCGCTTCATCTCGTTCGATGCGCCAAAGATCGCCGAGGGTGCGATACCCGGGCAGTTTGTCCATGTGCGTGTGCCTGCGCTTGAGACAAGCGCTTTGCGGCGCCCGTTCTCGATCTTCAACGCCGAGGGAGGGCGGCTCGAGCTTCTTTACAAGACGATTGGCCGTGGCACTGCGGCGTTCAATGCCGTGAAGCCGGGCGACATCGTCTCGGTGCTTGGCCCGCTTGGGCACGGCTTCCCGCTGAAATGCAATGGCGCGGCGCTTCTCGTTGGCGGCGGCTTTGGCGTTGCTCCTCTCTACTTCCTCGCCCGTCGGCTCCTTGCCAGAGCACTAGGCACCAGTGCGGCGAAGCCGCACGAAAGCACCAGCGAAGCGAAAGCACCAATCGTGAAACTCTTCGTAGGCGGTCGTACAAAGAATGACCTTCTCGCCCTCGACCGTTTCGAGGCGCTTGGCGTCGAAGTCCATGCCGCGACAAACGATGGCAGCTTTGGCACGAATGGGCTTGTCACCGATCCGCTCGACGACGAGCTTATCCGCATCAAGACTGCGGGCGAGAAGTTCGAGCTGTTCGCCTGCGGTCCCGACCCGATGCTCAAGGCCGTTGCGCTTCGTGCGACAGGAACGAAGTCGAAGGGGTGGATTTCGATGGACAGGCACATGGTCTGTGGCGTCGGCGCGTGCTACGCCTGTATTCAGAAGACGGTGCGCGGCAATTCCCGCTGCTGCATCGAGGGCCCGGTTTTCGCAGCGGAGGATCTCGTATGGTAAACGTTAAGGTTAATCTTGGCGGGCTTGAGATGCCGACGTTCCTCGCGACGGCGAGCGGGACGTTTGGCTATGGGTTCGAGTATGTTGGCGCGGTCGACTACTCGAAGCTCGGCGCGGTGACGGCGAAGGGGATTCGCGTCGAGCCATGGCCGGGAAACGAGATTCCGCGCCATGCGGAAGTGCCTGGCGGGCTCGTAAACGCAATCGGGCTCCAGGGAACTGGCGTAGAGCACTTCCTCAAGTACACTGTGCCGTGGTATCGCCAGCAGGTGAAGGGCGTGCCGCTTATCGCCAACATCTGGGGCGCATCCGTCGAGGGCTACGCCGAAGTCGCGGCGAAAATGGGCGATGCGGTCGATGCCGTCGAGATGAACGTCTCGTGCCCGAACGTCAAGGCGGGTGGGCACACTTTCGGGCAGGATCCGAAGGTTCTCGCGGAGGTCGTTTCTGCCGTCAGGAAGGCGACGAAACTTCCGCTTATCGTCAAGCTTGCGCCGAATGTGCCGTCAATCGTTCCGTATGTCAAGGCATGCGAAGACGCTGGCGCTGACGCGCTTTCGATGATCAACACGATCCCCGCGATGGTGATTGACATAGAAAAGCGCGTGCCGGTGCTCGCGAACGTGACAGGCGGGCTTTCGGGGCGTGGCATCCACCCCGCGGCCGTAAAGCTTGTCCACGACGCGCACAAGGCGACGAAGCTCCCGATTCTCGCGATGGGCGGTGTCTATGAGCCAAAGGACGCGATCGAGTTCTTCCTTGCTGGCGCGACGGCCGTCGCGGTCGGCACGGCGACCTTCTCCAACCCAGGCGTCGTCGCAGAAGTCTACGATGGCGTCGTCGCCTACTGCGAGCGCCACGGTTTTGCATCAGTCTCCGACCTTACCGGCGCCTTGGCATAGTTGGCGGCGGAGCGAAGGTCCGAGCGAATGGATACGGCGTATTCGCCGAGGATTCCAATGAAGAGTCCAAGGATAGGATTGGCAGCGGAGCGAAGGTCCGAGCGAGCGGATACGGCGTATTCGCCGAGGTTCCGCGAGGAGGAGCCTTCGGCCGCTGCCAATATGGTATAATATCCACGTTATGCGAATCCTGACGCGATACGTATTTCGAGAGTTTCTCGTCCCGCTCTTTTACTGTCTGTGCGGGTTCGTGTCGATCTATGTTCTTTTCGAGCTCTCAGGATCGTTCTCTCGCCTCGCAGACGCAAAGCCGCCGGCGCTCATCGTCGTAAAGTATTTCTGCGGATATCTCGCGCCGTTCTTCCAGTACCTCGCGCCTGCTGCGCTCATGCTCGCGACACTCTACACCATGTGGACGTTCTGCCGCCACTCCGAGATTATCGCGATGCGGGCGAACGGCATAGGGTTCTTCACAATCGTGAAGCCGCTTCTCGTCGTCGCGTTCGCGATGGCGTGTTTTGTCGCGTGGGTCGACGAGTGGTACGTGCCGAGGATTGCGCAGTGGGCGAAGCAGCTCCGCAACGAGAGGTTCGACGTTGCCAAGGCCGCACGAGCCGACAACATAGTCTTCCGCAACGCCAAGGCCGACAGGACGTGGTCGATAGACGTTATGCTCGATACGGAAGGCGAACACCTCAAGGATGTGCGCGTCACAGTAGACCGGCCCAACGGCGCGCGGCTCATGAACGTCGTGGCCGAGCGCGCAGACTATCTCGACGGCGAGTGGTGGATGTCGGGCGTAACCGTCCAGCACTACGACGCCGACGGACGCGAGGTCGCCTCTCCGACGCCCGAGCTCGACGCCCTCTCGACGAGGTCGTTTCCGCAGTTCGAGGAGCGCCCGAGCGACTTCATCATGCAGAACAGGGACTGGGCGTACAACTCCGTCGTTGACCGAATGCGGTACTTGAGGCACCATCCCGACCTCTCGGAGAAGATGCGCAGGAAATACACGTACGACATGTGGGCGCAAATGCTCGCTCCCCTCGCCTGCCTCGTCATCACTCTTTTCGCGATCCCCGCCGGCATTGCCTCGGGTCGCCAGAGCGTCTTCAAGGGCATTGTCGGGGCGCTTTTGATGTTCTTCGCGTTCTATGGGCTTGTCATCGGCTGCATGGTCGGCTCTGATGTTGGCTGGCTTCCGCCAGTCTTCGCGGCGGTTCTCCCTCATGCGATTTTTCTTGCGCTTGGAGGGTGGCTATTTTACCGCCAGCGGTGAAAATATGGTATAATAACCCCTAATGTTTGGTTTTTTGAAGAGGAAAAGCAAGGTGCCGACCGTCTATAAGCGGGCGGATCATTGCGTTTCCCGCAAAAACATCGACCCAGACGCTCTTAAGGTTCTCTATCGCCTCTCCGGTCTTGGCTACACTGCCTATCTCGTGGGTGGCGGCGTGCGCGATCTTCTGATGGGTCGCAAGCCAAAGGACTTCGATGTCGGGACGTCCGCGAAGCCGAATGAAGTCAAGCGGGCGTTCCGCAACTGCTTCTTGATTGGGCGGCGCTTCCGCCTTGCGCATGTCAGGTTCGGCGACAAGGTGATAGAGACGGCGACATTTCGCCGCACCGCCCAGACAGTTGGGGAGATAATCGAGCATGCCGCCGAGGGCCCACAGGAAGACAACGCCTTCGGCACTCCCGAGACTGACGCCTATCGCCGCGACTTTACGGTCAACGGGCTCTTCTACAACATCAAGGACTTCAGCATCATAGACTGGGTCGGTGGGATGAAGGACATCAAGGCCAAGGTCATCCGCTCCATCGGCGACCCGGCGATCCGATTCCAGGAGGATCCTGTCCGGATGATGCGCGCCGTTAAGTTCTCCGCCCGCCTCGGCTTCACCATCGAGCGCAAGACGCTTGCGGCGATGAAGAAGTACCATTCTTGCATCTTGACGGCAGCGACGCCGAGGGTTTGCGAGGAGGTGTTCCGCCTGTTTCCGTACGGCAAGAGTGCAGAGGCGTTCCGGCTCATGTGGGAGACGGGGCTTCTCCGCGATCTCCTACCAGAGCTTTCGGCGCACATCGACCGCGCCGGCGGCGCGAAGTGCTCGATATGGAAATACCTTGCCGCGCTTGATAAGTATGAGACGATGATGTCGGAGAAGGGGCTTGAGGTCTCGAACGGGCTCAGGGCCGCCGTTCTCATGGCGACGATGCTCGAAGCCGATCCAAAGGACGGCGCGGGACGGCGCATCATGCAGACGATGATGTCGGCCCTAAAGATTCCAAAGGCGACTTATTTCACGGCGGTTCTCCTGATGGAGAGTCGCAAGCGACTGACGGCCCCCCCCCAGAAGGGCAAGGCCCGGTTCGTGCACAACCGCGATTTCCTCGACGCGCTCGACTATAACCGCATAATCCTGCGCGCGGAGAAAAAGGACGAAAGCGCCCTAAACGAATGGGCAGACCTCTACGAAGAGAAAGGCAACAGCAAATGAACGAAGAACTCGAACAGCTCATCAAGGAAATCAAGTCCCTGCTTCCGTGGCTTCTCGCCGCAGGAATCGTGGTCGCCGGTTACCACGGCATCCGGAAGTACCGCGCAGACAGGCGCGCCGCCGCCGCAGAGGTTGTCGCGAACGCCTACACGACCGAGGAGCTCGAGGACGCGACGGCCAAGTTCAAGGGCGCCAGCGTTGAGGGCGTTCTCAAGCTTCGCCTCGCCAAGAGCTATTTCGACTCTGCAAACTACGAGTCCGCGCTTGAGATCTACGAGTCGCTTGAGGGCAAGGCGCCTGACGGCTTCGCGGATGTGCCCGTCGTTGGCAAGGCCCAGTGCCTTGAGGCGCTCGGCAAGTACGCCGATGCCGCCGCCGCGTTCGACGCTTTCGCAGAGGCGAACCCGAAGTCCTTCCTCGCGCTCACCGCGAAGCTCGGTTCCGCCCGGTGCGTCGCTCAGGGCGGCGACCGCGCCAAGGCAATTGAGACGCTTGAAGCGCTCAAGTCAACGCTCGAAGACGATCTCGACAAGTCTCGCGTCGACTCCACGATCGAACTTGTGAAGCGCTACGAGAAGCGCGCCGAGCGTTCGCTCTTCGAGGCCGCCGACGCGGCGCAGAAGCAGCTTGAGGAAGAGGCCGCCAAGGAGGCGGAGAAGAAGGTGGAGCCCGAAGCGCCCAAGGCCGAGGCGAAAGCTGTGCCTGAGGCGCCGGCAAAGACGGAATGACAATAGTAAGAGAGCCGATGTGGGACGATGCGCCGCGCTCTCGAACGCAGGCGCTTTGCCGTCATCTGCTCCAGTTCCTATCTACCCTCGGCTGGACGGCGAGAATACTCGTCTCGTCGGTCGCGGCATTCCCGTCGGTTCTTATCAGGCGCTCGGGTCGCGCCGACTTCGCCGCGCAGCTTTACATTGTCGGCATAAGGACGCTCCCTGTCATCACCGTCGTCTCGCTCTTCATCGGGATGATTCTCGCCTTGCAGGTCGGGCTCGAGCTTAGGCGCTTCAACCAGGAAATCTACCTTGGCGCCGCCGTGATGCTGACGCTTCTTCGCGAGATGGGGCCGTTTGCGTGCGGCATAAGTCTCGCTGCGTGCGTTGGCTCCGCAATTGCCGCAGAGCTTGGCACGATGAAGGTCAACGACGAGATTGCCGCGCTCGAGATAATGTCGATCTCGCCAATACGGTATCTCGCGGCACCGCGGCTTCTCGCGCTTATTGTAATGGCGCCGATCCTCGCGTTCTACTGCAGCGTGATTGGTACGCTTGGCGGCGGTATCGTGGGCTCTACGCAGCTTAACGTATTCTTCCAGCAGTATATCTCGAGCGCGCTTAGCATCGCCGAGACGAAAGACCTCTTCGTAGGGCTCCTTAAGGCGGGCGTCTTTGGTATGCTCATAGGCACCGTCTCCGTCGCCGAGGGTTTCGGAACGAAGCTTGGCGCGACTGGCGTCGGCCGTTCCACGCAGCAGAGCGTCATCGTAAACTTCCTTCTCATCCTCATGTTCGGCTACATGATAACAAGGGTGTTCTATAGGTGAGCAGAAGGGGTGAAGGGTTCAAGGGTTAGAAAGATTGAGTAAGCTAATCGAGTTTCGCGACGTCGTCAAGAAGTTCAACGGAATTCCCGTATTGAATGGCGTGACGTTTTCCGTCGAGAAGGGCGAGGTGCTTTGCATCGTTGGTCCTTCCGGCACGGGAAAGTCCGTTACCTTGAAGCACCTCGTCCGTCTCCTGACGCCGACGTCGGGCAGCGTCATTGTCGACGGCGTTGACGTCGCGACTTGCAGCGACGCCGAGCTCGTGAAGCTCCGTGACCGCATCGGCTACCTCTTTCAGGGAGGTGCGCTTCTCGCATGGATGACCGTCGCCGAGAACGTCGCGCTGCCGCTTGAGGAGTGCACTAAGCTCCCCGACCGCGAGATAGCGGTGCGTGTCCGGCATGCTCTCCGCGCAGTCGAGCTCGTTGGCGCGGCAGACAAGTACCCGACTGAGATCTCAGGCGGCATGCAGAAGCGCGCCGGGCTCGCCCGCGCGGTTGTGCGCGAGTCCGACATCGTTCTCTACGACGAGCCGACGTCAGGACTCGACCCCGTGACGTCTATCACGATCAACCGGCTTATCAAGAAGCTGAACAAGGAGCTCGGCATCACCTCGATCGTCGTCACGCACGATCTCCAGGGTGCGCTTGCGATAGCCGACAGGATACTTTTACTGAAGGGCGGCAAGGCCGTTGAATGCTCGACCCCTGCCGAATTCACGCAGTCACAAAATCCCGACGTGAGGGAGTTCCTCGCGGCGATGAAAGGTGAAACGACATGAGCAAAAGAAGAAAGAGCGACGTTTTCTCGGAGGCGATTGTTGGTCTTTTCATGATCGCGGTTCTCGCGCTCCTCGTGTACTTTACGATCATTATCTCGGGCGTGGACGTCCTCAAGGGGCGCCAGAAGGTCATCGCGAATATCGCGTTCAACGGCGTCGGCGGCCTCAAGGAACACGACAACGTCATGTATCGCGGCACGAAGGTCGGCGGCGTGGAGGATATCTTCGTGACGCCCTCTAACCTGATCGTGAAGATCGAAGTCGACAAGTCGGTCGTCCTGCGCGAGAGCTACAGGATTTCGGTGTGCAGTCTCTCGATGCTCGGCGGCCAGTTCCTCATGCTCGAGGAGGGCGAGGGCGAGATTGTCGATATCGCCGCGCAGACGCTCATAGGCGAGACGCCGAGCGACTGGATGCGCGACATGGCCGATATAGCGAAGAACCTGAAGGCGCTCACGAGTAGCGAGAGCGTCAACACGATCATGACGAACGTCGAGGCGGTTAGCGCCTCTGCGAAGGAGCTTGCGAGGCGCCTCGAGCAGGGCGAGGGAATGCTTGGCCGGCTGCTCGCCCCGGACGACCCGATCTACGCCGAGACCACCAACGCCGTCGCCGACGCGAGGCGCATGCTCGCGAATGCAGCGGAGATATCAGAGAGGATAAAGGCGGGCGAGGGCACTGTCGGAAAGCTTCTTTCTCCCGACGCGGATCTCTATGCCGATCTAAAGGATTCTGTCGCGTCGTTCAAGAAGGCGTGCGAGCAGATAAAGTTGCCAGAGAATATGGACAAGGACGTCGCAGAGATAATGGCTGGCGCGAACAAGCTTCTCGCGAACCTGAACGAAGTCTCAGAGAAGCTTAAAAACGGCGAGGGTACGCTTGGCAAGCTCGCGACCGACTCCTCGATGTACGACGAGGTGCAGGGCGCGATCAAGGACGTCCGGCAGGTGCTCGACAACTACCGCGACACGACTCCCATTTCCACGTTCGGCTCGCTCATAATGGGCGGCCTGTGACGAGGTCTCGGGCGGCATGAAGTCCGATTCCCAGGCGGCCTTCGGACGGCGCGAGTTCCTGCGCCTCGCGTCTCTCGCCGCCTGCTCTGCGCCGCTACGAGGACTCGCATACGACCCGATACCAGCACTCAAGGTGCGAAAGGTCTCCATTCCCCTTGGCGTTGCCGAGCCGTTTTCGATTCTGCATGTCTCCGATTCGCACATCGCCCGCATAGACAGCCGTGACGGAGAGGCGACGTACGCTTTCGCGAAGTCGCGCTCGCGCAAGGGCAGGGAGCTTGGCGAATACTATCTTGGAGAGGCGCTCCACTACGCCCGTGCCAGGGGAATCAAGGTCGTCCACACCGGTGACTTCATGGACTTCGCAAGCGTTGCGAACATTGAGCATGCAGCGCGGCGTATCCGCACCGACGATATCGTCGCTTGCGTCGGCAACCATGAGTATTGGCTTGATGCCGGCAAGAAGGAGGTAGAGTCCTATAAGACGGCGACCATCCCGAAGCTCAAGGGCGAATGGAAGGGTGTTCCCGCGTCGGCCGTGCGCCTTGGCGGGGCGAACTTCTTTTTGTTCGATGATTCGTTCGGAACGGTGACGGAGACGATCGCCGCCGCGTTTGAGGAGACGGTCAAGGAAGGGCTTCCGATCGTCCTAGTGTGCCATGTGCCGCTCTGGACGGAGGATGTGGGACTTAACGTGGATTCGTCCTGCGGCGCCCTGGGGCGAAATCTCTGCGACGCCGTTTCCAGCGAGTTTGTCGAGCGTGTCCGCCGCGAGCCGCTTGTAAGGGCTGTCCTCGCGGGGCATATCCACGGCTTTCACCAGTTTGCGTTTTCCGATCACGCGCAGGAGCTCGTCGCCGGCGCTCTCTTCAACGGCGACTGCACCGAAATCGAGTTCACCAAGTAATTGCAGCGGTGTAGCCACTTGCCGCAGGTTCTCGCGATGTGGTATACTACAACGAAACACCTCATTAGGAGCCGCCGACAAATGAAAGCCATAGCAAAGGTTGCGCCCAAGAAGGGCGTCGAGCTGGTCGAGAAGCCCATGCCCGAGATGGGCATAAACGACGTCCTCATCAAGATCAAGAAGACCGCGATCTGCGGAACGGACGTCCACATCTACGAGTGGAACTCCTGGGCGCAGGAGGAGATCAAGCCGCCGCTCACCATCGGCCACGAATATGTCGGCGAAGTCGTCGAAGTCGGCTCCAACGTAAAGAGCGTCAAGGTCGGCGAGCGCGTGAGCGGCGAAGGCCACATCGTGTGCGGCCACTGCCGCAACTGCCGCGCTGGCCAGCGCCACCTCTGCCGCGAGACGAAGGGCGTCGGCGTAAACCGCGACGGCGCTTTTGCGGAATACCTTTGCATCCCCGAGACGAACGTTTGGCACTGCGACCCGTCGATCGACGACGAGCTCTACTCGATATTCGACCCGTTCGGCAATGCGACGCACACCGCGCTCTCGTTCAATATGGTCGGCGAAGACGTCCTGATCACGGGCGCAGGCCCGATTGGCATCATGGCGGCCGGAATCTCGAAGTACGTTGGCGCGCGCAACGTAGTCGTCGTGGACGTAAACGACTATCGCCTTAACCTCGCGCGGCGCCTCGGCGCGACGCGCACGGTGAATGCGAAGAACGAGAAGCTCGAGGACGTGATGAAGGAACTCGGCATGGTCGAGGGCTTTGACGTCGGCCTCGAGATGAGCGGCGCCGCGCCATGCCTCCACCAGATGATCGAGACGATGAACACCGGCGGCAGGATCGCGCTTCTCGGCATCCACGGACCCGACACGAAGGTCAACTGGAACCACATCGTCTGGAAGGGGCTCAAGATCAAGGGCATCTACGGGCGCGAGATGTTCGAGACCTGGTACAAGATGGGCGCGATGATCCAGGGTGGCCTCGACATATCGCCCGTCATCACGCACCGCTTCAAGTACACCGATTTCGAAAAGGGCTTCGAGGCGATGATCTCGGGCAAGTCCGGCAAGGTTATCCTCGACTGGGAATAAGAAAGGAAGGCGAAAATGTACGGCAAGTTCCAGGCATATCTTCAGGAGACGATTGCCGACCTCAAGGCAAAGAGTCTCTACAAGAACGAGAAGATCATTGCGACTCCCCAGGGCGCGAACGTCCTTCTCGAGAACGGCACGAAGCTTCTCAACATGTGCGCGAACAACTACCTCGGGCTCGCGAACCACCCCGAGATAATCGAGGCGTCGCGCGAGGCGACCGCGAAGTACGGCTACGGCATGGGCTCCGTCCGCTTCATCTGCGGAACGGACTCGCTTCACAAGCAGCTTGAGCGTGTCGTCGCGGACTTCACGAAGACCGACGACTGCATTCTCTTCGGCTCGTGCTTCGACGCGAACGGCGGCGTCTTCGAGGCGCTCCTTGGGCCCGATGACGCGATAATCTCGGACGCGCTCAACCACGCGTCGATCATCGACGGCGTCCGGCTTTGCAAGGCGAAGCGCTTCCGCTACGCGAACGGCGACATGGCCGACCTCGAAAAGCAGCTGCAGGCCGCGGCCGAGGCGGGGGCTCGCTTCAAGCTCATCGTCACCGACGGCGTCTTCTCGATGGATGGCATAATTGCGCCTCTCAAGGAGATCTGCGACCTCGCGGACAAGTACGAGGCGCTTGTCATGGTCGACGACTCTCACGCGGTCGGCGTACTTGGCGAGACTGGCGCCGGTTCCGTTGAGGACTGCGGCGTCACGGGTCGCGTCGACATCATCACCGGCACGTTTGGCAAGGCGCTCGGCGGTGCGTCGGGCGGCTATGTCGCGGCCAGGCAGGAGATCGTCGACATCCTTCGCCAGAAGGCGAGGCCGTACCTCTTCTCGAACGCCGTCCCGCCGCCTGTCGCGGCAGCGTCTATCAAGGCGATAGAGCTCGTGAAGACCAGGCCCGAGCTCAGGGCGCAGCTCAACGCCAACGCGAAGCGCTTCCGCGAAGGAATGGCGAAGCTCGGCTTCGATCTCGTTCCGGGCCACCACCCGATCGTCCCCGTAATGCTCGGAGACGCGGTCGTCGCCGTCAAGATGAGCGAGAACCTCTACAAGAACGGCGTCTATGCGACCGCGTTCTTCTATCCAGTCGTGCCGATGGGCAAGGCGAGGATCAGGACGCAGATGTCCGCCGCGCATACGGCTGAGGACATCGACTTCGCGATAGACGCGTTCGCAAAGAGCCGCTGAATCCCTGCATGATACTCCTCGCCGCGAGCTTATTCTTTACGAACCCGTCTCCGATGGAGATGCCGCGGGCGCAGGCGTATCTCGTGAAGGAGAAGGGCGTCTATCGCCTTGAGGACCGTTTCGACAAGACCGACCTTTGGATAACGCGCACTGTCGACGGCTCGTGGCGCGACGACGATGGACGCGAATTCCTTTTGGCGACACTTGCCGAGGCCGTTCCGCCGATAGCGAAGGAAAGGCCCGTGACGCGCTCGGACTATGTGTCCGGCACGGTGCCGATTGGCAAGAAGGACTTCGACGCGCTCTTTTCTGCGGTCGACATGCTTTCGCCAGTTCCCCCGACGGAGGAGTTCTCCCGCCCGCATCAGACGCCGCGCGGCTACAAGGACGTGCGCTACTACCATGGTACCAACGAGTCTGCAATCGTGTGCGCGTACTTGCCCGAGAAGTCGGATCGCTGGGCGTTCGCCGCATGGACCCTTGCCGTCGGTGATGATTTCGCGGAGCGGCTGAAGACGTTTGAGGACGAATTTCTCGCCAAGGAGCGCGTGACCCTCGACGAGCGCCGCGAGTCAAGCGCCGCGTCGGGGAAGGGCGATTCGCGCCGCGCGAAAAAGTCACCGCTGCCCGGGGAGAGAGAGCTCCTTCGTGCCGACGCGCGGCACTCGGTCGCGCTTTACGACACTTGGCGCGTTACTGACGGCGACGAGTTCACTGTCCTTGACGACATAGGCAGCGCCCATTCCTTCACCGCCTCGGTCACAAACGACTTGAAGCGCATGCGCGCCGCATACGCCGCGACAGTGCCTTCGCCAATCGACGGCTCGAATGTCCTCTGCGTCGCGCGCATCTTTGCGTCGCGCGGGGAATATCTTGACGCGCTCGAGGCAAACGACCACGGCGATATGGAATGGAGCGCGGCGTATTGGAGCCCGAAGCGGCGAGAGCTTGTCGCGTATCTCCCGCCAGACGGATCGGAGAAGCTTCTCGAGACGATCCGTCACGAGGCGTTCCACCAGTATCTCTCCTACGCGACCTCGATGATTCCGACATCGCCGTGGTTAAACGAGGGATACGCGCAGTATTTCGAGAAGGGTCCGGACGGGCCTGATTTCGTCGACTCAGCGGATCTCGTGACATTTGCAGAGCAGTTGCCTTCGCTTATGGCGATGGACTACGACGAATTCTATTCAGGTACTGATCTAGAGCGGAAATTGAAGTATCGCCTTGCTCTGACGATTGCCGTCTTTCTCGAAAAAGGCGCGCCCGAGGTCCGCTTTGAGCCGTTCAAGGACGTGAAGCGCGACTACGTGGACGCGCTAATCAAGACGAAGGACATGCGGAAGGCGACTGCGGCTGCGTTCAAGACCGAGGACAACATGAAGCTCTTCGTCAGCGAATGGGCCAAGTACTGGAAAGAGCAATGAAGTACGTCGGCCGTCTTGCGCCGAGTCCGACAGGGGCGCTGCACCTCGGAAACGCGAGGACATTCTTGATTGCCTGGCTGCGTACGCGGTCTCTTGGCGGCAAGATGGTCTTCCGCATGGAAGATCTCGACCATCCGAAGGACAAGCCTGGCGCGGCGGCTGACGCAGTTCGAGATCTCCAATGGCTTGGCTTCGACTGGGACGAAGAATACGTGCAATCCGAGAGGAAAGACCTTTATCGCGACGCGCTTTCTTCGCTCGTCTCTCGCGGTCTCGCGTATCCGTGTGTCTGCTCTCGCCGCGATGTCGAGGCCGCGCAGTCCGCGCCTCACGCGGGCGAGCAGCTTTTCTATCCCGGCACCTGCCGTGGCCGTTTCGCCTCCTGGCGCGAGGCGTACTCCTATCTCAACTCCTCCACACCTCCACTCCCCCACTCCCTCACTCCCCCACTCCCCCACTCCTCCACTCCCCGTTCCCCCTGTTGGCGGTTCCGCGTCGCCGATGGCTCGCGCGTCGCGTTCGACGATGTCTTTGCGGGGCGCTTCGAGCAGGATGTCTCCGCGACGCTTGGCGACTTCCCGCTTGCGCGCGACGAATTTGGCGCGGGCTATACGCTTGCCTGCGTGGTGGACGACATCGCGATGGGCGTTACTGAGGTCGTTCGGGGAGACGATCTGCTTGCGGCGACGCCCGCGCAAATTCTCGTCACTCGCGCGCTTGGCGCGGAGCGCGAGATTTCCTACTGCCACGTGCCGCTTGTCGTAGGGCCGGACGGCAAGCGGCTCGCGAAACGACATGGCGACACGCGCATCGCTGCATACCGCGCGGCGGGCGTTCGCCCCGAGCAAGTCATAGGGCGGCTTGCGGCGAGCTGCGGCTGGGCGGAAGAGGGCGAGGATATCTCGCTTGCGGCGCTTTTGCCGCGTTTTGACCTTTCGACTATCCCCCACGCACCTGATTTTCGTTTATCTGATTTCCCCTTGCATTCCTGAGCGCCGTTTGGTATACTACGCGCCGTTCATTCACCAAAAGGAAGAAAAAATGGTCAAGATCAGAATGCGTCGCACCGGTTGCACGAACCACGCGACCTATCGTATTGTGGCGGCGGACTCCCGTTCGCCCCGTGACGGCAAGTTCCTCGAGATCCTCGGGTGGTACGACACCCAGATCAAGGACGAGAACTTCAAGCTCGACCTCCCGCGCGTCGAGTACTGGCTCTCGAAGGGCGCCCAGCCCTCGACTACGGTTGCCTCGCTCATCCGTCGCGCGAAGAACCCCAACTTGAAGCCGCACCACGCGACTCCGGCGAAGAAGGCCGAAGCGAAGAAGGAGGGCTAAGCCATGGGTATCAAGCTTATAGACAAGATCAACGCCGAGCAGACCGCGAAGCT
>Ga0265298_10006800_pt1 | contig 14033 bp, 11 predicted proteins | sample AusTroGonzalo_MG_3_FD_193486 | JGI IMG/M metagenome (GOLD analysis project Ga0265298, IMG submission 193486) | Bovine rumen microbial communities from tropical cattle in Woodstock, Queensland, Australia - Gonzalo_01 | ecosystem: Host-associated > Mammals > Digestive system > Stomach > Rumen ...
ACCACTGCCGCGCACATCCACCAGTCGCGCTTCACCTCTCCCCTCCGAAGTAGTCCAGCTCCTGCGCCTTCTTCAACAGTTCGCGTGCGATCGGCAACGCCGCCCGCGCACCGAATCCTCCATGCTCCACCAGCACCGTCACGACAAGACGCGGTGCCTCCTGCGGCGCGAAGCACGTGAACCACGCGTGATCCTTTCCTTTGCCAGTCTCAGCCGTTCCCGTCTTTCCGCAAACGGAAAGGCCGGGGATGTCGCACGCACGTCCGGTGCCGGTCCGCACCACCGCGCGCATCATCTTCTTCACCCTCCCAGCTGCCGCGCAAGTGAACGGACGCGCGCGCAACGCGGGCTTTGCCGTCTGCGAAAGAGTAGGCGCCAGCATCAGCCCGTCGTCCGCAACCGCCGCCGTCAGCATCGCCACGGCGAGCGGCGAGAGCTGCAGCGCCCCCTGACCGATAGCCACCGGCGCGAGCTGGGCAGGACGCAACCCGTCCGGCACGCTACCGCCGGTCGCCTCCAGCGAAAGGCTGGAGGCGGACAGGACAGTCACCGGGTCGCGCAGCTTCGCCGCCTCGACCGCCGCGCCAAACGCCTCCGGGCCAAGCGCCACGCCCAGCTGCGCAAAGTACGTGTTCGATGAATGCGCCAACGCCTCGCCCATTCCGATGCGGCCGAACCCCTTCCAGCGCTTCCCTTCGCGCGCCGCCTGACGTGCCTCAACGTCGCGTATCGGCGGAGTGGAGCGCGAACTGCGGTAGCCTTCCGCCGGACAGTTAAGCACGGGATCCACATTCGCGGAAAGCGCCGCCGCCGCCACAAAAACCTTGAACACCGAGCCTGGCGGATACAGACCGTTGAGCGCCCTATCAAGATAGGCGGCACGCGGCGCGGACACCAGAGCGCGTATCCGCCCGGTGGCTGGCTCCAGGGCCACCACCGCGCCATTCTTCCCTGCCATCAGCTCCTCTGCGCGTGATTGCAGGTCGGCATCGATGGAAAGCTGGACGGCCTCGCCCTCGGCGGATATGCCGAGATCGTCAAGGACATGCTGGAACGTTGAACCTGGCGCCGCCATCTCGATCGGTTTTCCGCGGCGGTCTACGGCGACGGCGTGCGCAGGGATTATGTCGGCGGCGTTCGCGCGCCTGTCGTAGCGGCGCATGAAACGCACGAAGCGCGGATCCCTGGGGCCGACGGACAGCCAGCGCGCATGAACCGCCAGCAGGCCGGCGACGGCCGCCAGGATCAGCGTTCCCAGTATGTATAGCCTTGTCTTCATGCGCCCCACTATGATACCACATCGTCTGGATTTTCCCCAATTCCTATTGAAAGAAGATTGCGGCGAATGAAACCCTTTACCAGGCAGAAAGGAAACGATATACTACTAGAGAAAACAAACGGAGACTTAGGAATGAAGCAGGCATTCGTGAACGGCGAACCCATCAGCAGAGAGGCCGTCCAGTTCGAGCTGGACAGGCTCGTGAAGTTCTACGCGACGCACGGGATGAGCCAGACAGAGATCAAGAGCAACCTCGAGAAGCTCGTGGAGAAGGCGCAGGAGCAGGCGATCGGCGCCAAGCTGCTGCTGGCGCGCGCCGAACAGCTTGACCTTCCGGTGCCTGACGCCGCCATCGACGCGCAGATCGAGCAGGTGATCCACCAGGTTGGCGGACGCGAGAACTTCGTCAAGGCGCTCGCCGCGCAGAAGCTTTCTGAGGATGCATTCCGCAAGGAGCTGGCGAAGGGTTGCCGCGTGGACATGCTCGTCCAGCAGGCGTGCAGCGGAGTGGCTGAGCCTACCGAGCAGGAAGTGGCCGAATACTATGCCGCCCATCAGTCGGACTACGTGGCGCAGCCGCAGGTGCTCGCCCAGCATATCCTCGTCAAGACAGAGGGGCTGGATGCCGCCGACAAGGTGCAGGCGCTAGACAAGATCAAGGCCATCCGTGCACGGATCGTAGCTGCGGGCGACGCCGGCGAGGTGGGACAGGCGTTCTGCGCCGAGGCGCGCGAGAACTCCGACTGTCCGTCCGGCGCGCAGGGCGGATCGCTCGGCTGGTTCGGTCCAGGAATGATGGTGCCCGAGTTCGACAAGGCCGCCTTCGCGATGAAGTGCGGCGAGGTGAGCGACGTGATCGAGACCCAGTTCGGATACCACATCATCCTCAAGACGGACGAGAAGTCAGGCGGGCCGCAAACGCTCGTGGACGTCGCAGACCAGATCCGCGACCTTCTGCGCCACGAAGCACGCGGCCGGGCAATGGACGCATTCGTAGCAGAGCTTCGCGAGAAAGCGAAGATCGAGTACAGGTAGAGGCTGCGGACGGTCACGAGCCGGGGGTCACGGTCGCTCTGAAGCGCATTTTTTACATGTTGATCTCGCGAAACTTCTTGATGAGTTCTCCGCGTTCTTTGGTCAACTCTTCTATTTTACGATGTGAATCCTTGTGCGCAGGGCGCCGCTGAAAAGTTCTGCTCCGAGGCTCATGGCAGGTGATACCGTAAGGATATCGTCGTGCTTCGTCAGGTTAAGGTACTGCATCGCAAGCGAGGTCTGCCACTCGTTGACGTCACGCAACCCGTAGTTGTTGACCTCCCAAACCGCATGGAACGGCACGCTCTCGTGAACCGTCAGGTCGAGATCGGCATAGCGCGCCACGCGCCGGTCGTTACCTTCGCCTTCGATCGGCTTGCGGACGGAGATGTCCGTATTGATCGTAAGGTCTGGATGCGAATTCGCATCGAAAAGCGCGCTCCTCAAGCGGTTGTAGTCAAAGGTCTCGCCTTCCCCGATATTCTTGAATCGGCTGTGTATCTGGCGCTCCGAGAACCGAAAGCACCTTCTGCTCCTTGTCGTACGTCCCACTCTTCGCAAGCTGAATGGAGACAAGATAGTAGCCATGTCTGACCAGATCCTGCCGAACCTTTCGGATCGCCTCCATCACGTCACCGACGGTCCTGTCGCCATCGCCGCCAAGAGCCTCCAGCAATTTCTCGGAAATTCTCTCGCGTTCTGCAAATTCCTTCGAACCGAACACCTTGATGGCCGCAATCTGTCCAATGGTCTTCCCCTTTACCGCATCGAGCTTCGGATCCGACTTCGCCTCGTCCTTCGCCACGGGAAGAGATTTCGCCTCCTTTGGCATCTCGACGGGTGTCAGGACTCGGCGTTCGGCATCTCGCATAACGCCGCCCGTGCCGGCCATCGGCCCGATACCGTCTTCAGATGCCGCCGCCATCGCGACAAACATACACGCAATCGCGCCAGCAAAGGGCACAATGCGGCGTTTGAGCATGGCATTCATCCTTTTCCTTCCTTTTCATTTGCTTCTGAACTTGGCAACCGCCGTTCACAACTCGATTCCGGCGATTTTCGCCTCCTCGGCAAAAGACGGAGCCTGAATCATTTCAAAGCGCCCGTAAACCTTCCCGTCGGGCGAGATGGATTTAGTTTCCCAGCGAATCAGTTCGCGTGTTCTGTACTCGCCGTCGGCAAGATCCGAGACTTCAGCGATGGAAACGACCTTACGCGATCCATCCGGAAGCCGAGCAGTATGCACAACGACATCGATGGCGCTTGCGACCTGCGAGCGAAGCGCGAATAGCGGAATGTCGATCCTGCTCAGAAGCGCACACGTCTCGATACGCCTGAGGCAGTCGACCGGCGAATTCGCGTGGATCGTGCTCATCGAACCGGCATGGCCCGTATTGAGGGCCTGCAAAAGGTCGAGGGCTTCGCCGCCGCGGATCTCGCCGATGACGATACGGTCTGGACGAAGCCTCAACGCCGAATGGATCAGGTCACGGATCGTCACCTCACCCTGCTCGTTCTTGTCCGCCTTGCGCGTCTCGAACGGCACGACATGCTTTTGCTGCAACTGAAGCTCCGTCGCGTCCTCGATCACCAGTACGCGCTCCCCTTCCGGAATGAAGGAGCTGAGCGCGTTCAGCACGGATGTCTTGCCAGAACTTGTTGCACCCGACACGATCACGTTCTTGTGCAGCAAGACAAGCGCGCGAAGGAGCTTCTTCATCGACTCGTCCATGCTGCCGAATTCAAGCATTCTGTCAATGGTCAGCGTATCTTTCTTGAACTTGCGAATGGCGATCACAGTCCCTACGCGCGACAGAGGCGGGATTACGGCATGGACGCGGCTTCCGTCTGGCAGACGCGCGTCAAGGCGAGGATGCATCTCGTCCAGCAGCCGCCCCACCGATTTCGCGATGTTCGCAGCGGCTGCCTTCAAGGCGGATTCGCTCACAAACTTCGCCGGCACCTCCTCAAGCTTGCCTCCACGCTCGATATAGGTCTGTTGCGGCCCGTTAATGAGGATTTCCGATACGGACTCATCCTCAAGATACTCGCGCACAGGCGCGAGGAACAGAACCAGAAACGAATTGTTGTTGTCCATGGCATTTTCCCTCTACATCTGGGTAACACTCAAAACTATTTTGCGCCAACGTCTCCGTTGCATCTTTCGTCCGTTTTTGTTCAGTTTCATGTTCGCTCCTTTATGATTTCGCGTCTACGCCAGTGCAACATGCTTGCCGTGGAAGCCGATACCGTACTTTAGTACGGCAAGTCCAGCGGCCTCCATCTCATCCGCGTAGCGCTTGTCGTCGATCTGCCGACGGGCCTTCCTCGCGGCGGCTGCGAGGAGTGCGTTCCGCCGCTTCTGCGGGATACGCGACGGCAACTTCGGCGACTTGAACTCCAGGATGACGCCGGGCAGCGGCACGCCGGGGAGCGGCTTCATCAGGATGTCGGGACGTCCGTCGCCCTCTTCGCGGTTGGAATGGATCTCAAAGTAGTCGCGCCCGATGGCAAGTAGACCGAGAACGAGCCCGTGGAAGAAATCCTCCTTTGCCGTGTCGAAGTAGCTTGCGGACGAGACGAGGAACCGCTCGATGGACTTGCGGAACTTCTCGCCGTCGCCGGAGGTCAGCGCCCCTAGGATGCCATACAGGTCTCCGCTCACACTCCGGGCACACTTGAGCGGCAGCATGATGTCATCGCGAAACACGCTGACCAATTCTCTGTTGGGGAACGCAAGCTCGGCCTGTCCGTTTGCATCCGGCCCCGACATGGGCTTGATGTATCCCGTGTGAACGAGCAGCGACCAGATGATTTCGGGATTGTCTTGGATTGTGCCATAGCGGCCAAGCTCCTTAGAGCAGGGCACCATCACCTCTCCCTCCTCGAAGAAATCCGCAAGCGCCTCGCGCATCTCCGACGTCATGCGCGAGATCGCGTCCGCCACGATGTCGTTGCTGCTCGTGTCGAGCCAGTACGGCTCGGGCTTGAAGCTGCGCCGGACGTAGTTCAGGACGGACCAGGGATTGTAGATTTCCGACGGGCCGAAGCGGTAGCCGTCGTACCACGCTTTCGCCTCGGCCATCTTCTCCGGGTGGCCGTAGGTCGTCAGCAGCTCGCGCACCTCGTCCTCGGTGAAGCCGAAGCAGTCGGTGTATTCGTCGTCGAACACCGACCACACCTCTGGGTTGTTGAGTCCGGAGAGGACGCCCTCCTTCGCGACGCGCAGGATCCCGGTCATCACGCCGAGGCGGCAGTGCTCGCCGTCCTTGAGCGCGGAGGAGAGGAAGTTGCGGAAGAACTGAAGCGCATCCGCACCAAAGCCGTTTGTCGCGGCGTAGTTGATGGGAGAATCGTACTCGTCGATAAGGATCACCGGTTTCTCACCGTAGTGGACATGCAGCGCGGCGGCGAGGATGCCGAGGCTCTTCGTGATGGTTTCGTCGGCAGCCGTTCCCATGCGCATGCCCTCATTTGCGGCCTTCCAATCCTTGCCGCATTTCCTGTCCGAAAACACGTCGGCATGGCGCCGGAACTCGTCCGCCATGGCCTCGCGTATGAACGCCTTAGTCTGTTTCCAGTCCGTCCCCTTCGCGTCCTTGAGCGTAATGTACAGGACGGGATACTTCCCCTGCTCGGCGCGATGCTTCGGGTTCTGCCAGACCTTCGTGCCTTTGAATAGACAGGCGTTTGACTTCTTCGTCTTCTCGAAGAAGGTCTTCAGCATCTTCAGCGCGAACGTCTTGCCGAACCTTCGCGGGCGCGTGAAGAGGGCGACCGTGGCCTTCTTATCGAGAAGCCCGGATATAAGCTGCGTCTTGTCCGCCGTCCAGTAGCCGGCTGCCACCGCCGCCCAATCGCTGTTGCCAACCGGGAGCGGAAGCCGTTTTGCCGGCTCACTAGATGTAATCTTCCTTTCCATCGCCGCCTATTATAGCATAATCCGCGCCGCTGCGGGGCGCGCTCCATGCATAATCGCACGAGACCTTCATGCCGATCATCTTCTCCATCATCTCCATTCCTCCACATTACCAGTCGACTTTTCGTCCGTGAGCTTTTCGGGATTCACGTCTGTGAATTTCTTGCGTGAGCTGTCGCCATCCACGGCACTTGGTCCTCGTCTGCACCTCCTCAAGTATTCCTCGTAGGACTCACCAGGGCGTGCATTCACAGTCACGGTATACCCGTAATGGTTTCCCGCAAAGAGGAGACGCCACATGAACATAGAACAGAAGAACAACAACGGCACGAGGCAAAGCAGACATGCCAACCCGATGAAGTGTTTTTTGCTGGCCAACCAGACCATTGCAATAATCCAAGTCACCACGCCAACTCCGAAGACAGCCAAAAACGCCAATGTCGCACAGTTGAAATCGGGGATAGAAAAAGCAAACACCCCTCCAAAAGATACCAGACACGCAAACCAAATCATCGCACGCGGACTTCGTGTTCGTTGAGCAACATATACGGCGAAAAAGAATGCAGCCAAAGTAATGACAGGAATAACAGCGAGTAGTACGCTCGGGCGGAACATTGGCACAACCCACTCAATGTGCGACATTGACCGATAGTTGTAAAGCGGGGCAATGTCCGCGCGCGCAACAAACGTAAAAATAGCGATGGCCATTACCAACGTCCCCCGTGTCACAACATCTCTTCTCATCTTATCGTTCCTCTTTCTTTTATTCGTGGTCGGCTATGGCATCCGTTATTTCCCATTTTCCGTCACCGATGCCGTCTCCAGTACCTTTACCGCGCGGCGACCGCCCCACACGCAGAAGCGCCATGGGCGGATGTTGCGAACGACCTTGACGACATTGTCGTCGCGGTCAAGAAAGGCCGCGTCAATGGCAAAGCGCATGAAGCACGTGTGAATCGCATTGCACTTCAATATCAGCATACCTTCGCCAGACGGGAGGAATTTTCTCCACATGAGACCTTTCAGTCGCTGGAAAAAGGACTTCGCCACTTCGGCATGTACTCCATGGATGAGAATCTTATCCACGCAACCTCCTTATCTCGCATCTGCGGACAATGTCACTTGCTCTCCCCCTCCAATTTCTTGCGCAACTCAATTGCGCGCCTGAGATCTTCAAGTTCACGCCGACGTTTCGGGTCTTCGATCGTGCCGATGCTGTCAGTAAGCTGCTTTGCGGCATCCACGGCTCCAGAATTAAACGCATCAAATGCCGCCGCCAGGCCGCTGAACGCGCCACCAGGTTCCATTTTCTTCGGCGCAGGCAGCGTAATCGGCGTCGCGACCTGTAGCGTGAAGGCGATTTTCTGCGAAACAAAATCCGGCTTTGAATAGACAACCTCGTGCTCTCCAGGCCTGAGTTCCGTCGCGCCTTCCACATCCGTGCCGTCCACGCGGCAGACGACACCGGCCTCGAGCGCCGGAACCGTGACGCGCACCGGTAGCGGCACGAGACGATCCGCGCTGACGACGAAGGTTGCGCCGTCGAACTCGGAGGCCACCTGCGGCAGCATGACAAACTCGTAACCAGCGACCGCAATGTGCGCGTCCGCAGGCCAACGACGTTCGAACGTCACAAGGCGTGCCTCGCCTGACGGCACGTCGACAGACCCCGTGTCGGTCGCGACGGAGACAGCAAGCGACGTCTCGTTGCGTACATGTCCGCGCACGCGCTGGCGTTCGGCGTCGTACTCCGCCCTGAGCGCCTTTTCGGTTCCGACTCCGATGGTGGCCAGCATGGACGGCGTCCTCCAGTCTGCGAGCAATGCATGTACCTCCTCCAGCCTGGCTCGGCGAGTCTCGACGGGAAGCGCCTGAAGAAGCCGATGGCATTTCGACTCTAGCTCGCGTGCACGCGCGACGATCTCCGCATTCCGGCGTACGGCCTTGAAGTCGGACGAGAACGACCACTCGCCCGAGGGCTGCGGGACTTCTACCGTCTCGGAGAGGCGCGTCTCAAATGCGTATTCCTTCGGCTCATAGTCCCTGACATCGGGATACGTCTGCTCCGGACGGTAGTAGCGCACAACATGCTGGCCGCGCCGCAGCGAAATCTCCCCGGCCGTCCGCTTGATCCCATCGACAAGGCACAGGATGCCGTCCGAAATAGCCGGCACGATCGCCTTTGTTTCGCATACGCGCTCCTCCAAGTCGCGCGGCATCACGGTAAATACGCGTGATGCGAAACGCTCCTCCCGCACGTGAATCGGTTCACAGCCCTCGCTCGTGAGCGACGCGCCGACGGGATAGCCGTTCGTGAACACGACGGTCGCGGCAGATACCGCACCTATTATCTGCCCTCCGAACTCCACAGTGCGATCAGTCTTGTTGTCGATCACCCCGACCGTCCACTTTCCGCAGCTTTCTATCCGACGGCGTAGCGCATCGGCCTGCCCGGAACCGATGCGCCGCTCGCTTTCCGCCTGCTGCAGTGCGATCTCCGCCTGACGGACGAGCCCCCGCCAGTTCCCGACGTGCTCCGGGCCGACGAGCATGATGTTGTCCAGGTAGCGACCGCACTCGGCGACAACCTTGATACCGGCCTCCTCGCCCTCGCGACGCCTACGCGCCGCGGCGATCTTCTTGTCGGCATCTGCCACCGCCTGCATGTCGAGGACTTCGCGCCATTCGCCCTGCCACGCCACATATGCGGCGTCCGCGCGGTCTATCGGCATCTTTACGTCCACATAGCCGGCCTCCACGCGAACCGCCGCCTCGGCAGCCTTCGCCGCCAACTCACGGCGACGCTGCTGGAGCTGCTTCTTTCGCTCTCGCTCCGCCTTTTCGCAAGCATCCCGGTTTATGCGGGCGGCATACTCGGACGACATTGAATCTTCAATTCTGGAAAAGTCCTCCACGGCGATTTCGCCACGCCACTCTTCGCGCCAGGATGCGATCCGCTTTTTGCAGACATCCGCCGTCACATTTGTTCCACGGCACGCCTCGACAATCTTATTGGCAGCATCTGTTGCATCGCGCAAGCGTTTTGCGGCGGCCTCTGCGGCATCGCGCTTGCGACGCGCCGCGTAGGCTCGGGCAAATTCGTTCGTTTTGAGCACGATGACATTGGCCACCGCAGGCTTGTCCCGCCAGGCGAGCATCCACTTGCTGGCTTCCGCATCGGCTACGGTCGCAGTGACGGTGTTCGTCTCGAAAAGCCTCAAGACGGCGTCCGCCTGTTCAGAGGCGTCCTTCCGTTGCTGCTCTTCCTCGGCCTCCTTCACTTTCCAGATTTCTTCGGTCTTCCTGCTTCCCCACCATTCTTGGACTTCCGACACCTTGCGGGCAACAACATCTTTTCCCGCAAAGGCCAGGATCAAAGCGGCGATCGCGGCCGCAACCCACGCCACCGGCTTCAATGTCGGCAAACGACGGATGGAGGACTTGGGAGGGACGGTGGTCTTCACGCCGTGAGACGTCGCGCCTGTCGGCGAATCACCATTAGGATGTGGCGCCGAAGGCGTGCATTCCGTCGATGTCGGCTCTTCAGCGGAGAGTGGCACCTCCTTGACCACGGATGCCAGGCGACGCCGAAGCAGTTCGGCGTTCTGCAGCCGTTCACGAGGATCGAGCGCCGTCATGTCCTTAAGTAGCGCAAGTAGCAATGGGCGACGCTGGACAACAGGCGAATCGAACGAAGGCGGACACTTGGAGCGCGCACGTTCGTAGAACTCTGAGAATGCCCGCGGGCCCGTCGGCAGCCGTGGATATCCCGAACGGCCGGATATCGCTTCGTACAGGCAAAGACCCAATGCGTAGATGTCCATCCCCGCATCGCCGCGGCTACCGCCGATAACGACCTCCGGTGGCATGTAGTCGAGCGTGCCCGGCACCTGCCCCGTTGTGGCGGTTCCGCTCACGTCACGGGCGATGCCTAGATCCATAATCGCAGCCCGTACTGGCTCTGATGCGGGATAGTAGAGATTCGACGGCTTGATGTCGCGGTGATAAATGCGCAGCCTGTGCAAGAGCGACAACGCGCGAGCATAACGCCCGAATGCCTCGATCACGTCGTGGAACGGCAACGGAGAGCCTTCCGCCCGGCGAATCGCGTCCCGCAACGAACTGCCCGGCATTCCTGGCAGGAAATCCATCACAATGAAGGCGCCGACCGCAGCCACGTCGCGCGTCTCGAAATAGTCCACGAAGCGCACGAACGCCGGGTCGTCCAGCCGCTGCATGACACGAGCCTCGCGACGGAACCTGTCTCCGAACTCGGGACGCTTGAGCTGCTTGACCGCGACAAACCGTCCTGTGGCACGCGAACGCGCCTTGTATACGCAGCCGAATCCGCCCTCGCCCACCAGCCGCAACAGCCGGTAGGCATCCGACGCGCTTCGCACTTCGCGGTAGCGAATCTGCCTCAAGGCCTCGCGAAACGCCGCCGCATCGGCATAACGGGCCTCCGGATCTTCAGACAGCGCCTTGAGCAGAACTTCGTCGGCGTGCGAAAGTACGCGCCTGGCTGCGGATCTGATGCAGATCGCGCACAGTCCCTCCTTGCGCTGGCTCCAGCGGGAAAGGAACGCGAAGTCTGCCTGCTCCCCCTTTTCCGCCTTGCGCGTATAAGGAAGCTGGCCTGTCAGCATCTCGTGAAGGACGACCCCGACGGAAAACACGTCGCTGGCCTGCGAACCGTGAAACGTCTGGGAGGCAAACTCTGGAGCCATGTAGTCGAACGTGCCGGCAAAACCGCCCGTGGACGAGTGGGACTCGGCGGATGCGCCGTGCGCAAGTTCAAAGTCGATCAGCTTCACGGATCCGTCGCGTCCGAGAAAGACGTTTCCTGGCTTCAGGTCGCGATGGACAAGCCCAGCCGCGTGCACGTCGGCAAGGCCCGCGAGGATGCCGTCCACGATCCGCAACGCCTCGTCGGCGTCGATCCCGCCCGGTTCGCGCGCCAGCACGTCCTTGAGCGTACAGCCCTCCAGCCACTCCATCACCGCCACGTTCAACGACTGAAACGGCCCGACGACGGAGAAGCTTCCGCGATAGCGCACGACATGATCGCCCTGGAGCGATGCCAGCTTGGCAATCCGGCGTTCAAAACGCGAATAGGCATCCGGTGCGTCTTTGGACGGCATGGCTTTGAGCGCCACCGTCTCGCCGACCGCGACGCCAGGGAAGTCCCCCTCGCAGACGGCGCGATAGACGGAACCTTGGCTTCCGGACCTGCCTTCGCCGGACTCCACCCGAAAAACGCCAAGTCGTCGCTCTGACCCGTTACCATTCACTCATGCAAATCCTTGAGGGCACCCATAAGCCGTGCGCAGGACGTTTGAGTTGCCGCAGCCGCCGGGTCGCCTTTCAGCACGTCATCCCATGCGGACAGAACTGATTTCGCGGCGGCGTCCGCCTTCCGTAAAACCGGTGCTGAACGCGCCGCCTCTGCATTCAAAAGCAGAACGCGCAAATCGACCGCCGCAGTCTCGGCCTCGCGGCCGCTGCGCGTCAGGGCGAGTTTCCTGGCGCTTTTCAGGAAGCGGTCGCTTTCTTCCGAGAAATCGGGGGTCCTGTCCTCTTGCGGCAAAAGACGTCGCAGTGTCCTGATGAACGCTTGGGCCGAATCATCTCCGCAAGCGGCGATGAATTCAGCGGCGCATACAGAAGGTGCTTTCGGCGACGCAGACGGCTTGGCGGGCGCGTCAACCGGAACTTTCGGTTTTTCCAGGGATTTCGCAGTCAAGGCTGGCGCAGGAGAGGTCGCTGGCACGACAACGGGTGCTGGAGGGGTCGTGATCGCTGGGGGCTTCGCGGTCGCAGGTGCCTCAGCTGGCGCAGTCGTTTCGTTTGTCGCAGTCATCTCGACGTGCGCAGGCACCTCTTTTACGTCCGACGGACGGCTGTCACTTCGGCGCTGACAACAGATCAGCACGATACCACCAACAATTGCGGCAATCAATACGGACAATCCGAGCCACACAACCCACCTGGGCAGACGTGGCCTCGAAGATTTAGCAGCAGGAAATTCATCCGCCGGCTTCGGAGTCTCACTGCCGAATGCCTCCTCCTCCGCAATGCCCGGAAGCTGTGTTGCGCATGTACGGGCCTCGTCCGTCTTCCCCGTATCGCGGGACGATGTCGCGCCATCGCCATCCTCCGTCTCTTCCTCCTCCGGAGGTTTGGGTACGGGAGCCAGCTTGCGTGGCGTCATTGGAGGCGGCAGTTCGCCAACCTGCACGAGAACCGCCGTCACGTTGTCAACGCCGCCCGCATCGAGCGCGGCGGCGATGAGCGCGGCGACCGCCTTGTCCGGCGATTCTTCTGCGCGGGCGATGGAGGCGATGCGCTTGTCGGGAACCATTCTGGAGAGGCCGTCGCTGCAAAGGAGCACACGATCGCCGGGCACGACCTTGAATGGCGTGAACTCGGGGTCGGCCTTGTCACGGATGCCGATGCCGTTGACGACCATGCTGCGGAACATCGGATTGACCTTGCTTTCGTCCTTCTCGCCCATCAGCTCCGCCACCGAGTGGTCGCGCGTAATCTGGCGGATGGAGTGCCCGTGCAGAAGATAAAGCCGGCTGTCGCCTGCATGGACGGCCACGGCCTGCGCAGGATTCGTCGGATCGAAGACCACGCCGACAAAAGTCGATCCGCATCCGTTAAGCTTGCGCTCGTGCGCACGATTGCAGATCCAGGCCGAGACCGACGAAAGGGCAGCCGCCAGTCCGCTACGGACATCGTCGGAGCAGACACCACCCGACTCGTCCGGCTTCACCTGTACCGCGAGTTCTTCGACGGCCCTTACAACGGCAGCAGACGCGATCTCGCCGTCGTCGCCACCGCCCATGCCGTCTGCGACGCAAAAGATACCAGCTTCAGGGAACGTTCCAAACGCATCCTCGTTGTTCTTTCGCTTTTTGCCGACATCGCTCAATGCTGCGTGTTTCAGATGTGCAAAAGGAGTCATTTTCTTCCCTCCGATTTCTCCTCCAGTTTCTTTCGTGCCTCCCTGTAGGCGCGCTTCTTCAGGAGATATTCCTGCTGCAGCGAAACCGGATCCGTACGCGCCCCTGGCTTCAGCGCCTCGTCGAGCCGCTTGTGATAGTCCAGCGTGTAGGCCGCAAACGCATCGTCTAGCTGCTTGATCTTCGCATGCCGCTCACGTTCGGCATCCACGTCTATCTCGCGCGCCAGAGACTCCTTTTCCTTCCGTTCACGCTCGGCTGCGGCCCTAGCTTTGGCTGCGGCCTCTTCACGTGCCTTGCGCTCGGCTGCGGCTCTGGCGGCTGCGGCCCTGGCGGCGGCCTCTTCGCGTGCCCTGCGCTCGGCTTCGGCCTTCTCGGCCGCGGCCTTTGCGGCAGCCTCTTCGCGTGCCTTGCGCTCGGCTGCGGCCTTCTCGGCAGCGGCCTTCTCGGCAGCCTCTTCGCGTGCCTTGCGCTCGGCTTCAGCCTTCTCGGCTGCGGCCCTGGCCTTGGCGGCGGCCTCTTCGTGCACACGGCGGTCGGCTTCGGCCTTCTCGGCGGCGGCCTTGGCCTTGGCGGCGGCCTCTTCGCGCGCACGGCGGTCGGCTTCGGCCTTCTCGGCGGCGGCCTTGGCCTTGGCGGCGGCCTCTTCGCGCGCACGGCGGTCGGCTTCGGCCTTCTCGGCTGCGGCCTTGGCCTTGGCGGCGGTTTCTTCGAGCGCAAGGCGGTCGGCTTCGGCCTTCTCGGCTGCGGCCTTGGCCTTGGCGGCGGCCTCTTCGCGCGCACGGCGGTCGGCTTCGGCCTTCTCCGCTGCGGCCTTGGCCTTGGCGGCGGC
>Ga0265298_10006801_pt1 | contig 14031 bp, 8 predicted proteins | sample AusTroGonzalo_MG_3_FD_193486 | JGI IMG/M metagenome (GOLD analysis project Ga0265298, IMG submission 193486) | Bovine rumen microbial communities from tropical cattle in Woodstock, Queensland, Australia - Gonzalo_01 | ecosystem: Host-associated > Mammals > Digestive system > Stomach > Rumen ...
TGCCCGTTCTGTCAACCCTTTTCTGCAATTTTCTTAACAAAAAAAGAGACCGGAACCTGTTTCAGTTCCAGTTCTCTTTCCGTCATCCTTATCTGAATGACATTGGTATAACAGCCGGGCTGTTTTTCTGTGCGCTAAACCCGGGACGTCGATAAAAGTAAAAATCATTCAAAGGGCAGGAAAAAGAAAGAAAAAAGGAGAAATAATATAAGTTCAATACTTTTTCACAGGAGAATCGCATGAGACTGAATCCTTTGCTGATGGAGAAACTGGCCGGCGAGGAAGAGTACGCGGCCGGACGGGATCTGGAAGAGGCCGGTGCGGTCAAGGTCGCAGAAGAAGATCGTGGCATGATTCGCTATACCGTTGCCGGCGCGCCGCCCCAGACGGTGACGCTGACCCGTCAGCTGGTGCTTCACTGCCCCTGCGCTGTTTTTCTGAAACAGGGATGCTGCCGCCATGCGGTGGCTGCCTGGCTGACGGCGGACCGGACCAAAGTGATCGAGAGCATGATGAGAAAGCGTGCTCCGGAGGTCGCAGGGGAACTGACGGACCTGATCCTGAAGGGAATGCCCGCGGAAGCCAATGTACATCTGGAAATGACGATGGCGCTTCCTCAGAAAGCCGGGCAGGAGCTGCGGGTCGGGATGCGGATCGGTGAAAAGAAATTGTATGTGGTGAAGGACATCCGCGCTTTCCTGGCCTCCGTAGATGCGCAGGAAACGATACCTTTGGGCAAAGATTTTACCTGGCAGCCGGAATGGATGCACTTTTCCTCGGACGATGAGAAAATGCTGAAACTGCTGAAGAAGCTTTGCTCGGCCCAGGAAGCCGGTAACAGGACCGTCGGATCCGGAAACAGGATGATTCCTCTGCCCGACCTCTTTGCGGAGGAAATGCTGGAAAATCTGGGCGAAACGCCGCTGCGTGTCATGGACCAGAGCGGCCGGATTCTCCGCTGCAAACTGAACCGGACGACGCCTGTCCCGCTGCACTTTATGATTAATCTCGGCCCCCGCGGACTTCAGGTGAGCGGAAAGATCCCCACGGATCTTCAGCCGGTGACGGCAAGCTGTTCCTGGGTGCTGACCGGCGGGAGCCTGATCCGGACTGCGCCGGAGCAGGCGAGGCTGATCCGTCTCCTGTGGGAGAATCAGTATGAGGGCCGCAGCCTGATGGAATATCCGCTGAAGGAAACCGAACGCGTGATCGGCGAGGTACTCCCGTATCTGAAGGTCCGCGGTGCTGTGGAGATCGGCGAGGATCTGCGCAGGCGCCTGGTCCGCCTGCCGCTGAAAGCGGAGGTTTATCTGGACAAGGACGGCAAGAGTGTCGTTGCCACGGTTCGTTTCCAGTACGGCGAGATCGTGCTGAATCCTTTCGGGGCAACGGAGAAAAAGATTGCCCTGGAAAAGGGAGAAAAACTGCTTCTCCGCGATGCGGAAGGGGAGCATCTTGTGTTGGAAATCCTGGCCAATGCCGGTTTCCGGGTCGGCAGGGAAAACATCCGGCTGAGCGGAACGGATGCCATTTTTGACTTTGTCAGTGAGGGAGTCAGGAGGCTGCAGGAGGTCAGCGACGTCTATCTCAGCAGGGATTTTAAGCGCATGATTCCGCGGCGTCCGGCACTCTCAGGCAGCATGCGGATGAACGGGGACAAGTTGGAGCTGATGCTGACGCGGGACGGAGAACCCGTTAACGAGATTCTGGAACTGATTGAGGCCCTGAGCCGGAAACGCCGGTATTTCCGTCTCCGGACCGGCGAGTTCCTGGACCTGAACGATCTGGCCGGCTGGCAGGAGGCGGCCGCGGGTCTTTATGAAGCCGCCGTCCGGGACGGCAACGAGCTGAACAAGGATGCGATTGTCCTGCGGGCGTACCGCGCGGGATATCTGACCAGTATGCTGGAAAACAGCGGCCTGAAGATCGAACTGGATGAAAATGTCACGGAGCTGACCGAAACTCTCAAAAACGGCGGCGGGGAGGCTGTTGCGCCGGCGCTGGCGCCCGGCATTGCCCTGAGGGATTATCAGAAGCGCGGGTATGACTGGATGTACGCGCTGGACCGGATGCATATGGGCGGTATTCTCGCGGATGATATGGGCCTGGGAAAAACGGCGCAGATCATCGCCCTCCTGCAGACAACCCGGGAAGCGGGCAGGACGAGCCTTGTGGTGGCGCCGACGTCGCTGACTTATAACTGGCTGAGCGAATTCCGCAAATTCGCCCCGGATCTGAGTGTGACGGTCCTGACCGGGAACGGCGCCCAGCGGGCCGGCCTGATCCGTCACTTTTCCAGCCACGGCGATATGGATGTGGTGATTACCAGCTACCCGCTGATCCGCCGCGATATCGCCCTGCTGAAGGAATATCCCTTCCGGTTTGTGATCCTTGATGAGGCGCAGAATATTAAAAACGCCGGCAGCGTGGCCGCGCAGGCGGTCAAACAGCTGCAGGCGGATACGCGCTTTGCCCTGACCGGCACCCCGATGGAAAACGGGGTCGGTGAGCTGTGGAGCCTGTTCGATTTTGTGCTCCCGGGCTATCTGCCGGGGTATAATACCTTCCTCCGCAAGTATCAGGACGGGGAGAACGCGGAGGATCTGCTCCGAAGGATTCATCCCTTCCTGATCCGGCGGCTGAAGCAGGATGTGCTGGAAGAACTGCCCGACAAGATGGAGACGACCCTGATCGCAAGGATGACGCCCGAGCAGGAGCGGATCTACCGTGCCTCCCTGGAGCGCCTCCGGCCGAGAATCGATCAGCTCATGGACGAAAAAGGCGGGCGGGCGAAGATCGAAGTCCTCAGTGCCATTACCGAACTGCGGGAGATCTGCTGCCATCCGTCCCTGGTCATGTCTGATTATCGTGGCGGCAGCGGCAAGGAGGAACTGCTGATCGAGCTCCTGCCGGAAATGATCCGGGACGGGCGCCGGGTCCTGATTTTCAGCCAGTTTACCAGCATGCTGAAAATCCTGAAAAACAGGCTGGATGAAAACGGATTTGCGACGCTCTATCTGGACGGGGACACCCCGGCCGGTGACCGGCTGAACCTGACGGAGCGCTTCAACAACGGCGAGGGCGAGATTTTCCTCATCAGCCTGAAAGCCGGCGGCTCCGGCCTGAACCTGACCGGTGCGGATATGGTCATTTTGTACGATCCCTGGTGGAACCCGGCCACGGAGGAGCAGGCGACGGACCGCGCGCACCGCATCGGCCAGCAGAAGAAGGTGCAGGTGGTGCGGCTGATTACCGGCGAAACCATAGAGGAACAGGTGGTCGAGCTCGGAAACCGCAAAAAGGCTCTGTTCGAGCGCCTGATCACCCCCGGCGAGAGCATCCTCAGCGCCCTGACCGAGCAGGAAATCCGGAATTTGTTTTCATGAAAAATACTTTATCGAAACCGGGGATTATGATATAATTTCCCGGTAAACAACAGAAAGGTTGTGGAAGAATGAAGAGACTGATCGCCTTGATTACAGCTGTTCTGATGCTGCTGTCCGTGACGGCCGGCCTTGCGGAGGATATCGCCGCCGATGCGGGCGCGTCGGCTCCTTATGTCCCTGCCCGTTCCGGGTATTACAGCCCGAATGCCGGTCCGACGCGGATTGAGCAGTCGGAGATGAAGGGGTATCTTGAATACGAAGCCTCTTATTCCGGCGGAAAGCTTCAGGAGCTGGAAGTCGAGCTGGAAAACAGTAAGACTGACGAAGAGTACGAAGTCCTTTACGATTCGAAAGGGAATATCGTCAGGGCGGAGTATGAAACCTCCGATCATGAGATTTATTACGACGGGAAAACCTGGACTGACGAGAAGGGCAATACCGTTCCGGGTCCCGATCTGGCCTTTGTAAAAAAATACTATAACAGGTTTTATCCCCATGGCCAGTCCTACCTGAACAACACGATGGGTCTGGTGGGCGTTTCCCTGCGGGATCAGTATCCCGGCTTGACCGACAAATGGTACAATATCGTGCCGGTTGATCTGACGAAGGACGGTTCCTGGTCCTATCCGATGGCTGTCAGCAACAAGTATTACATGGGCAACTGCGTTGTGACGGTTAAGGACGGCAATGTGACGGTTGATTATACGATTCCGTATGGCCGCTTCTATGTCCGGGAGCAGTGCATGGCCTGGTTTACGGATGTGAAGGATATCGACGCGAATTTCCTGAACAACCCGACAAGCGATTTCCGCTTCGGCCAGCCGGTATCGATTTCCGGCGACCTGAAGGGCCAGGATACCGCTATCCTGTTTATCTGCAACCATGTGGATTATGCTGTTCCGCTGAGGAAGGACGGGAGAAGGCCGTCCAGGCTGCTGCGGGGCAATCCGGATCTGAGAAAGACGGTTGCGGGATATGTTGATATGCTGGAGAAGATGAATCAGTAAACGGTGACGACAACAGGCGGCGGATGAAAGATTCCGCCGCTTTTTCATGTGACTGCCGGATTTGCAGTGAAGGTTAATATATGGTATAATTCTTAGGATATGTGATGCTGCGAAAGGAGGGAAGCGGGATGGAAAGAGATCCGAATGCTCAGGGGCGCCGTGCCGCTTCCCGGGCGACGAAGCTGCGCCGCAGAAAAGCCAGGATGAACGTGATTATTCTGGTGGCCATCGCGGCGGCGGTCGTCCTGCTGATTATTGTTACGCCGAAGGAGCCGATCCGCCGGGCAACCTATTCCACCGGGACGGATACCGGCTTGGTGGAAACCGGGGTTCAGGAGCAGCTGGGCCTGTATGACGGGCTGGTCATCAGCGAGCTGATGCCCTCCAATGCCGCCGCGGTTACGGACGAGAACGGCAATTACAGTGACTGGCTTGAGATCTGGAACAGTACCGGTCAGGCCATCAATCTGGAAGGTCTCGGCCTGAGTGACAGGAGCGACAGTATCCGCTTCCTCTTCCCCGATGTCAGCCTGGAGCCGGACGGCCGGGTGGTTGTCTTCTGCGACAATACTAACCAGAGTGATCCCAACCGAGCTTTCCATGCCAAATTCAAGCTTTCCAGCGTCGGGGAGACGGTTTACCTCTATGATCCGAACGCCTATCTGATCGACAGCTGCAAATATCCGATCATGACCAGTGACGAAAGCTGGGCACTGACGGACAGCGGTTTCAAAAACGTGACCTGGTTCAGCCCCGGGTTTGAAAATACCGAAGAAGGCCACCGGAAATACCGTGAAAGCATTACGGTGACCGACGGGGCCATTGTGATCAACGAGATCATGGCGGATCCGGTGACCGGCCTGCGGGACGATGAGGACGAGCTGTGCGACTGGGTCGAGCTTTATAACACGACGGACAGGGATGTGTCCCTGGAGGGCCTGGGCCTGAGCGATAACGAAGGCAAGCCGCTCAAGTGGCGTTTCCCGGACGGGGCGGTCATCCCGGCCCGCGGGTATTATCTGGTGCTGTGCACCGGCAAGGACCGGATGGACAGGATCAAAAACGCACCGCATACGAATTTTAAAATCAGCGCGGAAAACGAGACGATTATTCTCTCGGACAGTCAGGGCCACGTGATCGACCGTGTGATGATCGACAATCTGCCCCTTGACTGCAGCTGGGGCAGAAACGACGAAGGATATCTGCAGCTCTTTGAGGTTGCCACGCCTTCGCTGCCCAACAACCAGACCGGGTTTAATCAGATGGACATCAATCTCCGGGCGATGAACAAGTCCGGAGTCTTTATCAGCGAAGTCCTGGCGAGCAATGATACGATCGCCACTTACCCCAAAGCGGCTTTTACGGACTGGATTGAGATCTACAACAGCGGAAACGAAGCTGTGGATCTTTCGGACTGGGGGTTGAGCGACAGGCTTGACCATGGCCGGAAATGGCAGTTTCCCAAAGGAACGATGATTGCCGCGGGTGAGTACAAAGTGGTCCTGTGCGACCGGAAAACGGATAAAAATTCCCCGTCGGAGCCGCACGCCTCATTCAAAGTCGGAAAACTGAGCGGGGAAACCATCACGCTGACGGATCCGACAGGCAAGGTGCTGGACAAGATGACCCTGCCGGAGATGAGAACGGATGTCTCCTATGGCCGAACCCTCGGAATCGCGGGTCTTTTTTATTATGACACGCCTACGCCTTTCGAGCCCAACCGGGACGGCTTCCTCGGATACGCGCCCATGCCCTCCTTCTCGGTTGAGCCGGGGCAGTATTATACCACGACATATGTGCAGTTCAATGTGCCGGAGGGCACGCAGGTCTTCTACACGACAGACAGTTCCACCCCGACGCAGAATTCCAACCCGTATAACGGCGAACAGCTGGAGCTGAACTTCACGACGGTGCTGAGAGCAAAGGCCTTTGCCACCGGGGAGATGAAACCCAGCGACACCCTGACGGGAACTTTCTTCATCAACACATATCACTCGCTGCCACTGGTCTCTGTGGTCACGGATCCGGATAACCTGTGGAACAAGGAAACCGGTATGCTTGTGACCGGGGACAATGTGGTCAAGGAGCCGGGCAAGCTGCCCTTCAAGAACACGGTTTACCGGAAAGTGAAAGATTCCGGCGTGAAGAACGAGGTCCATGTGGAGCTCTACGACGATGGCGGAACGCTGCTGGTAAGCCAGGACTGCTGCTTCTCCCTGATGGGCGACTTCTCCCTGGATATGCCCCAGAAGAGCTTCAAGTTCCGGGCCAAGAGCAAATACGGCGCCAAAACCTTCAACGCGGCGCTTTTCCCGGACCGGCCCTATACGGAATACAAGAGCTTTGTCCTGCGGAACAGCGGGAACGACTCCATGTGGACCCGCCTGCAGGACGGGTTCCAGAGCCGGCTGATCGACTACTACCAGGAATATTATCTGGATCACTATGCGGATCCCTCCAAGCCCGGTTATTACGAAGAGAGCAAGGTGGCCCACGGGGCCTGGAAACCCTATGCGGTTTACCTGAACGGGGTTTATTGGGGGAGTATGAACCTCCGGGAGCGCACGGACCGTTACATGCTGGCCCAGTTTGAAGGGATTCCCCTGGATGAGGCGGACAACATGGATCTCCTGCAGGGCAACGGGCGCCTCAAGTATGGCTCCACGGGCGAATGGAAGCGCATGCTGAAGAAGATCAAGGCCGGAAACCCCGCGAAGAATCAGGAGGATCTGGACTATATCCTCGAAAACGTGGACGTCAACAACCTGTTCGAGTATATCGGCTTCGAAATGTTCTTCGGCAACAGCGATATCGGTAATACCCGTTTCTACCGGTTCCATACCGAAGGGAGCAAGTGGAAATGGGTCCTGTACGACGTCGATTACGGCCTTTACAACTCCAAGTTCAACAGCCCGAAGAGCTTTACCAAGGAAAAGGGCATGGGCGAAAAGAACGTCGATAACACGATCCTGCGCAAGCTCCTGAGCGTGCCCGAATACAAGGACCGTTTCCTGACGATCTACGGCGATATCTTCAAGGCGCTGACCTGTGAGAACATGCTCAACGAGCTGGAGAAACTGGTGGAACTGATTAAGCCGGAAATGCAGCTGCACTGGGCCCGCTGGGGCGAGGAGAACGATACCATGGTGCTGACGGAAGTACCGACCACCGTGGACGGCGCCTACCGCTACTGGGAAAAGCGCGTGGAGCGGCTCCGGAACGTCATCCGGCTGCGCCCGACCCGCCTGTGGGAAATGACTCAGGATGCCTTTAACCTGTCAAACGAGCAGATGGTCCACTATTTCGGCGAAAAGCCGGAATACCCGCCGGAAGCCATTCCGTAAGGAACGAAGAATCTCATTCATTTTCGAGGAGGAAGCACTATGTTCATTTCAACCGCGTACGCATCCGGGGTCAGTTCTCTGATCAAGGGCGATTCAAGCCTGAGCGATTATTTTCTCAGCCAGTTCCAGAACCTGACGCCCTGGAAGATCGCCATCGGCCTGGGGATGGGCCTGCTGGTCGGCCTGATCATCGCTTTTGTCTATAAGCGGTGCTACCGCGGCGTGCTCTACAGCCCCACCTTCGCGATGACCCTGATGATGCTGACGCTGATCACGACGCCTGTGGTCATGTGCATCAAAAGCGATATCGCCCTGAGCATGGGCATGGTCGGCGCCCTGTCGATCGTCCGTTTCAGAACGGCGGTCAAGGATCCGATGGATACGGCTTATATGTTCTGGGCGCTGACGATGGGCATCCTGCTGGGCGCGGAGCTTTATGTGCATGCGCTGGCGGTGGTCCTCGTGATCGGCCTGATCCTGATGCTGATGACCTTTGTCCGCTTCCGCAATCCGAATTCCTATCTGCTGGTGGTCCATTATGACGATTATGCCGAGCAGGAGATTACGCAGCTCCTGCGCCGCACGGTGCGCCAGCGGAAGCTCCGCAGCAAGACCGTGACCCGTTCCGGCGCGGAGATGACGGTGGAGGTCCGGCTTGACAGCAAGCAGGATCTGGTCAGCGCGGTGCTGAACATTGAGGGCGTGCATGACGCCACGCTGGTCGCGTGCCAGGTGGAAGCCGGCACTTAAGTTTTTGACCGGTGCCGGGTGGACAGTGAAAAGGAAGGAGTTTATGAATCTCCACTCTTCACTCTCTACTCTGTACTCTTTATGAATGATGAGGGGAGGGATTCCGGTGGGGATGAATACTTTGCCGCTTCGGCATGAGCTGAAGTATTTCATCAATGAGCGGCAGTATTTTGTACTGAGCGGCGTACTGGACGGGATCCTGAACCGGGATCCGAACGGGGATGAGTACAATGAATACCATATTCGTTCCCTTTATTTCGATACGGTGTTCAACAGCGCCCTGTTTGACAAGCTGGACGGCGTGCAGAACCGTGACAAATACCGGATCAGGATCTATAACTTCAGCGACAAGGTCATTAAGATGGAATGCAAGACCAAGGTCGGGAGCCTGATTTCCAAGCGGAGCATCTCGATTCCGCGGCTGCTGTGCGAGCAGCTGATGGCCGGCGACCCGACAGGGCTGGAGACCACCCGAAGCGGCCTGCTGAATGATGTTTTCAGAGAGATGACGGTCAACCTGCTTCGGCCGGTGGTGCTTGTGGACTATGTCCGGGAAGCATATCTGCATCCGGCGGAAGAGGTCCGGATCACCTTTGACAAACAGCTCCGGACCGGCCTGTGGAGCAAGGACCTGTTTAACCCCTATGTGCCGACGGTTCCGCCGTTTGATGAGAACGTCATGATTCTTGAAGTCAAGTATAACCGGATGTTGCCGTCCTATATCCGGGATATTCTGAACACCTATTGCCAGGGCGCGCAGCCGAGCGCGATCAGCAAATACACCTGGTGCCGCCGCTTTGAACAATTGGGAGAGGAGTAAATGCCATGACCCGTAAATGCCACAGACTGACTGCCTTACTGCTTTGCTGCGCCCTGCTGATCAGCGCGGGATGCGCGGCGGCCGAGAAGACGGTCACCGTTACCTTCACCGGCGACTGCACCTTGGGAAGCGAGGAAAGCACCCGGGCGGATCAGTATTCCTTTGATTCGGTTGCGGCCAGGGAAGGATATGATTACTTCTTTGCCAATTTCCGCGATCTGTTTGAGAAGGACGATATCACCTTTATCAATTTTGAAGGCGTCCTCTCCGACAGCAAGGCCCAGGAGAGCCAGCGGAAAAGGTACCGCTTCCGGGGACCGTCGGATTTTGTGAAGATCCTCACCGGAAGTTCCGTCGAGCTGGCCGGTGTCGCCAACAACCATATTGGGGATTACGGCAAGCAGGGAGAGGAAACCACCAAGCAGATCCTCGAGGAAAACGGGGTCGAATGGGCGCAGGAAAGCAAGTACTATATCTTTGAAAAAGACGGAATCAAGATTGCCTTCTTCGCACTGCATAACAAATGGCTCAACAGCAACTTTGAAAAGTTCAAGCAGATGATTCTTCGCATGAAGCAGACCGGGGAAGTAAACGCCATCGTTGCCACCTGGCACACCGGGAAGGAATACCGCGGTGCGCATGAATCCGGGAAGATCTCCACGGAGAGCACGGCCAAACGCATGATCCAGTACGGTGTGGATGTGCTGATGATGCATCATCCGCATGTGCTCCAGGGCATTGATATCGCCAACAACCGGACCATCTGCTATTCGCTCGGCAATTTTGTTTTCGGCGGCAATGACGAGATCCGGACGGAGAAGTTCCTGATCGACAAGACCGTTACATCCCTGTACAGCATGGTCACCCAGGTCAAACTGACCTTCGGGGATGACGGAACCTATCTCGGCCAGCAGGTGACGCTCTATCCGACGTATACCAGCAGCGGCGGACCGTTCCATGAAACGATCCTGAACAACTATCAGCCCTATCGGGCCAACGCCGAGGAAGCCGTTCCGATCCGGGAAGCAATCCAGATCGACACGAAGTTTGACCTGCCGGAAATCACCACGGACTCGGAAGGACTGAGCAAAATCGAAATGCCTTATCTGCCGGCTTTTGAAGGAGCCATGATTCCCGAAAGTGACGGGGAGGAAGATCTGCTTGCCAGCGGTCCCCAGGGCGTTCCTGAAGCCGCAAGCGCCGCCCCGACCCGAGAGAATAAAGGAAACTGATGATTTAAACGCTCTTTTGCCACATTGGGGCAGAAGAATGTTTGAGAGACGATCGGAAAGCTTTCACACATGGAAGCCGAAGAGGGTCTGGAGGGGTTCGGAACGCCAGGAAAACTGTCCAGTGGACAGTTTTCAGTGAAGAATGGGCGGCAGCCCAGGGAGGAAAGCCTCCCAGGAAAGGAGCATATGATGGAAAACCTGATCCCCAAATGGCACAGGGAACTTGAACTCTTCAGCGGCATCAAGCCGCTGCTGATCCTGGAAGGCAATGTCCTGGACCAGTACAGATACCCGGTCCAGGGCTCCGTCGGTCTGGACGAAATCGTTCCGCTGAGCCGCTATCTGCATGCGTATTTTTCCGACAACGGGTATGATCAGGTGATTTTTTACAGCAATCTGATCGGCTTTACAAGCCCGTATGAACCGGCCATGCTGAATGACTTTGCCGAGCTGACGGGCGCTACCATCAAAAACGGCGCGATCCAGGCCGAGTTCAAGGGCAACGGGGCGGACACGGCGCCCAACATCATCCGCCGGGCAATGTTCCAGCGGAAGGCGGCCACGGTTACCGTGCTGGAAATGGCCAGCCATTATATCACCACGCCCGAACGCATGGACCAGATGGATGTGAACAGCTTCAACATTCTGATGCAGAGCGCGCTGAGTTCCTCCTGGGTCCGGACGACGCAGGGAAAGAAGCAGAATCTGCTGATCCTGATGGTGAACAAGCTGAACGACCTGCCGGCCTGGTTCTATCTGAACAACCCGGTCTGCAAGACCCTTATGCTGGAGGCGCCTGACCGGGAGGAGCGCATGCGCCTGATGACCGGCAACAACTTTGCCGCCTTCTTCTCCGGCGCGGTTTACCGGCAGGATATGCCGTATTATCAGGAGCACCCGGAGGAGCTGGAGCGCATCAAGGAGCGCTTTGTCGGCCTGACGGAGGGCATGAGCTTTACCGAACTGGATGAGATGCGCCTCCTGAGTAAAAAGGAAGAGATCCGGATCCGGGATCTTTGCACGGTCGTGGATCTGTATAAATACGGCATCAAGGAGAACCCCTGGAGCCGCCTGAATATGCAGAGCCTGAAGACGGCCAGGCAGGACTTCGAGAAGCGGATCAAAGGGCAGGATACGGCCCTGGAGCGTACGCTGGACGTGGTCAAGCGTGCCGTGACCGGCATGAACGGGATTAACTCCTCTTCCGCCGGGAAACCCAAGGGCGTGCTGTTCTTTGCCGGCCCGACCGGCACCGGCAAAACCGAGACCGCGAAAGCCCTGGCGGAAAAACTCTTCGGGGATGAGAGCAACTGCATCCGCTTTGACATGAGTGAATACGGCCAGAGCCATTCCGACCAGAAACTGATGGGCGCGCCTCCCGGATATGTGGGATATGAAGCCGGCGGCCAGCTGACCAACGCCGTGAAGAAGAATCCCTTCTGCATTCTGCTCTTTGACGAAATCGAGAAGGCGCATTCCAATATCCTCGATAAGTTCCTGCAGATTCTGGAAGACGGGCGGATGACGGACGGGCAGGGGAATACGGTCTATTTCTCCGAAGCGATCATCATCTTCACCAGCAACCTGGGGATCTATGTCAAGGATGCCTTCGGCAACCGGGAACCGAATGTGACCATGGACATGCCTTACAGCGAAGTGCAGCTCAAGGTCCGTTCAGCCATTGAGGACTACTTCAAGCTGGAGCTCGGCCGTCCGGAGATCCTGAACCGGATCGGCGAGAATATCGTTGTCTTTGACTATATCCGGAAGGAAGCGGCGGAGCTGATCCTGCAAAGCCAGGTCAACAAGATTATCAGCCGCCTGCGGGAGCAGAAGAATATTCGGATCCGCATTGAGGACTTCGCCTACAACAGCCTGAAGGAAGCCGCAACCTTTGATCTGTCCAACGGCGGCCGGGGCATCGGAAACCAGGTGGAAAGCCTGCTGATCAACCCGCTGAGCCGCTGGCTGTTTGACAATGAAATCACCGGCGATGCGGAGATCGTGATCGAAGGCTTCAACACGGCTGCCAATCCGCCGAGCGTGAGCTGCCGCAGGGAAGGAGAGGAAAAGCATGGATAATCCCAATGATAACATTCCGGAAAACGGCGAAGAAAGCGGCCTGAAGGGCGCACAGAGCCTGAACAGAAACCAGTTGGATCTCCTGAAAAAACTGGCGGCCATCGGCTCCGACCTGTGGGGCGGCATGCCTTCGGCGGCTTATCAGAAGGAAGAGACCCCGGATAAACCGGCCAAGGAAAAGCAGGAACAGCCTGAGCCGAAGAAAAAAAAGGAAAACCATATCGAAAACACGATCCGGAATCTCTGGAAAACGGCGGACGAAACCGTCGACTGGACCGACGCGCTGGCGCACAGCCTGCCCACGGATGGGCTGACCGGCAAGCGCCTCTGGGGATTCTACCATAAGATGGCGGAGAAAGTCCTCTCCGGCGATCTGAACGCGTACACGGAAGTGCTGAAGACATCCAACCCGCTGGGCGAGCTGACCGGTTTTGCCAACGGGATCAATATGCGCGCCCCGGCTGCGGAACGGCTGGAAAGCACCTTTGTCTGCAAGGATGAGCTGATGAAGGAAAACCGGAAGCTATATCTGGCAGCCATGGGGCTGCGGATCGCCCGGGATCTCCTGGCCTGCCTCCCTGCCGATGAGGTGAAGGTAACAGCGGAGCACGACGGAAAAGAAGTCTTTTCTGCCACCTATCCCAGGCATAAACTGCTGCACCAGAATTTCGCCTTCATCGATCCCATCAAACTCGCCGAAGATCTGGGTGCTGAATTTAAATAATATCAGGTCATATGAACAAGGAACGGTTCTCAATGATGCCGTTCCCTGTCTTTTTCTATTCATATAAAATTTGTAACATCTTTAGGTGCGGGCCGAAGGATTCCAAAGGGCGATCGGAAAGCCCTTTGGTTATTTTACCCATTCCGGCACCGGAACGGGCGTCGTATCCGGTCCCGGCGTCTCCAGCTTCGGCCGGTCCTTTACCGGTGCCGGCGTCGTCGGCGCCGGGGTAGGATCCGGCCGCACCGGTGGTGTCACAACCACAGGCTCTTCCGCGTCTTTATCCTCCACATAGGCCAACCGGCATGGATCCCAGATGGTGCCGTTGCCGGAAACGACCTGAATCTTTGAAGTATCCAGCCGCAGCGCCAGGCGGAGGCCGACGGTGGTCCGGTTCAGGTAGCCGAAGCTCAGGTGCCCGATATTCGTTCCGCCTCTTTCATGCGGATCCGCGATCCCGGCGCAAAGCTGAAGATAGCGGCCTTTTTTCTGCTCTCCGTTGTCGTCGCGTTTTAAAGCGGCTACCCAGTAGTCGGAAGTGCCGTATTTCTGGTCCTTGGTCAGTTTGCTTCCGTATTTCTTGTGCTGTTTTTTATTCAGCGCGTAAGGTGTCGCGTATGCCCAGCGGGATTTGACTTCATAAAAACGCTGTGCCTGGAATCCGTATTTTTCCGTCATCAGTTCCC
>Ga0265298_10006802_pt1 | contig 14031 bp, 13 predicted proteins | sample AusTroGonzalo_MG_3_FD_193486 | JGI IMG/M metagenome (GOLD analysis project Ga0265298, IMG submission 193486) | Bovine rumen microbial communities from tropical cattle in Woodstock, Queensland, Australia - Gonzalo_01 | ecosystem: Host-associated > Mammals > Digestive system > Stomach > Rumen ...
TGTCATTGACGGGCGAAAAGGCAGTCCAATCCGTGGGATCAAGCCGAGCCAAGGAGATATACTTGGCCGGATCGGCCAGATCCTTTTGACGGGTGATGGATAAGGAATCCAGAGTCTGCCCCGGATTCATCATCAAGGAACGCATCAAATAGATTTGGGCACTCATCTCGTCCGTTGCCGCCAGAATTCGGATGTGTTGCTTCAGCAGATGCGCTTCCTCTTGAGAGAAGCGCTCCCGGGCGCAGATATAGTCAGCTAACGTTTGTACGGTCTCATAATGCGACGCAACGCGAGCCATATAGTCACTGATGCTGATGGTTTGCTTTTCCTCCTCCGATAACAACTTCAAGAAGCTGAAGCCTCGCGGAGCCTCATTTGACATCCATTCCGCCAGTTTTCCGCACCGGGAGTCGGCAGAATAATGAACACGGCCGGTGGCGTCGATGCGCATCCGGGTCTGCCCGTCGGGCTGGAGGAAGAAATAGTACGCTGTCGCATGTTCGTCCCAGACATAGGAGAAGACGGAATGCTCAAGCGGAATCTCCAAGGAAAAACTCCCATCCTCGGCAATTGAGACGGATTGATTATTATTCTCCTGAAAAGCGTTGCAGCCGAAATATTCGATGAGATTCGGATGTGTAGGGTCTTCGAATTGACCGGTCAAAGTACCGACACCCTTTTGAAAGAAGGCGGCTTCGTCCCGGACAGCGGCTTTCTCTTCCTTGGCGGGCTTGATCTTCAGGGGCTTGCCTGCTTCGTGGATCCCATAGATTAACCAGCCTTTCGGCTCGATGAAATCGATGGCTTGGGTGCGACCTTTCATGGGCTCGAAATACAGGTCAAAGGAGTTTCCTCCTTCAGAAAAAGAAGTCCATTTGCCGGGTATCAGGCCCTGGCTTCCGGTCAATGCGTATTTCTTCCCGTTGTCTCCGACAAGATAGGCCTGCCGGGCGATGCTGAAATTCGATCCCAGCTCTCCCGAAACGGTCATGTGCAAGACGGTGCGGTCTTTTTGCAGTTCAACGCCGGTGACATTGAGCGAAGAGTTTTCGTACAATGTTTCCGGATGCTCCCAGACCTGATTTCCGGCACAGGATGCCAGAAGGGCGGCCAGCAGGATAAATAAGCATTTGTGGTTCATAATTGGTTTGATGGCATAACTATGTCGTTCTGATAATAAAGTTAGACATTCCTTGTTGAAATACAAAGCTGGAACCGCCCTTTTTCGTTTCATGTTTGGAGCTACGGCAGAGATTGATTAAATTTGTGTAAGAAGATTATAGCATTATGAAAAGAATCACGTTATTCCTGTGTCTTTTGGCGGCTTTCCTCTGCATTGCGCAGAGCGCGAACGCCCAGTACGCCACTTCTCTTCACCGTGAGCATGGTAATCTTGTGGATGGCCGTGGACTTACCCTCTCTGACACCGAAGTTCTCAACCTGATTGGCGACGAGATATACAACGAAACCTATGTTGGCGCGAAAAAGCAGTGCAAGGCAGGACGCACACTCATCTGGAGCGGTGCCGCCGGAATGGTTGCCGGCGCGGGCATGATGCTGTATGGGCAGTATCTCTTTACCGACAGTCCCTATATGAACGGAATGGGTACCGAAACGGAGGGAAAGATTGGCTATGCTCTTTGCTTGGGTGGCCTTCTTCTTGAGCTTACCGGTTCTGCCGCCCTGGATGCCGGTATTCCGCTCTCCATCATCGGCAAAAAGCGCCTTGACTGGGTTGCGGACAACTACAACGGTGGCGTCAACCTGACTTACCATGTCGGCGCCACACCGAATGGCTTCGGATTGACCTTGCGTTTCTGATGGTTGTAGGGATTGATTCAGACTCTTATTTGCGGCAGGAAATCAACCCTGCCGTTTTTTGTTTCAAATAAATTTGTTATTGTAAATCAATAATTATATATTTGTAACAAGAAAACACAACCACATAATCAGATTATTCGTGTATGAAAAAGTTTCTGAAGGTCATTTGGGGCATATTCGCCGTGATCGGGATTCTGTCCGTGGCGGGTTACTTTGCTATCCGTCTGGAGATGGGGGAGTTTGATGTATCCATTAATCCCAATTACGAGGCCCAGCTTGATATGTTTGTCAAACGGCTCCGTAAGGCCGGGCCTTTTGAGAAGGATGCCGTTTCCTTTGAAATGACGATCGTCCAGGACTCCGTCCGGGCGAAAGAGATTCGGGATTATTTCCGGTTGGACACGTTATATGCTGCCGATGCGGACACATGGACCAAGGCGCTTTCCATCGGCAAGTTTGTTGCATCCAGTATCCCGCACGCCAATCAGCATATACAGCCCGAGCACCGCAATGCTATCGATTTGTGGGAATACACGAAGAATATCGAACCCGCATTCAACTGCCGTTTGCACGGCATCCTAGCTTTTGAGCTTATGCTCGCCGCCGGCTTGGAAGCGCGTTATGTCACATGTATGCCCAAAAAGGACGATGATGAATGCCACGTCGTCAACGAGGTCTGGCTGCCGGAACTGAGTAAATGGGCGATGATAGACACTGATATGGACGGTAACTATGCTTCCGACCTGGAAGGCACTCCGCTTTCTCTCAGGGAAATCAGGGAGCATTATATCTCCGGAGAGAAGATGCAGTATCATCCTGAATTCAAGAATGCCACTACGGAGGTGAACGAACACTACGCGTATATGGCCAAAAACACCTATTGGTTCAGCTGCTGGGAGACGCTTTCCTACTACCAGGAAGACAGAGAGAATAGAGTACGTGAGACTGGCCGGTACATCAATCTTTTCCCGTCAGGTTTTGGAGGGTACGGTATTGACGAAGGAGAAATTGTCACGACAAATGCCGACGCCTTCTGGGCCACTCCTCGGGTGTAGTGCCCTTAATCTCCCTGCGGTATAAGGGAATTAAGGTCGATGATTTGGTGCAGGTCCTTGCCGAAGGTGAAGGGATAATGGTCGATGCTGCGGTCAATACCCGAATACTTGAAGTCGTATTTCTTGCCCTCTTCCAGGCCCGTCACGAGTGAGGTCATCTTTTTGACCGCACACATGCACTTGGCATCCGGACCGTCTTTTTCATAGTCCATCACATACTGGATGACGTTTCCATCGACCTGAACCCGGCAAGCGAGTCCGCGGTCCTTGACGGAGCAGTTCACGGTCGCATTCGTGCGGGTCACCCGCAAATTGCCGTCTTCGTATTGGAGTATGACCAAGGAGGGTTCGTCGCCGTAGTCGGCTCTCGTCTCGGCGCAACCTGTATGCGTGAAATCCTTGGAATGGTCCACGTTCGATTTGGAGCACCCGGCCACTATGGCAAGGGCGGCAAAGAGGGGAATGACGATCTTTTTCATAATGGCTATGCGATACGTTCTGTCCATTAAATCAAGGGAATACCGTTTTCTTGCCTCAAAGGTACTTTTTTATTTCGGAATTCCATCAAAACCGCCGCGGCTCTTGTACCTCACTTTGGCCATATCCCTATCGACCTTTGCGGATATGACCACCTATTACTGCACCACCATCGAAGAAGCGCTCCGCCGTGTGAAGAGGGCGGTAAGGGTGGCGTATCCCGGCTGTTATTTCGGAGGCGTCACACTACGGTCCGGGAAGCGGGGTTTTGCGGTGTATCGGGAGGGAAAGGTGATTGAGCAGTATACGTTTATTGGGAGATAAATGAAGCCCGGCCCCTCCCACCGGCGCCAAAGCAAGGACAAATAAGCCCTGTCGGCATGGGTGAGGGTGTGATTTTTGTAGGCAGGGGGAGCGGTTTATCCTTAGATATGAAGAATCGGCAATTATTCCTTGATATCGTTTGTGCCCTGATCATCGGTCTGGTCATTTTCTTTTTTGCCGGTGGTTTTGCGTGGGATTTTGCCAAGGATTTATTTGGCAGCCCGTTCTCTTTCCTTGAGTGCGTTTTGGGATTGTTTGTCTTTGTCAGTCTGCTATCGGCGGTGGTAACCTGTATCTGTCGTTTGTTCCGCATACATTTTATCCCCAGGAAGGCAGAGAAACGCATCGCTTCCGTCTACTTATGCTTGGCGGCAGTGGGTATTTTCCCCCTGATTGCTATTTCCTTCTTTTCAATGCTGACGTTCAACCCGAACGAAAGTCAATGGTTGATTACAAGAAACCTGTTATCTGTCTTGGGTATGACTCTGAGCGTCTTCTGGTTGGCTGTGCTTTCCGCAAAGTTGCTTGTCAGAACCCGTCGGCACCCCGATTGTCAGCATTTACTTTGAAATCGGCTATATTTAGGTCGATAAACGGAGCTATATGTGCAGTTTATTAATGATTAATACATCACTATGAAGAAGGTTCTCGGATATTTCCTTTTGCTGATTCTGGCTTTGTCGGCCGTATCTTGTACCCTTTTTATCAACCAGCATACGCCGAAGGGGTATGTACGCTACGCAGTGTATCTTTTGGACCGGGACGGTCTGTATGCTGACAGGGAAGAATGGACACAGAAGCGGAAGGAAGTACTTAAGGCGGCCAAGTCCATAACCAATCTCGATGAAGCCCATCGCCTGGTACAGGAGGCGGCCGGTGTGGCCGGAGGCAAACATTCCTTCCTTTGGGAACCGGTCAAGGATACGGCCACCTATCCGGAGTTTGCGCCCGAAGTAAAAATGCTGGAAGGTGGTATTGTCCATGCCATTTTGCCGGGACACACGGGTGTAAAGGTCAGCGACTCGCTGTACATCCATACGGTGTTCGATTATTTGCAGGAGCATCTGGATGCCAGGGGCGTCATTGTCGACTTAAGGAATAATACGGGCGGTAATATGTATCCGATGATCGCCTCCATTTCCCCGCTGCTGCCGGAGGGTAACGTCCTCCAGTTCAAGAGCCGAAAGCAGACGACACCGGTTTCTCTCGAGTATGTGACTAGGTCCTACGAAATAGCGGCAGATAATATCCGCAAATTCCCAGCTTCCACCCCGGTTGCTGTTTTGACAGACGAAAAAACCGGCAGTTCCGGAGAAGCGACGCTGATTTGTTTCCTGGGACTGGACAATGTGAAGACCTTTGGTGGTCCCACGGCCGGGTATCCCAGCGGGAATGTAACCCACACCCTTTCCGACGGTTATTTATTCGCCATCACACGATCCGCTGAAATATCCCGCACCGGTGAACTCTTCTGCGAAGACCCCATCAATCCCGATGTCAATACAGAGACTCCGCTGGAAGATGCCATCGCCTGGATAGAATCGCATAATATCGGCAGTATACTTGATGCCCAATAAGTTTTGAAAACACGCATACGTATGAAAAGATTTATCATCTCCCTGGTGCTCCTGTCTGTCACCGTATGTGCCCATGCTCAGTTATTCGTTTTTTCCAGCAACAACAACCGTTATGAGGCGGGTATGAATTTTGGCCAAATGGCCTTCAACACCGAGTATGCCCGCTTTGGAATGGGAATGAACATGCTTGCCTGGGGCGTTTACCTGGATATCAACATGACAGCCGCCCAGCACAAGTTTGACAGAAAGTTCAGCGACACCCAGTGGGATGACGATGAATTCTTCAACATAAACCTGGGCTACCAGATTCCAGTCCTTTCCTGGATCCGTGTTATGCCGCTTCTTGGCTACGCCCAGACCAACGAGGGCATTACGGATGCGTCCTCAATCAATATCAGCGGAAATTCCGAGGACGAAACCCTCTCCATATATCATACATACACCGTCACCCCGGGCAGCCGTGACCACTACTTCAATTATGGCGGAGGCGTCTCCATCCAGCCCCTCAAATGGTTCAGCATCAACTTTGCCTACACGCGCTATGCCGTCTACGGCGGCTTCGCCATAGATATAGACGCCCTCGCTTTTCGCAAAAAGTGACCAAAGTTGGTAGATAAAAAACAAGACTTCGCAAGGTGATTCAAAATCAACGCCTTACAAAGTCTTATCTGTGCCCCGGGCGGGAATCGAACCCGCACGGCCGTTTCGGGCCAAGGGATTTTCGTACCACTGTGGCTTTCACCATCAGGTTGGCCGCGCGGCCGAACCTGTTTGGGGTCTGGACTATTCCTTCACCATCGGACCGGGTCCATTAGGTGTGTCGTGTCTAGTCTCTGCACCTTCCTCCTTTCGGAGGCTTGGCTCAAGATTACCATCAGCATGACCTGTTAAGGCTTCCTTGAATTTACGACATTCTACATCTCTCCTTTCGGAAAGTGCACTCAATTTCGCTCTTCCTCGATAATTATTCGTAAGCGCATGACAATTGGGGCATAGAAGGATGAGATTCTCCAAACGGTTGTCTGTGTTGATTCCGTTTATATGATGAATCTCCAGGGGAATAGGTTGGCCTTGCCATTCTTCCAAACCACAATGTTCACAGTGATGTTTTCCTGTGGTTTTCTTATAGTGCTCACGGAGTCTCCAGGAGCATCGATAAGAAGAATCAGAGACATACAAATCGTCATCCTTGATCCCGTGATTCGGCTTGAAGGCTAAACCAACATTCCATCCTTGGCCCGTGAAATGGGATGTATCTATCTGATTCTCAGCAATGATTTGCTTAATCGTCTTATAGTTACCCCCAATAGGCCTTAGACCCAGCTGGCGAAGAACACCAGCAATCGATTTGTTGTCGGCTACGGCGTTCTTCACATTGCTTATGGAATACTTAACTTTTCGCATACACGTAAAGTTAGGCTTTCCCGTCATGATTTACAAATAATTATTTCAAAGAACTGGCATAAGTCCCTCGTGTCTACCATTTCACCACCAGGGCAAAAAGTCCGTTCCGAGGGGGCGGAACGGAGTGCAAAGATAAGGATTATTTCTGACAATGAGAACGGTGGTCCGATGTACGCTGCTCGTTTGTACAGTAAAATAGTGCTGTGAGGCGGTTTTTTTTGTACACATCTCACCGAAACCCGATGATATTGGCCCGGTCTAGCGAGATATGTACACGAAAATGCTCCCCGAAGAGGGTTTTCGTGTACATACGAGCAGTGTACAGGCAACGCGCAAACTGCGCAAGTGCAGTGTACAAGCGGAATAGACCCCAAGAGCCCTACTCCGCGTACAGCGTCACGATGTTCAGAATCACCTTCGAAGCGGCTTCCATGCTCTGCAACGGCACAAATTCCATCTTGCCATGGAAGTTCAGGCCGCCGGCGAAGATGTTCGGGCAGGGGAGGCCTTTGAAGGAGAGGTTGGCACCGTCGGTGCCGCCGCGGATGGGCTGGATCTTCGCCTTGACGCCCGCCATCTCCATCGCCTTAACGGCCTTTTCCACCACGAAGTAGTGCGGTTCCACCTGCTCGCGCATGTTGTAGTACTGATCCTTCAGCACCAAGGTAGCCGTGCCTGCACCATACTTCGTATTGATGAAATCGACCACCTGGCCCATCAGGACCTTCTTGGCCTCGAACTTGGCGCGGTCATGGTCACGGATGATGTAGGCGATATCTGCCTCTTCGACCGACCCGTTGAAGGCGATCAGGTGGAAGAAGCCTTCGTAGCCCTCGGTGTATTCCGGGCGCTGGTCCACCGGCAGCAGGCCGCAGAGCTCCTGGCCGACATGGAGGGCGTTCTTCATCTTTCCCTTCGCATAGCCCGGGTGCACGTTCCGGCCCTGGATATGGATCTTTGCCGATGCCGCATTGAAATTCTCGAACTCCAGTTCGCCGATCTCGCCGCCGTCCATCGTATAGGCGAAATCCGCCCCGAAGCGGGGAACGTCGAACTTCACGACGCCACGGCCGATTTCCTCGTCGGGGGTGAATCCGATCTTGATAGGCCCATGCTTGAATTCCGGATGCGCCATGATGTACTGGACCGCGTCCATGATTTCCGCCACGCCGGCCTTGTCGTCGGCGCCGAGCAGCGTCGTGCCGTCGGTGGTGATCAGCGTCTGGCCCACATAGTGAAGCATTTCCGGGAACTCGGACGGCTTCAGCGCCAGCCCGGGCACGCCGGCGAGGGCAATCTCCCCGCCATCATACTTCTCCACGATCTGCGGCTTGACATTCGCCCCCGAAGCATCCGGGGCCGTATCGACATGGGCAATGAAGCCCACCGCCGGCACCTTGGCCTCGATGTTCGACGGGATGCTCCCCATCACATATCCATACTCATCGAGCGTGGCCTCCACGCCCATCGCCTCGAGCTCATTCCGCAACATCCGCAGCAGATTCCACTGCTTCTCCGTCGACGGCTGGCTCTCGCTCTCCTCATTCGACTGCGTGTCAATCGACACGTATCTCAAAAAACGATCAAGTATCTTTTCCATAATACGAACTTTTGGAAGAGGGGAGAAGGTTTCAAACCTGTGCCACCCTCGGCACATGAGAGGGAGGGGCCCATTTATGGGAGGGACCGCGTAGCGGGGGTTTGAAACCTTCTTCCCCTCTTCCCTCTATTTCTTAATTTTCATTGAAGCATAAATCATGTAAGCAATCAGCAAGACAAACGGCACAATCGCCACCGCCTCACCGTACTGAGCATTCCAATTCGTCAGGAACAAATCCACATTCGCGAAGCGGAGGATGGCACTCACAACACCCATGAGGGCGCCGCCGGCGATGAAGCCGGAAGCGATGAGGGTGCCCTTCTCCAGGCGGGCCGTATTGACAGCCGCGTCCTTGGAACGGGTGCTCACGAACCAGGAAATCGCACCGCCCACCAGCAGCGGGAGGTTCAGGTCGATGGGGATGAACATGCCCAGGGCGAACGGCAGAGCAGGCACCTTGAAGAAGGTGAGAATCAGGGCGATAGCCGCGCCGATGCCGTACAGCAGCCACGGGGCGCCGCCACCGTTCATCATCGGCTGGATGACCGCCGCCATCGCATTGGCCTGAGGAGCCACCAGGGCCTGGTCGCCCGTGAAACCGTAGGTCTTGTTCAGCACCAGCATCACACCGCACACGGTCACGGCCGAAACCGCGACGCCGAGGAACTTCCATCCTTCTTGTTTCTTAGGCGTGGAGCCGATCCAGTAACCGATTTTGAGGTCGGTGATGAAGGAACCCGCGACGGACAGGGCCGTGCACACGACGCCGCCGATGATCAGCGCGGCGGCCATGCCGGCGTTGCCCCGCAGGCCCACGGCCACGAGGATGAGGGAAGCGATGATCAGCGTCATCAGCGTCATGCCGCTCACCGGGTTCGTGCCCACGATGGCGATGGCGTTGGCCGCCACCGTCGTGAACAGGAAGGACACAATCGCCACGATGAGAAGGCCCACGATCGCCTGCCAGACATTATTCACCACGCCGCCGAAAGCAAAGTATGCGAAAATGGCGAGCAGAGCGATGACGACGCCCCACACGATGGTCTTCATCGGGAGGTCTTCCTCCGTGCGGGCACCTTTCTCGGCCGCCGCGCCGGGCTTGCGCTTGAACTCGTTCACCGCCAGGCCCGCGGCGCTCTTGATGACACCGAAGCTCTTGATGATGCCGATGACACCCGCCGTGGCGATACCGCCGATGCCGATGTGCCGCGCATAATCCTTGAAGATCTGCTCGGGGGACATCTCGCCGATGGTCGTCATCACGCCCGTGTTCATCAGGTCGATGACGCTGCCGCCCCAGATGAGGTTCATCAGCGGAATGATGATGAGCCAGACCAGCAGGGAACCGCAGCAGATGATGAATGCGTATTTAAGACCAACGATATAGCCGAGGCCGAGCACGGCCGCGCCGGTGTTCAGTTTCAGGACGACCTTCGCCTTGTCGGCGATGGCGGCGCCCCAGCCCGTCACGGTCGTGGAAAGCGTCTCCGCCCAAGTGCCGAAGGTGGCGACGAGGAAGTCGTACAGACCGCCGATGAGGCCGGCCGCGACGAGCGTCTTCGCCGACGAACCGCCGCCTTCCCCGCTCACGAGGACCTGCGTGGTGGCCGTCGCCTCCGGGAACGGATACTTCCCGTGCATTTCCTTCACGAAGTATTTCCGGAACGGGATCAGGAACAGGATGCCCAGCACGCCGCCCAGCAGGGAGGAGAGGAACATCTGCCAGAAATTCACCTCCACGCCCAGGATGTAGATGGCCGGGAGGGTGAAGATGGCGCCCGCGACGACGGCGCCGGAGCAGCCGCCGATGGACTGGATGATCACGTTCTGGGCCAGGCCGTCGTGCTTCTTGAGCGCGCTGGTGAGGCCCACGGCGATGATGGCGATCGGAATCGCCGCCTCGAACACCTGCCCGACCTTGAGGCCCAGGTAGGCGGCAGCGGCGGAGAAGAGCACCACCATCAGAATGCCGATAAAGACGGAATACGGAGTGACCTCGGCATACTTTTTCGCCGGGTCCAGGATAGGTTTGTACGACTCGCCGGGCTTCAGCTCACGCTGCGCGTTCTCCGGGAGCGATACAGGTTTCTTGTCTTCCATGCGTTTTTTGTGTTTCCACAAAATTACGCATTCTTGACGAGATTTTCAACGGCTTGATTGACACGGTCAAAGGGGAAGTCCGCAAGGCGCGCCTGGTACTTTGCGCGGATTTCGGCATTGCAGAGATTGCCGATGGAACCCGCGTGCGTGTGATGCAGTTCACCCTCGTAATGGAAGGTGCCGTTCTGCACGGCGATGCCCACCTGCTTGTAAGCGTCGCGGAAGGGAACGCCGGCCTCGACGAGACGGTTGACTTCCTCCACGCAGAAGGCCTGCGCATACAGGGGCTGGTCCATGAGACCCTCCGTCACGCTGATGCCCGGAAGGGCGAAGCACAGGATGTCCAGGCAGCTGTCGAGTTCGTCGAACATCGGCAGATACACTTCCTTCAGGAGCTGCATGTCGCGGAAATAGCCGGAGGGGAGGTTGCCGGTGATGTGCCGCAGCATCGCGGGAATGCCCTGGATGCGGTTGCAATGGCCGCGGACGAGCTCGAACACGTCCGGATTCTTCTTCTGGGGCATGATGCTGGAGCCGGTCGTGAAGGCGTCCGGCAGGTGCAGGAACCCGAAATTCTGGCTGGTGAAAAGGCAGCCGTCATAGGCGAGCCTGCCGATGGTTTCCGCCACGGCGCTGTACGCCCAGGACACCATCCGTTCGCCCCGGCCGCGGGACATCTGCGCATAGATGCTGTTGAAGTCCAGCGTGCCGAATCCCAGCAGTTCCGTGGTGCGGAAGCGGTTCAGCGGCGCGGAGGAACCGTAGCCCGCCGCGCTTCCGAGCGGGTTCTCGTCCATGACGTCCCAGGCCGCCTTGAGGAGGACGAGATCGTCGGCGAGGCTTTCGGCGTAGGCGCCCAGCCAAAGGCCGAAGGAAGAGGGCATCGCCACCTGCAGATGCGTATAGCCCGGCATCAGGACGTCCTTCAGCGCCTCGGACTTCTCGAGCAGCAGGTTGAACAGCGCGGTCACCTTCTCGACCGTCTTCTGCAGCCGGGCCCGGGTATAGAGCTTAATGTCCACGGCGACCTGGTCGTTGCGCGAACGCCCGGTATGTACCTTCTTGCCCACGTCGCCGAGGGCGGCGGTCAGCCGGGCTTCCACCTCCGAATGGACGTCTTCGCCCTCGATGGTGAATCGGCCTTCTACGGCCTCCTGATGCAGTTTCTTCAGCTCCGGCAGCAGCTGCGCAAGTTCGTCCTTGCCCAGCAGTCCGACCTCGGAGAGCATCGTGATATGGGCCATTGTCCCGAGGATGTCCCACGGGGCGAGCATCAAATCCAGCTCCCGGTCCTTCCCGACCGTGAACGCGTCGATCTCCGGCGCATTATCGAATCCTTTCGACCAAATCTTCATAACCTGTTTTTTTGAGATGGCCGATCAGGTCGGCCATGACGAAGCGCAACGTCATTCCCGGCTTGACCGGGAATCTATCTGACCGTCAGTTCGTCCAGTAATGCTACATAAATATCCACGGCCTTGGGGATATCGTCGATGACGACGTATTCGTCGGCGGTGTGGGAGCGGGGGGAGTCGCCGGGGCCGAGCTTGACGGAGGGGAAGCGGCAGAGGGCCTGGTTGGAGAGCGTGGGGGAGCCGACGGCCGGGAGGCCGAGGGCGAGGCCCCGCTGCACCAGCGGATGCTCCGCGGAAATGGCCGAGCCGTGCAGCCGCGTAGAACGCGCGACGACTTCGCAAGGCGCTTCCGACTGGATCAGTTCCAGGAGTTCCTCGTTGGAATACAGTCCGTTGGAACGGACGTCGACCACGAAGGTGCAGAGGTCGGGGATGACATTATGCTGCACCCCGGCGTTGACCTGCGTGACGGTCATCTTGACCGGCCCGAGCTGGTCGGATACCTTCTCAAACCGCTTGTCGCGGAACCATTCGATGGCCGGGAGCGCCTTGTAGATGGCATTGACCCCGTTGTTCCGCGCCGCGTGTCCCGCAACGCCGGTGACTTTGCAGTCCAGCACCATCAGCCCCTTTTCCGCCACGACCATTTCCAGGGACGTGGGCTCGCCGAACACGCCGAAGGCGATGGGGCCGTAGGCGGCCTCGATCTCCTGCAGGGAGATCTCCAGGCCGTTGCGGCCGCTGGATTCCTCCTCCGCCGAAAGCGAGAGGACCAGCGTGTAAGGCTGCTTTTTCGCCGTCAGCCGCTTGAACGCCTCGATGATCGACACCACCGAAGCGCCGTCGTCATTGCTGCCGAGGCCGTACAGCCGGTTCCCTTCGAGGGAAGGCGTGAACGGATCCCGGGTCCAGCCGGCGACGGGTTTCACCGTGTCGATGTGCGCGTCGATGAGGACGGCCGGGCCTTCGCCGGCGGCGCACCAGAGGTTGTTCCCGCAGCGGTGCGGGTTCAGACCCTCCTGCGCCAGCCATCCTTCGAGGAAGTCGGCGACCGCCTTCTCGTCCCGGCTGAGGGACGGAATGGAAATGAGCTGATGAAGGAGGCCCGTCATTACAGTTCGTCCTCGTGCCGGTTGTAGTACACCCGCAGCGGGGTGGAGAGAACCTTGATGAAGCCCTTCGCGTCTTCCGCGGTCCAGCCCTTCTGCATTTCGCCGTACTCGCCGAACTTGGTCTTGACCAGGTCGTTGGCGCTTTCGACGCCGACGGTCTCGAACTGCTTGGGGCCGTAGTTCACGATGACGGTACCCGTCACGTTCCGCTGGCTGGACTCGAGCATCGCCTCGATGTCACGCATCACGGGCTCCAGATACTCGCTCTCGTGCAGGAACATGCCGTACCAGGTGGCTACCTGGTCCTTCCAGTACTGCTGCCACTTGGACAGTGTATATTTTTCCAAATACTTATGCGCGGCGATGATGAGCATCGGCGCGGCGGCCTCGAAGCCGACGCGGCCCTTGATGCCGATGATGGTGTCGCCCACATGGATGTCGCGGCCGAGGCCGTAACCATCGACGGAAGCCTCCAGGGCCTGGATGGCGGCGACGGGGGAGTCGAAGGTCTTGCCGTCCACGGAGACGAGCTGGCCCTTCTCGAAGCCGAGCTTGACGGTCTTGTTCCCGGACTTGGTAACCGGCTTCAGATAGGCCGATTCAGGGAGTCCCTGGGCGGAATCCAGCAGCTCGCCGCCGCAGATGGAGGTGCCCCAGAGGCCAACGTTGTAGGAATACTTGAGCTTGGCGAAATCGGCCGGGAAGCCGTGGTCGTTGAGGTAGTCCACCTCTTCCTGGCGGGTGAGAGCCTTGTCGCGGGTGAGGGTGATGATCTCCATGTCGGGGCACATCACCTGGAAGGTCATGTCGAAGCGGACCTGGTCGTTACCGGCGCCGGTGGAGCCGTGAGCGATGGCATCGGCACCGATCTCCTTCGCGTAACGGGCGATGGCGATCGCCTGGAAAATGCGCTCGGAGGAGACGGAAATGGGGTAGGTGCCGCCCCGGAGGACGTTGCCGAAGACCATGTATTTGAGGCTCTTCTCGTAGTACTCGTCCTTGACGTCCAGGTTCACGAAGCCCTTGGCACCCAGCTTATAGGCGTTTTCTTCGTTCTTCTTGAGCTGGGCGGGGGAGAAACCGCCGGTGTCCGCCGAGGCGGCGTACACTTCGTGGCCCTGGTTGGCGAGATACATGACTGTATAGGAGGTGTCGAGGCCTCCGCTGTATGCGACGACTATTTTCATATCACAAGACGGTTTTTAA
>Ga0265298_10006803_pt1 | contig 14030 bp, 9 predicted proteins | sample AusTroGonzalo_MG_3_FD_193486 | JGI IMG/M metagenome (GOLD analysis project Ga0265298, IMG submission 193486) | Bovine rumen microbial communities from tropical cattle in Woodstock, Queensland, Australia - Gonzalo_01 | ecosystem: Host-associated > Mammals > Digestive system > Stomach > Rumen ...
ATTGTTCTGCCGATAGGAAAAACCGAGTTTGGCGACCTTTTCGTAGTCGGATTCGGTGAAACCCATAAGCAGATACGCTTCGCGAATCGTAAGTCGGCGTATTCTGTCCTCGTACCAGAAGAGCGCGGCTGTCTGCGTCCGGTCCATGTTGCAGGTAATCGTGTGGATGAGTTCGTTATACGGCGGCTCCCGCTTGTTGATGTTCCACATCTCCTGCCGCGAGGGTGTTAGGTTGAGGCTGGCTTCGTCCGCCTCGGCCTTTATCCGAGGGTCAGAATAGTCGAGTCTTAGAAAATCCGCAATGTTTCCGTCCCAGTCACGCTGCTGGATTCGTCTGCCTATATGTAGCCGCGTCTTGAGATGGCTTGCCATGAACAGGCGCACCCTGTCCTGCGGAATGCCGAACTTCGAGGCATCAAGAACAACCGGCCTGTCGTTCTTGTACCCGAGACCGCTCAACAGAACTTTCCACTTCCTGAAGTCAACCTTATACCTGTCTGACTGTATAGCGGGAACATTCTCCATGAGCAGATATTCTGGCAACTTGCCGAGCTTCTTCAAAGTCCGCAGTATCTTTCCGATGTGCCATATCGTGCTTGAGCGAGTTCCGGAACCACGTCCCATGCCATTGCCATTGCCACCCGTAGAAAGGTCTTGGCAAGGGAAGCTGTATATCAGCAAATCAATGTCTGGGAGTTTTTCAGGCTTGATATCCGTGATTGAGCCGTAGTTGTGCGTTCGCTTTTGGGCAACGTAAAGACGCTTGATCATCTCGCTGCCAAGGCCCTCAAGATTTTTGGCCGGTCTCTGGGATTCCGCACTGAACGTAAACTGCTTGAGATATTTCAATTGCTCCTCATAAGACGGGACTTCGATTTCTTCGGCCTTGTCCGAATGCAACGCATCGTATGCGATAACGGCGTTCACGAACCAGTCGCTCGTCCCGACGACCTTGTAGTTCACGCCCAGCGACTTCAACGCGGCATTCTGTGCGCCAATGCCGGAAAACGCCTCAAACACCTTAAGCACAGGCGGATCAAGACGCAGTTGTGGATTTGATGCCACTGGCGATGACTTCCGCTTACTCATTTATGTTCGGTTCTCCCACCTTCCGTTCCTTCTTGACAATCCACTTGCCGCCTTTGTCGCCGCCTTCGCGGACAAGAAGACCGACCTCTTTCATCGCACGAATGGCGCGCCAGACACTTTTCGCTGAAAACCCCAGCCCTTTTGCAACACTGGAAATATCGGCTTCTGGGGTCTCGGCAAAGGCATACAGAACTTTCCTTGCATTTTCACGAAAGTCACTTCGATATGCTCCCATCAACACTTCTAAATCACTATTTACATCGTCACTTACTGATTTTACATGGTCACTTATCGGTCTTTCATAGACACTTCCTGACTTTACATCGTCACTTACGCTGTACGACGGCCAGAAGTCGGCGGGCACGCCACCCCGTGCCCGCTTGAACTCGACGGCGACGTTCTCACTCTTCTCGACAAGTCTCTTTATCTCTTCGCTCTTCACCTTTGATTCCTTGAGAAAATTATATCACTCCTATTCCTCGGTTGTAAAGTACCCGCCGGTCTTCTTGCTGCCGCGATGCTCAATCTTGCCTGCGGCGATGAGAGCGGCGATGATACGTTCTACTGTCGCCAGACTCTTTCCTGTGAGACTTGCCAGACGAGGCTTATTGATGCCCGGCCCTTTTTTTATCGCCTCACTTATCACCTCGCTTATCGCCTCATTTATCGCCTCTGCAATACCGATTGTTCCGCCTTTTCTCGCAGTCACCGCGAAGTACCCTCCTGTCCTCTTACTTCCACGATGCTCGATTGCCCCAAGGGCAATTAGCGCTGCGATGGCGCGCGCTACTGTCGCTCGGCTCTTCCCCGTGAGACGTTCCAAACGAGGCTTGTTGATACCAGGTTGGTTTTTTATCGCCTCATTTATCGACTCATTTATAGGCTCATCAGACCGTGAGACAGTCTTTCTCGTAGTCTTTAGTGTAGTTTGCAGTGTAGTCTTTGGTGTAGTCGCCAACCCCTTCTCTGGTGAGTAGTCCGCGTTGAGGGGAACAGTCAACCGAAAGATGTCCTTTTCGTCGAAGATCGGATCAGCGCCAGAATACAGCTTCACATAGTGATAGAGATTCCTAACGCCGCTGCCCAGTTCGTCGGCGCGCCCGATCTGATGGAAGAAATTGGCTATGATGGGGTTCTTTGAATAGGGACGCAGGTTCGATGGCGTGATGATGCCCGGATTGATCGACTTGTTGGCGTTCTCCGTCAACTTTCCGTATTTGGCGACGCGCTCTTGCGCAGAAAAGAACCAACCGGGAGCGCTTGGCGCAGACTGCGCGACAACCGCGCTCCGCGTTCGCTCGAACCCGGCGGTGTTTCCGCTCTCGGCGGCAGATATCTCAATTCGCGTTCTCTTCACCTTCTGCTCCGGTGGCTCCGTCGCAACGGCCCCTTCTGACGCGGGATATTATAGCAAAAACAGCCGGCAATGGCAAACCCCGCCTGTTCTTTCGCCGGAATCTCGGTTCATTTGCATCCCGGAGCTTCGCATCATCTACGCCTCATACTATGTCGCGGTCTCAATTGCATCTACGCCAAGGTAATTTGTCATGTTGAATCCAGGCTTGACGCTCGCCTTATTATGAGTGCACCATCCTTGTTAGCCCAGACCTCACATAGTAGCCTCCGTTTTTAGGAGCGCCACGATATTCAATCTCGCCGGATTCTTTCAAAGTCTTGATATAACGCGAAACCGTGGGGATGCTTTTGCCAATGTGTGTTGCGATTTCATTTGTCCGCACTCCTGGACGCTTGGCTATGGTTTCAAGAACGGCTTTCGCAACCCCGTCATTTACTCTATCATTTACTCTATCATCTTCTTTGCCATTTACTCTATCATTTACACCGTCACCGTCAATGGCCATGGATTGTCCCATGAGGCGAAGAAGCTCCTTCTGCGTCTCGCAGACGCGGTCGCGTATGAACCGCACGAACGGCGCAGGCATCCGACCTGCCCTGTCCAGCGTCGCGATGTACTCGTGCCGACAGATGGGCGGTATGATGGCGAGCATCCATCCCGCCCTGAGCAGCGCAAGATTCATGAGAAGTCTGGCGACACGACCATTCCCATCCACAAAAGGATGTATGTAAACGAACTTCTGATGGACAAGTGCCGCGAACTCGACGGGATGCAGCCGTCCCTCGTTTGCGGCCATCCATTTCACGAACTCCGCCATCAGCACGGGGACTTTCTCCGGCGCGGGCAGGACTCGACGCGATCCCGAAATGAATACCCGAACCTTCCGCCACGTGCCAGCATTATCCTTGTCAATCTGACCGTAGAACAGACGATGCAGTTTAAGGATACCCTCCTCTGTAACAGGCTCTTCCTTTATCAGCTTGTAGAGGAAGTCGTACGCCTTGGCGTGGCCCGTCGCCTCATATACATCCTTGAGCGGCTTGCCGCCGATGGTAAGGCCATCCTCTATTACGACCTTGGTCTCGCTCTCCGTGAGCGAATTGCCTTCAAGCGCATTACTGGTGTAGGTCAATCCGACGCGATAGTAGTCACGCAGTGATTTCAACGTCTCTTTCGGGAACGGTCTCAACACGGCAATTCGCGCCGCGTAAATGTCGCAATCCTTGAACTCGCTCTTTTTCATTGCCATTTTAAAGACCTCCTGTACGGCTCCAGCACCTCCGCTGCGCTTTGGTTTTACCATCTCCGCGACTCCGCGTCTCTGGGTGAGAATGCAGAAACGCCGCTCCGCGTTCGCTCGAACCCGGCGGTGTTTCCGCTCTCGGCGGCAGATATCTCAATTCGCGTTCTCTTCACCTTCTGCTCCGGTGGCTCCGTCGCAACGGCCCCCTCAGACGCGGGATATTATAGCAAAAACAGCCGGCAATGGCAAATCCCGCCAGTGGAAGCCCTCAACCACGGAATGCACCGGGCGTTATCCTCACTATGCTTGGGTCGTGGCCACTTCGCGTTACCTCTATGTGCGTCTGGATGCGCTCGCGCAGGCGCTCGACATGGCTTATCACGCCGACCTTCCGCGATCCGGTGATGGCATTGAGACGTTCGAGGGCCTCGATTGCGGAATTGAGGTGCTCGCCGCTCAGCGTGCCAAACCCTTCGTCGATGAGAAGCATGTCAACCCCAAGACCCGTGTCATTCATCCCGGCGAGCCCCAGGGCAAGAGCAAGAGACACCAGGAACTGCTCGCCGCCGGAGAGCGTGTTGACCGGACGCACCGCACCGCCTTCGAAAGAGTCGATGACGGAAAGCGTCAGCCCCTCGCAGGAAAGCTCGTAACGCTCCGACAGCTGCCTAAGATAGTAATTCGCCTTCACAAGCACGTTCGCCAGCACGTACGACTGTATCTCGCGCCGGATTTTGTCTCCGCTGGTGTCGCCGAAGCGGTCGTTGATCGGACTCCACTCCGCACGCTCCGCCTCGAGCCGGTCCGCCTCCTCCTGCTTGGCCGCGCGCTCCGCCGCACACTTGTCGTCGTCGGCGATCTGCTGCTGGCAGCGTCCGCGTTCTTCGAGCAGCTTGTCCGATTCCTTCTTGAGCGCGGCCGTCAGCTCCACAAGAGCCTCTTCGCCATCGTCATCGGCAAGGTCCGCAGGCCGCTCCCCGAGATGCCGCGCCATGGACTTCTGCGATTCCTCGAAGCGCCCAAGCAACCCCTCGACGGCGGATGTGGATATTCCCTCCTTACCGTCTGCTTCGACATCCGACAAACCGGGGACCGTGCCGACGGCGCGGACAATGCAGTCGGCGATCTGCCCGGAAGACTTCCCGAGCGCGTCCCTCGCGCTCTCCGCCTTCGGCAATTCCGCCTTCTTGCCGGCATACTCTTTCGCTTCGGACCTGAACGACGCCTCGACGGAATCGGGATTCCGCTCCCATGCCTCGAGCCATTCGCGTCCAGACACCCTGCCCGCGACTTCTTCCGACTTGGATTTCTCGATGTCCGTCTGGTTCCTCACCAAGATCTTCTGGCTGTCGATCCTGTTCTGGCTGTTCGAGAGCTCCTTCCCGGCGGCTTCCTTGGCGTTCTTGGCCTCGTCTCTCGCTTTCTCCGCTTTTTTCAGCGCCTTTTTGAGATCCTTGACCTTCTTTTCCCGCTCGTCGATAGCCTTGAGTTTGCCGTCCAGCCCGGCGATCTTCGCACAGCACGCCTCGACAGCCGCTCGCACGCCTTCGATCGTCCCGTCCTTTGCGCCATACGACTTCGCCTCTGTCTGTGCCGCTCTGCGTTCGTCTTCGATCCGGGCCTTCTCGTCCGCGACAAGCGCAGTCTCGGATTCGATTCCCTTGCGCAATGCCTCGACTTTTGCCGCCGCCCTGTTGAAGCGCCCCTCCTTCTCCCTGAAGTCCGCCTCCGCCTTCGAGCATGTTGCGTCAAACTTCCTGAACAGGGCCTCGAACTGGCCGCCGGAACGCAGCGACTCGATCTTGTTTCCGCAAACGGGGCAGACGTCTCCGACCTTGAGGTCGGCAATGACCCTCTCTATGCCGTCTTCGACCAGCTTCTTCTGCTCGTCGCGTCTCGCCCTCGCCTGATCCAGAGCCTCTCTCGAATGCGACATCTCCTCCTGGAGTCTGGGCACCTTTTCCTCAAGCTCCGCCAGATCCTTCTTCTGTCCATCCAGCGCCTTCTCGCGCTTGGCGATGCCGGCGAGCTGGTTGGCGATGCCTTTGATCCTGCCCTCGACGCCCAAGAGATCGCCTCTCAGTTTCTCGGCCTCGTCCCTTGCCTTCTGGACATTTCCGCGTCCAAGCGCTTCAAGCGCCTGTTCTTCCGCATTGACTTCGCTTTCGGCGGCAGCTACCTCCTTCTGCGCCTTTTCGACCACCTCCGCCGCCTTATCCAGCCGGTCCTTGCATTCGGGGAGCGCCTGCTCAAGCTGCGCTAGTTTCTGCTCTGCCCTCGCCCGTTCGGCACGCGCGTTGCGTATGTCGCGCAGATTCGCGAGGATGACTTCGGCGGACTCCAGCATCCCCGCCTTGGGGGTGCGCTCGCCGAGATACGCCTTGAGCCCCTCTACCTTTGATTTCGCCTTCTCGAATTCGCTTGCGACCGCCGCCTCCAGCGCCTTGAGCCCGGCGACCGCCTCTGCAAGCTCGCCGCGGACGGCCCGGGCGTTGGCGGCAAGCTCGTCTTTGCGTTTCAGCCAGCGAAGTTTTGCATCCGCCGCCTTTCTCTTTGCCTCCACAGTTTCTATCGTGGCGGCAAGTTCCTTCACGCGAGTCTCGATCTGGCCGCGCTGCTCGCCCAGTCCGGTCATCCGGCTGATTTCATCTTGAATTCTATCCTTCGCGTCTTTGATTGCCTTGTACTTGTCGAATATGGCCTTCCCGAGCGCGGAGTACTTCGTCGTATCGGTCAGTTTCTCGAGAATTTCCGCCTTTTCCCTGGGCTCGCCGAGAAGGAACCTTGTGAACTGCCCCTGGGCCAGCATCGTCGTGCGGCAGAACTGCGCGAAGTCGAGACCGACCGCCTGTTTCGCGACAGCCTCGCATTCCTTCACCCTCGTTGTGGTCAATCCGCCGGCGGAACAGTCCCGCCAGGACCTTTCCTCGTCTTTGAGAGTCCCCTTGTTGCGCCCCTTCGAAACGGCCTCGACCGACCACTTCGCCTCGTACGTCTTGCCGTCGTTCCCGACGAGCGTGACGGTCGCGCTCGCGGATGTCGCCCCGCGGCGGACGAGCTGCCGTGCGTCATTGTAGGCGTAGCCGCCTATCTCCTGCGGATGCTGCTCGCTCTTTCCGTTGTACCGAGGCGTCTTGCCATAGAGCGCAAGCGTGATGCTGTCGAGAATCGTCGTCTTGCCGGACCCCGTCTCGCCGCAGATCAGAAACAGGGGAGCGTCCCCCAGCGCGCCTCTCGTAAAGTCGATATCCGCAGTTTCAATCGATGCGATGTTCCTTATCGAAAGCGTCTTGATCTTCATGCCAACACCTCCTTCATGACGGTCTTGACGAGTTCGCGCTGGCGAGGCGACATTTCGTGCTGGGCGGAGAGTATTTCAAGCACCTCGTCGTCCGAAAGTTCCTTCAGCTCGGCCATTGTGAGAGTCTTCTTGCCGCCGGCATTGTCCGGCGACGCGGTCCTGACCGGGTTGTTCACGCAGAATTTCAGCCCCTTGTCTGCGCAAGCCCGCCTCACCCGCTCCGACCAGTCCGGATCCGGCAGCTCTCCGGCGCCGAGCCTGACGTTGAGCCGGATGTAGGTTCCTGCCGGAAGCTCCTCATCCTGAAGTCGCTCGATAGCCTTGTCGAACGGCAGACCGGCCTCACCGCCAAGCGTGACAAGCGCGTGAAGCGGCTCGAAGACTTCCGTCCTGACGACAGGTTCCCGCCCTGCCTCCACCGTCACTATGTCCACGCCGTGGCCGTACGTTTCATCGAAGTGTATCGCATAGGGAGTGCCGCAGTAGCGGACGCGTCCTCGCCCGCCCTTAATCCACTGCGGACAATGGATGTGCCCAAGCGCCACATAGTCGTAGCCCGAGCCGAGATCCTCCACGTCGACGCACTCCTCGCCGCCGATAACGAGCGACTTGTCGTGTCCGCGGAAATCGAGCTCGCCGCTTACGGCCAGATGCGCCATCAGAACCGCAGGCCGTCCCTGGGCATGCTCCGCCACGTGCTTTTCAAGCCCCTTGAAGTATTCTTTTTCGCGGTTCTCCCCTGCCGCCCCCGCGACAAGCGGAAAGTTTCGCGGATGACAGAACGGCACTGCGGCGACGATGCCTTTGCCCGGCAGCTCGACCGTATTGTCCTCGAAAACGGCTCTCCCCTCGCCGTTCTCCGAGGGCCGCCCGAAAACATGCACGCGAAACCGTTTCCAAAGCGCCTCGTCCACGACAAGGCGGGAATAGCTGTCGTGGTTCCCGGCGATGACTACCGTCTCCATTCCCGGACATTTCCCCACCACATCGAGAAGACGTTCGGTGAAGCGTTTCGCCGTGTCGTTCCCCGGCGTGCCGGTATGGTAGATGTCGCCGCTCACTGCGAGCACGTCCGGACGTTCCTTTTCGACAACCCTTGCGAGCTGCCGGAAGAAATGCTCCTCCTCGTCCGTTCTGTCATAGTTGTACAGACGGCTTCCCAGATGCCAATCGCTTGTGTGTACGATCTTCATTTCATGTCCCTTCTGTAAAAACAGTAAACGCCGAAACCCGGAAAATCTTACATCCCGTCGAACGCCGGCTCTTCTGCTTTTCTATTGCCGGCTTTGTCGCGCGCATCTCAACCGTCCCACGTCGGGGACGGCGGCGAGGAGGCGCTTCGTGTAGTCGCTTTCGGGATGTTCGAACACCTTCTCCGACGCGCCTTCGTCCACGAACACGCCCTTCTCCATGACGCATACGCGGTCGCAGACGTTCTTCACCACGGCGAGATCGTGCGCAATCAGCAGAATCGACAGCCCGAGCGTCTCGCGGAGATTGCGCAAAAGGTTCAGTATGCGCGCCTGCACGGACACGTCAAGCGCCGAAACCGGCTCGTCCGCGACGATCACCTCCGGCGAACGCGCGAGCGCGCGGGCGATGGAGACGCGCTGGCACTGTCCGCCGGACATCTCGCCCGGGTACTGGTCGAGAACCGCGTCGGACAGTCCCACGAGAGGCAGCAGCCCTGAAGGGGTCTTGCGGCCGGCCGCGCCGGCGATGCCCGCCGTCAGCGCCTCGCCGAGCGTCTGGCGCACCGTCATCCGCGGATTGAGAGAGCCGACAGCGTCCTGGAACACCATCTGCACGGACTTCGCCCGCTTCACGATCTTTCCCCCCGACGGCGCCACGAGCCCCATCACCGCCTTAGCGATCGTGGACTTTCCGCTCCCGGACTCCCCCACTATGCCGAGGATCTCGCCGGGACCCAAAGCGAACGAGACGCCGCGCACGGCCTCGAAACCGCCGTACCTGACGCGGAGATCCGTCGCCTCTACGAGAGCTTCCATCTCAAACACCGATCAGCGCCTTGCGGCATTCGAGCAGCGCGGCGAGACGCGCGTCCGCGCTCTTCAGCGCGGCGTCCTCGCGGCGGCGGTAGATGTCCAGGTCGATCCCGCCTGTCGTGCCCTCGTGGGTCTTCGCGGCGACCGCGGCGTCGGGATCCTCGTCCGAGAGGCGCTCCAGATGGTCGCGGACGTCGTGGTACGCGTCGCGCCACGGCACGCCCGCCGCGACCTCGCGCAGGGCGACGTCGGTCGCGAACACGCCGGGCGAGAAAGCCTCGCGGCACCGGGTGGCGTCGACGGACATCCCGGCGACGACCTTCGCGAGGATGCGGAGCGTCTGGCGCGTGACGTCCAGCCCCTTCATGTAGAGCCATTTGCAGTCCTGGAGGTCGCGGTTGTAGCCGCCGGGCATCGCGTGGAGAAGCGAGAGCGATGCCGTCTGGAGGCCGAGGACCTGGGCGGCCTTGGAGCGGACGAGCTCGAGGACGTCGGGATTGAACTTCTGCGGCATTATCGACGAGCCGGTGCAGTACTCGCGCGGCAGCCGGAAGTACCCGAACTCCGGCATCGAGAAGAGTATCATGTCCTCGGCGAGCCGCGAGAGGACCGCCATCAGCTGCGCGAGCGCGGAAAGGAGCGCCGCCTCGCACTCGCCGCGCGCCATCGACGCGCCGAAGCAGTTGTGGACCGTGCGCGAAAACCCGAGGAGCTCCGTCGTGCGCCGGCGGTCGAGCGGCAGCGGCACCCCGTAGCCGGCCGCGGAGCCGAGCGGATTGAGGTCCGCGAGGCGGTAGGCGGCCTCGAGGTTCTCCAGCTGGTCGAGAACCATTTCGGCGTGTCCCGTCGCCCACATCTCGACGGACGACGGCATCGCCGGCTGGAGATGCGTGCGCCCCACGAGCGGGACGTTCCCCGCGCGGAACGCGAAGCAGCGCAGGTCCGCCGCGAGCGTCACGGCCTCCGCCTCGGCGCGCAGGATCTCGTCCTTCATGTGCAGGCGAACGTCCACCGCGACCTGGTCGTTGCGCGAACGGCCGGTGTGTATCTTCTTGCCGAGGTCGCCGAGGCGCTCTGTGAGCATGCGCTCGACGGCCATGTGGACGTCCTGGTCGTCGACGCGTATCTCGAAGCGCCCCTTCGCGGCGAGCGCGGCTATCCTGCCGAGTTCCCGCCTGACGGCGGCCGCCTCGGCCTTCGTGACGACGGGTCTCTTGAGCGGCATTTCGGAAAGCATCGTCACGTGCGCGGCGGTCCCCATGCAGTCCCACTGCGCAAGCGCGAGATCCAGCACCGGATCGTCGCCGACGGTGTACGCGAGAACGTCCGGATCGACCTTGTTGTCTGTTATCGTCTTTCTTGTCATTCGCTTTGCCATGATGCCGTTTCCCCTTCTTCGCGCCTGATGGCGTCTTCGAGCGCTACGTTGAGCTTCACCTCCGCCGCGTCGAACAGCGCGTGGAGCTCTTCCTTCGAAAGCCTGTACCGGCCGAGTTCTATGAGCGCCTCGGAATACGCTCGCGCGGCGTCTACGAGCGCCTCGCTCCTGCCCGCGCCGAAGGCGGCCACCTGCGACGCCTTGATGAGCGCGAAATACCTGATGCGCGGGTCGGTGGCCGCGAGGTCGACAGCCTCCTGGAACGTGCAGTACGGGTACAGTCCGCAGAACGGGCTGTCGTACGATTCCGGGTAGAGGAAGAGCCGGCTCGCGAAGTGCAGCACGTCCCGCGGCCTCGCGCTGCCCGGCTCCATCACCGAACGGGCTATCTTCAGCATGTCCTCGTCGTCCCCGTCGGTCTTCTCGCCGGCAATCCACTTCGCGAGCTGCGAATAGCCGTAGTCGGCCTTCAGCTTCGGGTCGGCGTCGCGTATGGCGCGGCCGGCGGCGGCCTTGCCGATCTCCTTGTTCTTCACGGCCAGGAAGAACGCGCGCACGACCTCCGTGCGGAACGCATCCACGTCGGCGTGGCCGGGCGAAGGCAGGAATATCCTCGTCAGCCTCGCGCCTGTGTCGCGCACCGTCCGGCGGACGATCACGTCCGTCGCGTTGGTGCGCACGTCGCCGATCACGACGATGATCCCCGGCTCTTCGAATCGTACGGGGTGTTCGCGTATGGAGACGTAGAGCTTGTTGCAGACGTCGGCGGCGAAGCTGGCTATCGGCCCCTGGTACTCCTCGCGCATGTCGACGGGGCAGTCGGCGACGACCTGCACGAGCCCCTGCACTTTCGTTATCGGGACGGCCCTGAAGCGCTCGATTATCTCGGCCCGCGAGAGAGCGGCCGCCAGAAGTGCAGTCGCGGCGAGCATCAGTCGAACGAGTATGTCTGGCCCGGCTCCGGCGCGACCGCGACGGGGATCCCCTGCTCCTTCAGGAGCTCGGCCATCGCGGCGACGCGGTCCGGTTCGCCGTGGACGGCGAACGCGTGGCGCACGTTGTCCTTGACCTCGCGGATCCAGTCCGTGAGGCCGTTGCGGTCCGCGTGGGCGGACAGGGCGTTTATGACGTCCACCTTCGCCTTGAGCGGGACCTCTTCGCCGAACACCTTTATCGTCGGGCGCTGCTCGACGATCCTGCGGCCGAGCGTGTTCTCGGCCTGGAAGCCGACGATCAGGATTATGTTGTCCTCGTCCTGGGCGCAGTGCTTGAGGTGGTGCAGCACGCGCCCGCCTTCGCACATGCCGCTCGCGGCGATGATTATCATTGGGCCCTGCGTGTCGTTGAGCGCCATCGACTCCTCGGGCGAACCGACGAATGTCATGCCCGGGTATTCGAGCGGATCCTTGCCGGCGGCGAGCATCGCCTTCGCCTCGTCGTTGTAGACCTCGCGGTGCTTCGCGTAGATGCGCGTCGCCTTCTGCGAGAGCGGCGAGTCGATGAAGACCTTCACGTCGCGCGGAACCTTGCCGCGCTCGCGCAGGCGGTTCAGATAGTAGATTATCTGCTGGGTGCGCCCAACGGAGAACGCCGGCACGAGAAGCTTCGAGTTGTGCCGGTCGATGTATTTCAGGTGCCGCTCCAGGCGCAGCTCCACGTCGTCAGCGGACGGATGGAACCTGTCGGCGTAGGTGGATTCGACGAGCAGGATGTCCGCGCCGGCTGGGTATTCGTAGTGGCGCAGGATCGGCTGGTCGGGCTGGCCGAGGTCGCCGGAGAAGAGCAGCCTGTGGCTGCGGCCGCGGTCCGCGCGGATGTCGAGCTGGACGAGCGCGGAGCCGAGGATGTGGCCGGCGTTGAAGAACTCGAGCGTGATTCCGCGCGCTATCTCGCGCGGCTCGTGCATGTGGGTCGGCACGAAGAGCGGCATGAGCGCGTCCACGTCGGACTCTTCGTACAGTGGCTCGAAGGGGCGCTTGCCTTCGCGGCGGCGCTTCTTGTTCACGTATTCGAGATCGCGCCTCTGCAGAAAGCACGAGTCCCGCAGCATCACGTCGCAGAGCTCGACCGTGGACTGGCGCGCGAAGACCTTTCCGCGGAACCCCTGCCTGACGAGTTGCGGCAGGTTGCCGGAATGGTCGACGTGCGCGTGGGAGAGGATCACGAAGTCGATCTTCGCCGGATCGACGGGCAGGTTGCGGTTCTTCTCGAACGCCTCCTTGCGGTGGCCCTGGTAGAGGCCGCAGTCGAGGAGCAGCCTCTTGCCGTTCGCCTCCACGAGGTGCATGGAGCCGGTGGTCGTCTGCGCCGCGCCGTAGAACGTGATTCTCATGCCGGTTTCCTCCCTTGTTTGGGGTTTCGCGTCAGAAGTCGAGGTTGCGGACGTTCAGGGCGTTGTCCTCGATGAACTTGCGGCGGGGCTCCACCTCGTCGCCCATCAGGAGCGAGAACGTCCGGTCCGCCGCGACGGCGTCCGAAAGCTTCACGCGCAGCATGTGGCGCTTCGCCGGGTTCATCGTCGTGTCGTACAGCTCGTCGTCGTCCATCTCGCCGAGGCCCTTGAACCGGTAGATCGAAAGGCCCGTCTTGCCGTGGGCGCGGACGTCGTCCAGAAGTTTCCTGAGCGCGCCGCCGAACCAGTCGGCGGGCTCGTACCCATAGCCGGCCAGCGACGAGAACTCCTTCTTCAGCATCGAGGCGCCCGAGCCCTGCGCCGCCGCGTCGGCCACCAGCTCCTCTGGCTTGAAGCCGCGTTCCTCGACCATCTTCGACGTGGTCTCGATTTCCGCGAGCAGCGTAAGCAGGCCCTTCGCGGTCTCGGGGTCCATCGGCGCGCCGTCCTTGCCCTTGACCTCGAAGTCGTCGAGGCCGAGAGTGAGGAGTTTGCGCGTGAGCTCGTCGTCGGTGAGGACGTATTCGATCTTCTTCTTGCGCTCGACCTTGTAGAGCGGCGGCTGCGCGAGGTAGACGTAGCCCTTCTCGATCAGCTCCGGCATCTTGCGGTAGAAGAACGTCAGCAGAAGCGTGCGGATGTGCGCGCCGTCCACGTCGGCATCGGTCATGATCACGATCTTGTGGTAGCGGGCCTTGCTGATGTCCCACTCCTCGCCGAAGCCGCAGCCGATGGCGGTGATGAGCGTGCGGATCTCGGCGTTGGCGAGCATGCGGTCGACCCGCGCCTTCTCCACGTTGAGCACCTTGCCGCGCAAGGGCAGAATGGCTTGCGTCGCGCGGTCGCGCCCGGTCTGCGCCGAGCCGCCGGCCGAATCGCCCTCCACGAGGAAGAGTTCGGTCTTGGCGGGGTCGCGCTCGGAACAGTCCTTGAGCTTGCCGGGGAGGCTCAGGCCATCCATTATCCCCTTGCGCCGCGTCGATTCGCGCGCCGCCCGCGCCGCCTCGCGCGCCCGCGCCGCGAGCAAAGTCTTTTCGATCACCGTCTTGGCGACGGCCGGATTCTCCTCGAAAAACGTCATCAGTTTGTCCGAGACGATGGAGGCCACGATCCCCTCCACCTCGCCGTTGCCGAGTTTGGTCTTGGTCTGGCCCTCGAACTGCGGCTGCGGCACCTTGACGCTCACGATCACCGTAAGGCCTTCGCGCATGTCGTCGCCGGTGAGGTTGTCCTTGTCCTTGATGAGCTTGTTGTCGGCGCCGTA